>Ga0247834_1001359_pt1 | contig 42395 bp, 26 predicted proteins | sample LaCruzMarch2015__8_FD_187118 | JGI IMG/M metagenome (GOLD analysis project Ga0247834, IMG submission 187118) | Freshwater microbial communities from meromictic Lake La Cruz, Castile-La Mancha, Spain - LaCruzMarch2015_12m | ecosystem: Environmental > Aquatic > Freshwater > Lake | place: Spain... | reverse complement strand
CCCGTTGGCTGACCCATCGCTTGACCCATCGGCGGGGCCGGTGTGGCGGCGAAGGGGTCGTTGTCAAAGCCCGCGGTCGTTGACGACGGCGCCTCCAGGGGCGGTGGCGCTGGCAGATCGACGGCCTCGAACGCCCCTTCGTCGAAGGCGCCACCGTGGAGCAGGGCTCCCGGGCTGGCGAATGGATCAGGGTCGATCACCGGGACGTCGGCGACGTCGCCAGGGGCCGGGACTGTTGCCGGTGGGGCGGTGGCGGTGAGCGGCGCCGTCGCGCCCCAGGGCACGGCCCCGGGGGTCGCCAGCAGGTCGCCACCCACGGCGGCTGCCCAGGAACCCGTCGGAAACGAGGTGACCGACATGCTGACGGGCACAGCCCGGGCGGACTCCACCGGCAGTGGCGGCGGCGCGGGCAGGTCGATGTCGATGTCGAGGGGCTCCGCCGTGGCCCAGCGGTGCTCAGGGGCAACGACGGCGCCGTCGAGGGAGCTGACGGGTTCGTCGGCGTCGACGACGTCGACGATGTCGGCGCTGGTGAGGGGCTCCGCTGGGGGCAGGGCCGGTTCCAGTGACGGGGCGACGACGGGCGGCACCATCGCGGCGCCCCAGCTGGGTTCTGGCGGCGGTGGCGCAGGCAGGTCGTTGTCCATGCTGCCCGGGGTGGCGGCGACGGCCCAGGGCAATTCTGGCGGCGGTGGCGCGGGCAGGTCGATGTCGACGGCGGCAGTGGCGCCAGACCAGGTGGGTTCTGGCGGCGGTGGCGCGGGCAGGTCGATGTCGACGGCGGCGATGGCGCCAGACCAGGGTGCTGCTGGCGGTGGCGGTGCGGGCAGGTCGACATCGACCTCGACGGCCTCAGTGGCTGCGGCGACGGCCCGGGTGGGCTCCGGCGGTGGCGGGGCTGGCAGGTCGATGTCGACGCCGACGGGGGGCGTGGCCCAGTCGCCTTCACCCGGCGGTGCGACGATGTCGGCCCGCCCATCGATCGGCGAAGCGGCCGAGGCGCCGACGGCGGCCGCTGCCGGTGGCGGCGACGTTGTCCACAGGTCCATCGGTTCGGGCGGCGAGGGGCTGACAGGCCCGGGGATCGGCAGCTGGGCCGTCGCTGGTTCGATGAGGTTCCAGCCTTCCGGCGCAGCGACGTCGTCGGCTGGCGGTGGGATGTCGGCTGCGGGGCTGCTGACGTCGACGCTGACGTCGCTGACGTCGACGCTGACGTCGCTGACGTCGCTGACGTCGCTGACGTCGCTGACGTCGCTGACGTCGCTGACATCGACGCTGACATTGCTGACGTTGGCGCTGACGTTGCTGATTTCGACGCTGACGTTGCTGGCGTTGGCGCTGACGTTGCTGATGTCGACGCTGACTTTGCTGGCGTTGGCGCTGACGTTGCTGACGTCGACGCTGACGTTGCTGACGTCGACGCTGACGTTGCTGGCGTCGACGCTGATGTTGCTGGCGTCGACGCTGACGTCGACGCTGACATCGGTCGAGACCGGGGCCGCCGGTGCCCGGGCCGCCGCTGCAGGCGACGCGTCTTCGGCGGGCACGACGGTGAGGGCCGCCAATGCGGCCCAGGGGGCCGCTGACACCGTCGACGCCGGCGGCGCCGCTGGCGCATAGGCGAGGATGGGCTCCGGGGCTGGCGCTGCCGCTTCGGGAATGACGACAATTTCCCGCGACGGCGGGACCCAGCCGAGGGTGTTGCGGGTGTCGGTCTCCTGGCGCGGAATGGGGCGTTCAGCAGCATCCGCCCACTGCTCCGCCAACCGGGGCGCCTCGGTGGCGACGACGCTGCTCGCCGGGACCGGGGCCAGGGACTCCGCAAACGACAGGCCACAGAACGGGCAAAAGCGGGCGCTCGACACCCGGGGATTGGCACATTGGGGGCACACGTTCTCGACGGCGCCGAGCAACCCAACGGCGTCCTCGCCGACGTTCATGGCGACGGGGGCGAGGCCGATGTCTTCGGCGGCGGCGAAGGCGGGTGCTTCGACGACGTTCAGCTGCACGTCCATCTCGACGGGGGCGAGGCCGATGTCTTCGGCGGCGGCGAAGGCGGGGGCTTCGACGACGTTTGTCTGAACGTCCATCTCGACGGGGGCGAGGCCGATGTCTTCGGCGGCGGCGAAGGCGGGTGCTTCGACGACGTTTGTCAGCACGTCCATCTCGACGGGGGCGAGGCCGATGTCTTCGGCGGCGGCTTCGACGGCGTCGGTCGGTACGACGAGCGCGGACGACGGTGGCGGTCCATCGTCGAGGAGGTCTGCCCAGGAGTGACCCGCCGGTGCAGCGGTGACCGGGGTCGGTGCGGGCGCCGGTGGCGTGAGAGGGGCGGCGTCGACAGCGTCGATGGCCTCGATCTCCTCGAGCTCCATCATCGGCAGGTCTTCAGCCGAGCCCGGCGCTGCACCGCTGTCGGTGGTCGGTGCTGCGGCAAAAACCTGGCTCGATCCACCCATGGCGGGGAGGTTTTCCTGCCCGCCCCTCAAGAGACTCGCCTCGGCGACAAACCCCAAAGCGGGTTTCTCTTCGAGGCTCGGTGGGGCGGGCGGTGCCGGTGCGGCAAACGACGGCGGCTCGATGCCAGGATTCGACAACGGACCGGCCATCAGCACGGGGGCTGTGGGCGCTGGAGCGGCAAACGACGGGGGCTCGCTCGTCGAAACGAAAGCGGGCGCGGCGGGCGCGACGGGCACCGTGATCGCCATCGGCGGGGGGGCCGGGACGGCCTCGGGGTCGTCGTCGTCGGAGCCGAGGAAACCTCCCGAGGGTCCAAACACTGGCGTCGTCGCCGGGGCGGGTGGTTGTACCAGGTGTTTGTCGACCTGGTTGCTCCAGCCACCGTCGATGGGGGCTGTGGGCAATGGATCGAGCATGGCCACGCCGACGCCCGACATGCCTGCTCCGCGGGTGTCGACGGAGGGCACGCTGGCCTGGGGCAGGGTGATGTTGGCAAACGGATCGGCCGTCGGGGCTGCAGGGGCGAAGGGGGCTGGGGCGCCGAAGGGGGCTGCAGCGCCGAAGGGGGCAGGGGCGCCGAAGGGGGCTGCAGCGCCGAAGGGGGCTGCAGCGCCGAAGGGGGCTGGAGCGCCGAAGGGGGCTGCAGCGCCGAAGGGGGTTGCAGCGCCGAAGGGGGCTGCAGCGGCGGAGGGGGGGGCAGCGCCGTAGGGGGCCGCGGGGGCGAATGGGCCGATGGCGGCAAAGGGATCGGCGCCAGTCGTCGTCGGTGGGGCCGTCGGTGCGCCAAACAACCCGGGCCGGCTTGAGGCAGGAGTGAGGACGCCGCCGACCATGGCGCCGGTGACGACGGGGATGTCGTCGTCGTCGTGCCCACCGAGGTCGACCTCCTGCCCCGAGAACTGCACCGTGGCCTGCACCTGGGCATGGGCCATGTTCGAGGCGTCGTTTTGGGGAAGTTGGCGCTCGCCGCGATAGTGACGACGAATCCACGACTCGATCTGGCTCTCGCCAGCGAGCATCACCGAGACCTTTTTGCCCGTCTGAAACTGCACAGCGTCGATGGCGTCGGCGTTGGTGGGGTCGCTCATGGCGATGACGAGCTGCTCGCCGCGGGCGTCTTTGCGGATGCCCAGGGGGAACACCGAGTGCCGGGCCGCAAGGTCGCCGGGAATCTCACCAATGACGCGGGCATGCAGGTCGTCAGCGGGGGCGTCGGCCACGGGCACGCCGAGTTGGGTCGCCAGCACCTTGATGAGCCGGTCTTCGGTCAAGAAACCCATCTGCACGATGGCGTGACCCAGTCGACCGCCCCATTGGCGCTGATGGCCAAGGGCAGACTGGAGCTGGATTTCGTCGAGAAATCCGGCGTCGATCAAGAGCTCGCCAAGGCGCTTCTTTATCATCGAGAAGGACCCTGCCACAGCGACTCGACCTCGATCCACCCGAGGCAGATTCCGACGCAGTCACGCGCATCGCCGGGCAACCCCCCACGGCCATTCTGTTTTGGAGGCGTCGTCGCTGCCACGAGTTCCGGGATTGGACCCGGGGTCGTTCGAGTGTGCGGGACGCCAAAGGTTTGAATAATCAGGACTATTTGACCACGTCGTGGTCGAAGCCGCCAGAACCCCTAGTTTCGGGTGGCGCGCGCTTCAAAGGACCGGTCAAGTGTCCGGCCTTGCCCATGGAGCGAGCGCAGCAGGCGAAACATGGGCTCCCGCCAGTCGACGGCGGTCTCTTCAGGCTCTTTGTCATTGAAGCGGTACCGGTCGCCACCGCGGTACATGAAGTCGTTGATGATCACCTTGAACGATTGGTCGTCGGCGATGACGACGCCACGGGCGTCTTTCACCTCGGTGACCACGCGGGTGCCGCCGGGCTCTTCGGTAAACCGGTAGGTCACCCCGCCGACGACCGTCTCGGGGTTGCTCAACAACTCCCGCAGCTCGGCGCCGGTGACGTCGACGACGAGGAGGTAGTTGTTGAAGGGCAGGGCCGAGACGATGTCCCGGATGCGCAACGGGCCGGCGTCGAGGTCCTGGCGCACGCCACCGGCGTTGGTGATGGCCACCTGGGCGTAGGGCAACGCCGCCAACCAGGCGTCGACGAGGAGTTGACCAAGGGCTCCCTCGGCGCCGCGGCTCAAGCGCCTGGTGCTCTGAACGAGGACCTCGCCGCCAATGCGGGTGGCGCTGGCCTCGGCCTCCTGCAAAATCCGATCGAGCTCGACGTCAAAGGCCGGCGCTGGCGCGTCGATGGCCGTCTTCACCTCGACGATTCTCTGCTCGTGGGCCACGAGGGCGCCGCCGCGGTGGCTGAGGTCGACGCGGCACAGGCTGCGCAAATAGGGGCCGGCGTTGCAGATGACGACGTCGTCAGCGGCGCCGTCGGTGCCGTTGTCGTCGACGGTGATGCCGGCGCGGTGCTCATGGCCGGCGGCGATGAAGTGGACGCCGTGCTGGCGCAACAAGCCTGCCAGCGGCTTGACGGCGCGGACGCTGTCGTGGGCGATGACGACGATGGCGTCGGGCTTTTCGCGGGCCCGCACCTCGGGGAGCCAGCGCTCCAGCGTCTCTGCATAGGGCAGAAACGACAGCCCCACCATGTTGCGGACGTCGGCCGTGACGGGTGACTCCACGCAGGCGAGGCCGACGACGGCGACCCGGGCCACGCCACCGTCGACGACGGGGACATCAACGACGACGTAGGGTTTCGCCCACGCCGGCAACTCGGTGGTGCCAGTCTTCACGAGGTTCGCCCCCAGGAAGGGGAAGGCCGCGCCGCGGGACCGCTCCACCAGGGCCCGCTGGCCGAAGTCGAACTCGTGGTTGCCGACGGCGGCGGCGCGGTAGCCGAGGTGGTTCATGGCGGCCACCATCGGGGCGCCCTCGAGGACCGTGGTCTCGTAGGGGCCGGTCCACATATCGCCCGCCGACACCAGCAGCCAGCCGGGGCCACCCTTGCGGTAGCCCTCGCCCTGCATGGCGAACGCTGCGGCGTTCATGCCACCGCGCAGCACGCCGGCTTGTTTGTCCTTGGCGGGGCTCAGCCAGCCGTGCTCGTCGGTGCTGACGAGAATCTGCAGCGAAAACGCCCCGGGCGAGCCAGCCGGCGTCGCCGGTGTCGCTGGCGTTCCGATGATGGTGGTGGTCGTTGTCGTCGTGGTCGTCGACGCCGTGGTGGACGTCGTCGTCGTCGTGCCATCCCCTTTCGAGGGGGCGTCGGCGGTGGCGCAGGCAACAGCGGTCAGCGCCCCCAGCAAGGCCGTGGCGACGAAGAATCGAAGGCGAAGGGACATGGCAGCCATCGTGATCAAGCGCGGCCCGCTTGATGGTCTGAAGGCTCAACCAGCGGCGCGGTTGAGCGGGTGAGCAGAGCGCGAAAGATGGGGACGCCGTCGCGACGACAGCGCTTCTCCCGGTGGGATGACGCCGTCACCGGCTTCTTCTCCGCCAGGCGGAAGGGGCCCGCGCCGTTGTGCAGGCCCGGCTGGGCCTCAAGGCGCGCCAGGTATTCCTCGAGGAGGGAGGCCACGTCGGTCTGGATCAACAGCTGCCCGCCCGGCGCCAGGCGCGACGCCATCAACGTCGCGAAGGAATCGCTGACGATGCGCCGCTTGTGGTGCTTGGCCTTCCACCAGGGGTCGGGGAAGTTGAGCACCACCAACGACAACGACGCCGGCGCGAACAGGGCCCCGAACAACAACCAGGCGTTGCCGTGAACGGCGCGCAGGTTGGGCAAACCACCCATCGGCAGGCCCGTGGTCTTGCGTTGCTTCTCCCACACGGCTTTTGGCCAGCGGCCCTTCCACTCGATGCCCACGATGTCGTGGTCGGGGACCTCGACGGCGCGTTCCAGCAGAAAGTGCGGTCGACCAAAGCCAAGCTCACATTCCAGCGGCGCCGTGCGACCAAACACCGCCGGCCAGGAAATCGGGCCCGGCGGAATGGTCGGCAGCACCTTGGGCATGCGGGCATGGCGGTTGCCGCCGTCGTCGTCGTGCTCCAGTTCGAGTTCGCCGTCCTCGTCGAAGGCTTCGCTGTCACCGTCGGCACCGTCGTCGCCGTCGTCGTGGCTGGTGCGGGCAATCGTGTCGTCGTCGTCGTGGTCAACCATGGAGGCGCTCCCGCAAGGCCCGGCCGTGGGCAAAGAGCTCCTTGAGGCGCTCGTTGTCCAGCTGTGGTGAATCGAGGTCACGGCGCAAGGTGGTCAGGCGCGCGATGACGTCGTCGAGGGCGGCGCCGATGGCCACCCGGTTGGTGCTGATGGTGTCGCCCCAGACTTCGATGGGGGCGCCCGCCACCTTGAGGATGTCGCGCAAGCTGCCGCCGGCGGCGTCGGTGGCCGACGCCGACAACACCGCTTCCGCCAGCACGTTGGCCAGCAGGTGGGGCAGGTGGCTCGTCAGGGCCACGTCGCGGTCGTGGTCGGTGGCATCGACCTCGACGGGATGGGCGCCGGTGGCCGTGACCAGGGCGCGCACCCGGGCCAGGGCCTGGGGGTCGACGTCGGCGTCGGCGCACAAGAACCAGCGGGCGCCGTCAAACAAGCGGGGGTCGGACCAGGCGAGGCCCCCCGAGGCCTTGCCGGCCATGGGGTGGCCGCCGACGAAGCCATGCAGGCCGAGGGATCGGGCGGCGTCGACGACGGCACGCTTGGTGGAACCGGTGTCTGTCACCACGGTGTCGACGAGGACCGCCCGGTGCCGTTGCAGCGTGGCGATGACCGCCAGCACCGGCAGCGACAAGATGACGGCGTCGGCCCCGGCCAGCAGGGTGCCGACGGCATCGTCGTCGTCCATGGCCACGCCGTCGTCGATGATCCGCTGCTCGCGGGCGAGTTCGACGATGCTGCCGCGGTCGACGCCGCTGACCCGCAAGCCCGGGTGGGCGGCCCGCAGGGCCCGGCACAGGGATCCCCCCACGAGGCCCAGGCCCACCACAACGAGATGTTGGGCGGGAGGCGGGCGCAGGGGAGCATCGGCGACGAGGGTCACGGCGGGGTTTGTAGCAGGCTCCACCGAAATCACGACCGCTCGTGATGGGCGCCGCCCGGGCCGCAGTCGCACCCGGACCTACATGTGTCACGCTGAGCCGGGCTCAGCTGAAGGCCTCAGCTGAAGGCTGAGGGGCTCAGCTGAAGGCGGCGTCGAGGGCTTCGTCGATGGTGGCCACCCGCACCAGCAGCATGCCCCGGGGGGCCAGCACCGTCGCTGTGCCCGCCACCGGGATTACCGCCCGCGTGAAGCCCAGGCGCGAGGCTTCTTCCAGCCGGCTGTCGACGCGGGCCACGCCGCGGACCTCGCCGGCCAGGCCCAGCTCGCCAAAGATGATCAGGTCGGGGTCGACGGCCCGCTGCCGCAGGGACGACGCGATGGACACGGCGGTGGCCAAATCGGCGGCGGGCTCGTCGAGGGTGGCGCCGCCGGCGACGTTGACGAACAGGTCCATCCCCAGCAGCGACAGGCCTGCCCGACGTTCAAGGACCGCCGCCAACAACGCCACCCGGTTGGTGTCGATGCCCGTGCAGGTGCGGCGCGGATTGCCGAACGGCGTTTGCACGCACAGGGCCTGCACCTCGACCAACAGGGCCCGGGTGCCCTCGATGGTGGCGGTGACGACGCTGCCCGAACGGCCCCGGGGGCGCTCCGCCAGAAACAGCGCCGACGGATTGTCGACGGGGATCAACCCGCCGCCCTGCATCTCAAACACCGCCAGCTCCGCCGTGCTGCCAAAGCGGTTCTTGGTCGCCCGCAGCACCCGGTGGGGGCCGCCCCGCGACGACTCGAAGCTCAACACACAGTCGACCATGTGCTCGAGGGTCTTTGGGCCTGCCAGGCCCCCGTCCTTGGTGACGTGGCCGACGAGCAACGTCGTGATGCCCCGCTGTTTGGCCAGCTGCATGGCGCGGGTGGTGACCTCTCTGACCTGGGACACGGTGCCCGGCGCCGAGTCGAGCTCGGGGGCATAGACCGTCTGCACGCTGTCGATGATCAAGGCCCCGGGTTTCACGGCGTCGATCTGGCTGGCGACGACGCCGAGGTCGGTCTCGCTCAACAAGAACAGCTCCTCGTGCAACGCCCCCAGGCGTTCGGCGCGCAGCCGGGTCTGGGCGGTGGACTCCTCTGCCGAGACGTACAAGGTGCGCAGCCCGCTGTGGGCCAGGCGCTTGGCCACCTCGAGGAGCAGGGTGCTCTTGCCGACGCCAGGCTCACCGCCGACGAGGACCAATGACCCGGGCACCAGGCCCCCGCCCAGCACCCGGTCGAGCTCCCCCATGCCGAGTTTGCGGCGGGGCACCTCGGTGATGTCGACGTCGGTGATGCGAATGGCCTTGGCGGCGGGCCGGCTGATGGCCAGGCTGCCCCCCTTGCTGGACTTCGGACCCGCCGAGGCGTGCTCCTCGACGAAGGAGCTGACGGCCCCGCAGCCCGGGCAGCGCCCCAGCCATTTGCGCTCGACGTGGCCACAGGCCTGACACACGTGCTGGGAAGTCGGCTGCTTGCTCATGGCGGGACGAAAGCAAATCAGCCCACACTTGACAAGTGTTCATGTGTCATCTGTTCAGGTGGTCATATGTGGTTTTACGCCCACCCGGGCTTCGTCAGGCCAGGGGGCCCCGGGGGGCCACAATGGGCACCGGCTCGGGGGTCGCCCCCACCGCCTGAAGCACCGCATTGGCCGCCAGAATGCCGGAGACGACGGCGCCCTCCATCAGGGCCACCGGGGCATCCACCCGGACCCAGTCCCCCGCGAACAGCAGCCCGTCGACGCCCGACACGGTCTGGGGCCGATGGGCGTGGTCGCCGGGGGCGAAGCGCGTGAACGTCCGCTGGAGTTGCACTTCGCGGTGGACGACGCGGGCCCCTTCGAGCTCGGGCAACACCTCGAGCATCTCCCGCCACATGGTGTCGGCGACGACGTCGGCGTCGGCCACGTCGTCGTCGGCGATGGCATAGGCATGCAGCTCGACGACGGCGCCACCGGTGCGGGCGGCCCAGGCCTTGGACTCGTGTTGAAACGCCGAGTAGATGGCCAGGGAGTCCAGATAGCGAAAGCGTGACGTCGTGTAGAAGGCCGCGCGGTCGGCCCGCACGGGGCGCTGGACCCAGAAGCGGGCCACACAGAAGGGCTCGGCCTCCTGGACGCTGCGGGTGTCGATGCGGTCTCGCAGGCCGCTGCGCTCGATGAGGCCGCGGGCACCGGTGGTGTCGGTGGCGACGATGACGACGTCGGCCGCGATGCGCTCGGTCTGCTGTTGCACCATGGCAATCTGGTTGTTGACGATGGGCATCCGCCCCAGGGCCACCTTGGGAGGACCGCCAGTGGGCACGCCGGCGGCGTCGAAGCGGCCTCCGTGACAGGGGCAGGCGAAGCCGGCGACGACGTCGTTTTCCACCAGGGGCTGCACCGGGCAGCCCTGGTGGGTGCAGCGCAGGTCAAACGCCGTGCCGCTGGCGCGGTCGCACAGCACGGGCAGGCCACCAACATCCATCTGCACCACCGCCCGGCCTTGCCAGGGGATGTCGACGACGGCGACGCGGCCGGCTTCGCCGACGATGACGCCGTCGACGCGACCGTTGCTGGTGGTGAGGGCCGAGATGCGGGCCTGGGTGCGCACCACCCCGCCCAGGGCCTGCAGGCGCGTCGCCAGCGGCGTCACCACCGCCGCCATGCTGTCTCGCTGGCCGAGGTCGAAGCCCAGGCCAGTGGGGGAGCCCGTGAAGTAGAAATGGAAGAACTTCAGGGCCTCCGCCGTCGACAGCTTCTCCATCCGGTTCAGGGTGGTCTCGCCGAAGGGGCGCAAGATCAGGTCGATCATGGCCGGGGGCACGCGGGCCTGTTTGGTCCAGCTGGCGAAGTCGACGTCGTCAAAGCGCGCGTAGGTCTTCAGGCCGTCATAGCGGGCGAGCTCCAGCAGCTGGTCGGCGTGGCGGAACTCCATGAAGCGCAGCGAGGGGGAACTGCGGATGACATCGAGCAGGTTGAGGGGAAACAGCGTGGTCTGGGTGCCAAAGACCTCGGTGGGCTTGTCGCGAAACGCGATGGGATAGCTGCCGGCGGGCGCAAAAGCGTCGCCGTCGAAGGCCCCTGCCTTGCGCAGCAGGCCCCGCAGGTTGGCGTATTGGTGGAAATAGCCATGAAAGCCGTGCTCGACGCTGACGGTGTCTGTCCCCACCCGGGTGGTCCAGCCGCCGACCTTGCCGCCGAGGTGGGGGGCCGCCTCAAGCAGCGTCACCGGCACCCCCCGTTCCCGCAGCACGGTGGCGGCACTGAGCCCCGCCAGACCGCCGCCGACGATGACCACCCGGGGGGCTTGCCCGGGGGGCACCATCGTGCGTGGGCCCTCGGGCACGAGGAACCCCGCCCGTGGTTGCACGGCGTTGAGACCCACGCCGACGCCAGCAGTACCCACGACGGCGCCGGCCGCGGCGAATTTCAGAAAGCGACGACGGTGCACGGGTCCTTCGATGTCAGCGGTGACGCCGGCGTCGCACAGCGAAGATCATCCCCAGGGCCAGGGGGAAGACCGCGTCGTCGGGAGAGCCCGCGCACCCACCCGCCGCCAGCGGCGCGACGATGGGACCGTTGCCGACTTCGCCCTCGCCCTCGCCCGGTGCTTCGCCTTCGCCTTCCCCTTCGCCCTCACCAACGGGGTCGACGGGGTCGACGGGGTCGACGGGGTCGGGTTCGGTGGGATCGGGAGGCGGGGTGTCGGCGGCCGCGGTGCAGCTCAAGGTGAGGGTGTAGGGGCCGGTGGCGGCCGTGGTGGCGTCGGCAAACGGGTTGACGAGGATCTGCAGGCGTTGGTTGCGGGTCACGTCGGCGGTGAGGGCTTCGACGCCGGTGCCTCCCTCGCTGCGGAGCAGGATCTCGGTGTCGTTGCGCACGATGTACAGATCGAGGTCGGTCTGGCCACCGTTGATGGACAAGGCCAGTGGACCAGCGTCGACGTCGACAAAGAACCAGTCCTGGTCTCGGGCGAGGGCCTTGAGGGCGTGGGTGTCGCCGCAGCGCACCCGGGCGGCAGCAGGTGCGGTGTCGTTGTCTTCGAAGCCGTCGTCGGCGGGGTCCACGGGGTCCACCGGATCGACGGGGTCGACGGGATCGACAGGGTCGACGGGGCCCCCCCGGGTGAGGAGCGCCAGGGCGGCCGCAGCGTCGAGGGCCAGCTTGCCGTTGCAGTTGGTGCAGTTCTGGCCGCTCTGCTGCAGGACCTGCTCGGCCCGCACCCGGTTCACCGTGGGGTCCTTGGCCTGCAGCAGCGAGATGACCCCGGTGACGTGGGGGGCCGCCATCGACGTCCCCTCGTACAAGGCATAGCCGTTGTTGCCGGGTCCGAGGGTCGACAGCACGCCGCCGGCATTGCCGAAGTTGCGGAAGTCGCCACCAGGGCCCACGACGTCGATCTGGGCCCCGAACGACGAGTACGGCGACAGGGCCCGGGTGGGGCCGTGGGCAGCGACGGCCACGACGTTGTTGCAGTTGGCGGGACTGTTGACCACGCCGCTGTCGTTGCCGGCGGCGGCGACGAAGACCACACCGGCGGCGTCGATGGCGTTGATGGTGTCCTGCTCGAACGCCGTGCAGTTGCCCCGGCTGCCGAGGGAAAGGTTGAGGACCGAGACCCGATCGGCGCCGATGGCGGTGACGCCGTTGACGGAGCCACCGGCGAGCCAGAATGCGCCCTCCATGATGTCGACGATGTCGCCGCCGCAGCGGCCGAGGGCCCGCACAATGGCCAGGCGCGCATTCCAGTTGACGCCGGCAATACCGACGCCGTTGTTGGTGCTGGCAGCGACGGTGCCGGCCACGTGGGTCCCGTGGAAGCTGTTGCTGCTGCCGTTGCAGGCGTCGCCCGTGTCCTGGAAGTCGGCGTCGCGGCCGCTGCCATCGCCCGCGGTCTGGGCGCTGCTGATGAAGTCGAAGCCGACCACGGCCTTGGTGCCGACGTCTTCGTGGTTTCTGACGAGGCCGGTGTCGACGATGCCCACCCGTTGGGCGGTGCTGCCCTGCTCGTCGTCCCAGGCGGCGGGGAGGTTGGCCACGGTCAGGTGCCACATCTGGCTGAAGCTTGGATCGTTGGGGGTGGCGAAGGCCCGCGCCCAGCGGTTCTCAGCGGCCGCGGCCACAGCCTCGTCGTGGGCAAGCCGATCGACAAGCTTGAGGGTGTCGTCTTCGTCGGCAACGCCGTCTTCGCCGCGGACCTTGACGTCGACAACCAGCCAGCCAAGCACCGAGCGCTTCACGAGGGTGAGTTCGAGTCCGGTGCGATCGGCGATGCCCTTGAGGGCCGCCCCGTCGACGACGGCGGCGTCGCTCCTGGTGGTTGGCTTCAGCTTGAGAAGGGCCCGACCGGGAATGCGGTGGGCGGGGGCCGCGATCTTGGTCCCCGTCGAGAGTGAGCCCGGTGCGCCCGTCGGGGCCGCCGACGCACCAACCACCGTGCTGCCGAGGAGCAACGTTGTGGCGACAAGGAGCGTGGGGGCCTGTGACATGTCTCGACCTCGGGCAGTGGCACCACTGTAGGGAGCCGGGAGGATGCCGTGCGCTCCGGTGGACATCCGATGCGACATGTAGGTGTGTCTCGGAACACCCCGGTGGCGTAATCCCACTCCCGATTGAATGCGCCTTGACGGGCGTCGTCGAAGTTGACGAAGTTCAGCCCTCGCTCGTTCCTGGAGTCTTCGATGATGCGCCTTCGCGCTTTTGTCCTTGCCGCTGCCACCGCCACCACCGCCTTCGCCGTCGCAGCCCCTGCTTCAGCTGGCGTCGTCAAAGCCAAGGAGTTGTCCGCCGAAGAAATCGTTGAGAAGGCCCTCTCGAAAGGGGCCGTGGGCTTCAAGCAGGGCACCGCGTCCATCCAGATGACGCTCTACACGGCCAAGGGTGACGCCAAACCCCGCAGCCTCGAGATCAAGGCCATGCGTGGCGGCGACGGCATGCTGCGCAGCATGGTGCGCTTCACCAAGCCCGCCGACGTCAACGGCACCAGCTTCCTCGTCGTCGAGAAGAAAGACGCCCTGCCGGACCAGTACGTCTACGTCCCCAAGGCCAAAGTCGTCCGCCGGATCGCGGCCGGCAACGCCTCGTCGTCGTTCTTTGGTTCCGACTTTACCTACGCCGACCTGATGCCCCTGCCCATGTCCGAGAAGGACAAGGTCGCCATCGAGCGCCTGCCCGACGGCGTCCTCGGCGGCCAACCTGCCAGCGAGGGCAAGCCCGAAGTGCTCGGCCAGCCCGTCTATGTCATCGCTGTGACGCCGAAGATCGAGGGTTCGCCCTACGGCAAGCTCATCGCCCACGTCCACAAGGACCTGCTCGTTCCCCTCAAGATCGAGTTCTTCGACGCCGCCAAGCAGCCCTTGAAGACCCTGCGGGTGAAGAAGCTCCAGAAGGTCAACGGCGAACAGGTCCCGGTCGAGGTTGAGATGAAGGCCGAGAACGGCTCGCGCACGGAACTCGTCCTCGAGAAGGTCGACCCCACCGCCGCCCTCAAAGAAGCTGACTTCACCGAAGAAGCCATGCAGCGCTGAGGTTCGTGACGACGAGAGGCCGGCGGCGGTACAAGCGAACCTTGTGTCGCCCCGGGTTCGGGCTAGAATCCTCCCGTGTTCAACCGCCACACCCAGGCCTTCGCCATCCTCATCGCCGTCGTCGTGCCCCCGGGCTGCGGCGGCGGCGTCGACGTAAACGGCTACGACGTCACGATCCAGCAAACCACCCAATGCACGGTCACGGGCGCTGCCGCGCGCAACTGTGAAGACCCGGCGGTGCTTGGGCAATCCAGCCTGAAGGCTCGCTGGTTTCTCGAAACCGCTGACGACGGCAGCTCCGTCACGGTGACCACCCACGAGGGCCGCACGATTCCGGGCCTGCTGTTCGACAACGACGGCAGCGTCATCGCCACGGAAGGCTGCAATAGCGAAGGCGGTCGCTGCGTGTTTGTCCGCCGACGTTTCCAGGCCAACGACGAAAACACCGGCTGCGCCACGTTTGGCGAACTCATCTTCGTCGGCCATTTCCCGCCGGACGAACCAGACCACCTCGTGGGGCGCTTCTCGGACGTCGCCGGCAACTCCGAGGAGTGCGGCACCCCCACCATCAACGAAGTCGCCTTCGCCGTCGACGGCACCCGGGTTGAGCAGCCAGCCTTTTCCCTCGAAGGGGTCCAGCCATGAACCGACCCTTCGTGTCGACCGTCGGTGGGGCTGTCGCCGTCGCCGTCGTCCTGGTCTTCGCCACGCCGCTGCTGACCGGATGCGGTGGCGACGGCATTGGCTTCTTCGAGGTGGTGCGCACGCGCCTGGAGGAATGCGCCATTCGCAGCAACGGCGAGTTCTGCGTGGAGCCCGAGCAATTCGACCCTCCCGTCGTCGAGGTCTGGTCCGTCGACGTGCGGTCCGACACCGCAGTGCTCTACCTGGAGGAAGAGGTCTGGATCCTCGACGACCTTCCCGACGGCGCCGACCAGGCGACCACACCGCGCACGGCCACAAAGACCAGCGTCGTCATCGACGGCGCCACCGGGTGTCGCACCGATGGCGCCCGGACGGTGAGCTTCCTTTCGGAGATTTCGACGTCGGCGTTTGGTACCAGCGGCTTCCTGGAGGGGAGCGTGACGTCGCGCTCGGTGCTGACCGGCCCCGCGTCGTGTGGCAGCACCCCGGTGGGTGAACGGACCGTCGACGACGTCGTTGGCCAGGTGAGCGGACCATGATGCGTTTCCCGATGATGCTTGGTGGTGGTGCGGTCCTGTCGCTGGTCCTGTGTGGCTGCGGTGATCCCCCCCTGGTGGCCTCGTTCACGTCCCGGATCGTCCAGCTCGAGACCTGCCGGACCGTTGGCGAGGGGACCGAGGGCTGCGTGGGCAGCGAACAAATCGCTGAACGCCGGCTCGACATCGTCGAAGCAGAAACGGGCCTGTTCTGGCTGTACGGCTTGCCTCGCGATGGCGTCGCCAATCGGGCCATCCTCGGCAGCCGCGACAACGCCGGCGGCTTCCTGTTTGTCGACGAGCGGGAACAGACGAATGCCGCCTCGGGCTGCGTGCTGACCACACGGGTCACCGTCAGTCTGGCCGTCGAAGAGGGTCGTGCTGCCGACGTCGGCGTCAATGCCTGCGTTGCCCTGGTGGGCCGGTCCGTCGACACCATCACGTCGTCAGCGGCCTGTGATCAGAACGTTCCCCCCCAACAGGTCGTGCAGACGATTCGCCGGCGCTTTGAGGCCCTTGGTCCCGACACGACCTGCGAGCCATAGCCCCGGGTTTGGCCCTGCCAGGGCGCGTTGACAGGCCGCCGGGGCCGCTCTACCCCGGTCTCCTACGTCGCTGGCGGGCTTGGCGGGCGTCGACCGCACAAGCCCTCAAGCCCACAAGGCAATGCGGCTCGAGACGGACGTCATCATGAACACCCGCTGCCTGGTCCTCGCCCCGTTTCGCCCATTGGCCGCCGTTGTCGCCTTGAGCGCCCTGGCCGGGTGTCCAGCACCGGACCTGAAACGCCCGGGCGGACAGCTCGCTGGCACGGTCACCATTGCCCAGGCCCTGCGTCCGCTGCTGCCCCCGGCCGCGGGCGCTGCGGGCCGCAACGTCGCCGAGGTTGAGCCAAACACCATCCCGCCCAACGAGTTTTTCGACGCCGGCCTGGTGGTCCCCGACCTCGAGCCCGTCATCGTCAGCGGCACCCTCGACGCCGTGGACATCCGCGACCGCATCATCTTTGCCGTCGACGGCACTGAGGACGCGTCGGTGACCTTGACCTTCGAGTACACCGAAGGGACCGGCTCCACCAACGTGTTCCTCGCTGACGGTACCGACATTCTCGACGACCAGAGCAACGTCGTCGGCTTCGCGACGGCCACCGAGACCACCACCATCTCGGCGGTGGTGAGCCCCGGTCGGCCCTACCTCGTCAACCTGCGCTTCGAGTCGGAGCAGGCGGCCTACAAACTGAGCATCAACGCCGTGTCGGGCACGGTGATTGGCAAAGTCTACGTCGTCGCCATTCGCGAAGGGCAGGGGCACCCGGCCCTCCTCGACGATCCCGTCAACGCACCGAAGTTCCCCGTCGGTGCCACCAGCGTCGACAAAAACATCCGCATCGACGACGCTGGCAACTGGGTCGGCGAGTTTGGCGGCCTGGCCTTGCTGAGCGGTGACCCGAAGGACCCCATTGTCGAGGGCGACCGCGTCACGGTGTTTGCCTGGGCCGACAACGACGGCAGCGGTTCGGCGGCGGCCGCAAACTTTGTCCTGTTCCCCATCACGTCGGCGGACTTCGTGGCCTCGGCCACGGTGGTGGCTGCGAGCCCCGCCGACGGCGAAACCGGCGGTGGCTTGAACCTCGTCATTGATGCCGCCGCCACCGACCTCGACTTCGATGGCATCAGCGACGAGGACGAGGACGGCGACGGTGTCCCGGACGACAACTGTCAGAACAAGCCCAATGCCGACCAGGCCGACCGCGACGATGACGGCGTCGGCGACGTTTGCGACGTCTGCCCAGACACCTTCGACCCCGGCCAGGAGAACAGCGACGGCGCCGGCCGCGGCGACGCCTGCAACCAGGACGGTTCGACGGCCTGTCCCCATTTCGGCATGTACCCGGTGGCGACCTGTGCGGTGGACAGCGACGGCGATGAAATCGATGACACCGTCATCGCCTGCGCCGAGGGTGTGCCCGCGTGTCTGCCTCGTCCCGATGCTGAGGGCACCCTGCCAGTGACGGGGCCTGCCGTCCCCCTCGACAACTGCCGCGACGCCGAGAACGCCGACCAGGCCGACCTCGACAACGACGGCGAGGGCGATGCCTGCGACGACGACGACGACGGTGACGGCGTCCTCGACGACGAGGATGGCTGTCCTGCGGCGGGCGATGCGGGCCAGGAAGACGGCGACGGCGACGGTGTCGGCGACGCCTGCGACAACTGCGCGGCGCTGGCCAACGATGACCAGGGCGACCTCGATGAAGACGGCCTCGGCGACGCCTGCGACGACGACCTCGACGACGACGGCGTGGCCAACGCCGACGACAACTGTCTGGATACCTTCAACCCCCTGCAGCACGACAGCGACGGCGACGCGGGCCTCGCTGGCGGCGGTGGCGACGCCTGCGACTTGTGCCCGGCCCAGGCCGGCGAGTTCAGCGACGTCGACGAGGACTTCATCGGCGATGCCTGCGAGCCTGCCGCATGCGCCGCCGTGTTCTCCCCACAGAAAGAGTGCGCCGACGACACCGACTGCCGGGACGCGGGTGGTCTGTGCCTGGAAGGTGGCTTCTGCCTGCAGGCCCAGGACAGCGACGCCGATGGCCTGCCCGATGCCTGTGACGCCGACGCCGACGGCGATGCCGTGGCCGACGCCGCTGACAACTGTGTCGGCGTGAAGAATGCCGACCAGACCGACAGCGACGACGACGGCCTCGGCGACGCGTGCGACAACTGCGCCGACGCCGACAACGCCGACCAGGATGACCTCGACGGCGACGGGGTTGGCGACGCCTGCGACCTCTGCCCTCGGGTCGCGTTTGGTCCCGTGGCCTGCGAGGAAGACGCCGAGTGCGAATTCGCCGGCGGCCGCTGTGCCGAGAGTGGCCAATGCACCACCGACCTCGACACCGATGGCGATGGCACAGGCGACGCGTGCGACGCCGACGACGATGCCGACGGCGTCTGCGACCCCTGCAGTTCGGCCGGCGCGCCGCTGCCGGCGTGCACGGGGACGGTGTCGAGCGACGACTGCGCGGGAGCCGACAACTGCCCCGACGTCGACAACCTCGACCAGGGCGATGTGAACGACAACGGCGTCGGCGATGTCTGCGAAGACGGCAACGGCAACGGCATCCCCGATGCCGAGGACGACGGCGATGAGGACGGCATCATCGACCTGCTCGACAACTGCGTGACGGTGGCCAACGGCAACCAGGCCGACGCTGACGACGACGGCTTTGGCGACGCCTGCGACGTGTGCCCGACCATTCGTGACGCTGACCAGGGGGACGCTGACGGCGATGGCGTCGGTGACGCTTGCGATCTCTGTGCCGGAGTGGCCGATGAAGCCCAGGGCGATGCCGACGGCGACGGTGTTGGGGATGCCTGCGACCTCGACGCCGACAACGACGGCCTCACGACCGCATTCGATAACTGCCCCCTCGACGCCAACCCCGGCCAGACCGACAGCGACGGCGACGGCGCCGGCGACGCCTGCGATGTCTGCCCGGGCTTGCTGAATCCCGGCCAGGAAGACTTCGACGGCGACGGCGTGGGCGACGCCTGCGACAACTGCCCGAATGTGAGCAACTTGTCGCAGGTCGACGGCGACGGCGACATCGTCGGTGACGCCTGCGACAACTGCCCGGCCATCGCCAACCGCGATCAGCGCAACACCGACGGTGACGCGACCGGCGATGTTTGCGACGACGACGACGACGGCGACGGCATCCTCGACGGCGTCGACAACTGCCCCCAGGATCCAAACGCCAACCAGTTGGACAACGACGGTGACGATATTGGTGACATCTGCGACGAAGACATCGATGGCGACGGCCTCAACAACGACGTCGATGCCTGCGTGGCGGTGGCCTCCGCGTTCACCGACGTCGCTGTCAACGACGTCGCCAGCGACCTGAGCGACAGTGCGGGCGCGCCCACCACGGTCAATGGCAGCGGCGGTGCCGCCCTGCGCGATGGTGACCAGGTGACCCTCGAAGGGGATATCGGCGGTGGCGACAGCGTCGACGCCTTCGTCGTCACGGTGCCGGTCTTTGCCGATCGGACGGCCCGCGTGCTCATCGAGGGCAGCATCGGCCTCACCATCAACGGCAGCCTCGCAGCAGGCGTGGCGGCCATCGACCTTGACGGGACCCAGCAGGTCTTCGTCGTCACGCCCGTTGGCGCCGGTGGTGATTGGTCCATCGTCATTGCCCTGGGTGGCGACGTCGACACCGACGTCGATGACGTGCCCGATCTGTGTGACTCCTGCGTCGCCGACCCAAACCTCGGCGACCGCGACAGCGACGGTATCGACGACGCCTGTGACCCCTGCATGGTGGCCGCCGGCGATTGCTCCAACATCGACGCCGACAATGACGGCGTCTGCGACGTTGGCCCCGATTCCGCCCCCGAGACGTGCGACGCTGGCGGCGCCGACGACAACTGTCCCGACGTGCCAAACGCTGCCCAGGGTGACCGCAATGCCGACGGCGTTGGCGATGCCTGCACCGATAGTGACGGCGACGATGTGTTCGACGACGTCGACAACTGCCCCGATGACGCCAATGCCGGGCAGGGGGACAGCGATGTCGATGGCGTGGGCGATGCCTGCGACAACTGCCTCGCCGACGAAAACCCCGACCAGAGCGACCTCGACAGCGACGGTCTCGGCGACGTGTGTGACGGTTGCGTCGTCCTCGCCGGTGAGGACTGCTCGGTCATCGACCCCGATGGCGACGGCTTCTGCGACGTCGCGGTGGCCGCCCTGAACGCGTGCCTCGGCCTGGACAACTGCCCGGGCCTCGACAACGCCGACCAGGCAAACCTCGACGACGACAGCTTCGGCGACGCCTGCGACGACGACGTCGATGGCGACGGCTTCTGCAATGACGCCGCCGCCCGTGATGCCGAAGGTGCGGTCTGCATTGGCGTCGACAACTGTCCCCGTGACAGCAACGCCGATCAGCGCGACAGCGACGACAACGGTGTGGGCGATGCCTGCCAGCCCGACGGCTTCACGGCCACCGTCGACGAGCTGGAGCCCAACGACGAGGAAGCCCAGTTCATCGGCTTTCCCCTGGTGAACGAGCCCCTCGTCATCGTCGGCACCATGGCGGCCACGGGGGACACCTATCCGGACCTCGACCTCTACCGCTTTGTGGCCCCACGAGATGGCACCTTCGCCGTCACCCTGACGGGCCCCGCTGGCGCCGACTACGACGCCGTCCTTGGTCCCGACCTCAGCATCGACAACCTCTTCGCCGACGACCGCCAGAACCTGATGGCCGCCCAGGGCGGTGCCCCCGAGGTCGCCTATGAGCGCCTGCGGGCTGGCGAGGTCATCGACGTCGCTGTGGGCGGCTTTGCAGGTCCCGCGGGCGTCTACGAACTCGAGGTTCGCCTGCTGGCGGACATTGAGACGTTCGATGCGGGGGCAGCCACCTCGGTTGTGCTGCGAACGGGAGAGTTTGTGCCCGTGGTGCTGGCCTTCGACGGCACCGTCGCCGGTCGCGGCGGTGGCGACCCCTCTGGGGACTGGGACGCCGACGGCAACGCCGCCAACGACGAGGCCGACGTCTTCGTCATGACGGCCCAGAACGCGGGCACCCTGCAGCTCTCGCTGGCGTTCAATGGCGCCGACGACCTCGACTTCACGGTCTGGGATCAGGCCCCCAATCCGGACTTCAACGGCTTCGTCTCCCAGGCCGGGGCGAGCTCGTCGTCCCCCGAGGCCGACAGCCTCGCCGTGAGCGCTGGCGACGTGCTCTTTGTGGTCGTTCACCGCTTCGCCCTCGGCGCCAGCGGCACCTACTCCCTCACCGCCTTCATTGAGTGAATCCCATGCGCACCAACACACCCACACTCCTGACGTTGACGGATCTTGTGCGCTTGCAGGTCCTGCGCTGGCCCCTGCGTCGTTCGTTCCCCCTCATCGCGGTGGCCGCGGTGGCTGCAGCCCCCGCCCACGCTGCCCAGACCGGTGAGCTCGGCGGCATCATTCTCGACGAGGCTGGCGAGCCTGTGGCCGGCATCCGCGTCATCGTGACGTCGCCCCAGATGATTGGTGGCTCGAAGGAGTTCATCACGTCGGTGACGGGCGAGTTCCGCTTTCCGAACCTCGACCCCGGCAGCTACACGGTGACCTTGTCGTCGCCCAACCACGTGGGCTTCCAGGAAGAGGGCATCTACGTCGGCATCGACGCCCGCGTGGACCGCGAATACCTTGTCGAAAAGGCCGTCGACGTCGCCGGTGCCGAAAAGGTCATCAAGGTCACCGCCACCCGTCCCCTTGTCGACGTGACCCGGTCGTCTCAGGGCACAAGCTTCACCCCGGAATTCACCGACCGCACCGCGACCTCGCGCAGCTACCAGGGCGTGGCCCTGTTCGCCCCCGGGACCGTCGATGGCAGCCAGGCCCCTGGCAACCCGTCCATCCATGGCGGGACGCCGTTTTCAAACGTCTATCTCCTCGACGGTTTGAACATCACCGACCCGGTGACCCAGACCTTCTCGACGAACTTCAATTTCGACGCCATCGGCGAGCTGCAGATCATCACCGGCGGCATGGATGCCGAGTATGGCTCCACCACCGGTGGCGTGATGAACATCGTCACCAAGGCTGGCGGCGACGAATTCGAACTCGATGGCTCGGTCTATTGGTCCCCCCAGGAACTGCAGCTCCTCGACCCCGGCGAGATCAACAACAGCAATGAGATCAACGCCAACATTTCGGTGGGTGGTCCCATCATCAAGAAGAAGCTGTGGTTCTTCCTGTCGGGCCAATACGTCGACAGCCAGGTGACCACGCCGTCGCTCAATTCGCCCTTCGGCGATGATTTCGTCATCCCGACCAATCGCTTCAATGCCTTCTACGGCCTCGGCAAGCTCAAGTGGCAGGTGACGCCCTGGCAGAAGCTGTCGCTGTTGATTCAGGGTGACCCGACGTGGATCACCAACGAGCGGCAGGATCCAAACGTCCATCCCGACGCCGAGCGCCAGCGCTTCCAGGGGGGCGTGAAGATCGTGACGACGTCGGAGACGACCCTGTCGGACAACCTGTTCTGGAAGTCCCAGGTCGGCTACGGCGCCGACCAGCTCTATGTGTTTCCCATGAGCTGCGACGGGGACTTCCAGCGCTGTGCCACAGACTCCCTGCCGGGCCACACCAACCTCGGAACCCTCACCAGCACGGTCAACGACACCACCCTGTCGGACGACCGCCGCTACCGGCTGATGGCCTCGACGTCCCTGAGCTATTTCCTCGACGGCTTTCTGGGTGAGCACGAGTTCAAGACCGGCCTCGAGGGCACCCTGACCTGGAACAGCACCACCGACTTCGTGCCCGGTGGCCAGACCTTCAGCGACGAGGGGGTTGGTCGCAACGACTCGGCCATTGACGGCGCTGGCGACCCCTTCCAGACCACCATCTACGACGAACAGCTCAACAAGACCGTGACCTCGAACCTGGTGTCCCTCTACCTGCAGGACACCTGGCGCCCCTTCAAGTCGTTGACCATCCGCCCCGGCCTGCGCCTGGACTCATCCCGCGGCTACAACGACGTCGCCGACGGCGGCAAAGAGATCTTCCAGTTCACGACGTTGTCACCTCGCCTGGGGGCGGCCTGGGATCCGTTCGGTGATGGCAAAACCGTCGTGCGCGGTGGCTACTTCTTTTACAACGAGACCGGCCTGCTGACGGTGCCGTCGTTTGTGGGCCGTGGGCTCAAGAGCCGCACGCTGCAGTTCAATCCCGCCACCGAGAAGTACGACATTTTTGTGCGGGCCGAGGGCGGTGACGACGCCGTTGTCTTCAAGGACGACATGGTCGCCCCCAACATGCATGAAGTCATCTTCGGCGTGCAGCGGGAGCTGTTCGAGGACGCCGCGTTCGGCATCGACTTCACGTACCGCCGTCGTCAGAACATGTTCGAAGACGATGAAATCAACGTCATCTGGAACGAGCGCGGCGACAACCAGGTCGGTTTTCTCAACAACCAGCAGCGCTTCATCTTTTCGGTGGGAACCCCCGAGGAGGCCATGGGCGAGTACGTGGGTGTCGACTTCATCTACGAGAAGAGCCTGAGCGACAATTGGGCGGCCTATGTGACCTACACCTTGTCGACGTTGCAGGGCACCGTCGAAGCCCCCATCACCTACGCCTTCGACAACCCCACCCAGCGGCAGTTTGAGTACGGCTACCTTGAGGACGACGTCCGCCACCGCCTGCGGGCCACGCTGAGCTACGACCTGCCCTATGGCTTCCAGATCGGTGGCACGGGCATCATGCAATCGGGTCGCCCCCTGACGAAGCTGTTCAGAAACGAGTTCTACGGGGACTTCCTCGACAAGCGGGCCCCCGCGGGCTTCGACCCCAAGGACGTCGACAACCCCGACGACGATGTCGAGTTTCGCACCCCGGACACGTTCTTCCTCAACGCCCGCGTGGCCTGGCGCTTGAAAGAGCTCACCACCCAGGACATCTGGCTCATCGCCGACCTCTTCAACGTGCTGAACAGCCGTCCCCCCAGCGACTTCGAGACCCGGGACCGGCCCACCTTCGGCCAGGCCCAGGGCCGTGGCGGTCCCATGAGCGCCGAAGTGGCCGTCCGCTACCAGTTCTGAGGGTTTCTCGACGACGAGCCCACCGAGGCCGTCACAGCAGCGCTGGCAGCCTCTGGGCCGCCAGCGCTGTTTTTCTTGGCCCGGCGGGAAGGTGGCGGCGTCACCGACGACCATGCAGACTCACCGGGGTCATGCTGAGCCCCCTCACAACCCTCGCCACCCTGGCGCTGCAGCTGCTGGCGGCTGACGTCGGCGGGACCCACGCCCCGGTGGGCGTGCACCTCGGGGTGGGGGTCGGCGTCGGCGTGGTCGGCGGCGACGTCGTGGCCGGCGTCGACGTCGGGGTGGGGATTGAGACCTCGCCCTTTGCCCTGCACCTGCGGGCCCCCCCCCTGTTCCGGTTGGTGGACCTGCCGCCGACAGTGCCGTCGTCGCAGCCGTCGGCCTGCCGGGTGTTTCGCTGTGAAGAGGCCCTGAGTGGTCAGCGGCTGGACCCCACGGCCCTGGCCCGCATCATCGACGAGGTGCGGCTGTTTCGGCCGGGTGACGTCGTCCACGCCCGCGTGGGGCGGCTGACGGCCACCCTGGGGACCGGGGGCACGGTGGACCGTCTGACGACGATGGCGTCGTGGGACCGGCGCACCAGCGGGGCCTTTGGCAGCCTGCGCCTGCCGTTGCAGGACCTGCGTGCCGACGTCGTCGTCGCCGACGTCATCTCGCCCCTGGAGCTTGTGGCCGGGCGCGTCGAGGGGGCGCCGCTGCCGTTCATTCCCATCGTGGTCGGCGTCGAAGGCGCCCTCGATGCCTTCGCCCCCGACGACGTCGTCGACGACGCCGGCGTGGTGGGGCCGACGCTTGTGACCAGACCGGTCGGGGCCGGGCTCGTCGACGTGCGGGTGCCCATCACGCTGGGCGTGTTCTCGCTGGCCCCGCGGGGGGAACTGTCGGCCACCACCGGTCTGACGGCGGACGGCGGCAGCGTCGACGGCGGTGCTGGTGGTGTGGCTGCCGGGGGCGGCGGCGCCGTCGGCCTTGAGGCCGGCTTCAAGGTGTCGTTTGTGGAGCTGAGCGCGCTGACGATGGTCGGGGCGTCGTCGCCGGGGCATCGCCGGGGGCTGTTTTCGACGTTTCACCTCGTGGAACGCCGCCGGGCCCTGGTGGGCAGCGCCGTCGACGGTGGCGGCCTCGTGCATGTGCCGGCACCCGGTGGCCCGTCGCTGGACGTGCGGCTGGAGGCGAGCATCCTCGACACGGTCGCGCCGCTGCTGCGCCTGCACCTCGAGCCGTCGCCGGGGGCCAACGCCGTCGAGGTCGGCACGGTCTTCGATCTCGATCCCGTGCAGGTGTCGCTGAGTGTCATCCGCCGGGGCTTTGTCGACGTCGGCGGCGTGGTTGACGGCGACGTCGATGCCCGCCCGGTGCTGGTGGCTGCTGAAGCGGCCTGGCGTGTCGTGGGGCCGGTGTCGCTGTGGGCCCGCTGGTACCGCCTGCCACGCTTCGGCGGTGGCGCCCTGAAGGCTGACGACGACGTGCTGGTGGGGGTGGCCATCGCCGGCGCCCTGCAGCCCCGCTGACGACGACGACGACAGCACCATGCCAAGCTTGGGTCAGTTCTGGTCGATGTCGGGGATGGGCACGGCCATGAAGGGCACGCCCTCGTCGGCGAGGCGGGCCCGCTCCTCGGGGGTCGAGGTGCCGTGGATGGCGGCGGGGGCTTCGTCGCCCCGGTGCATGGCGATGGCCCGTTCAGCGAAGCGTTCGCCGGCGTCTTCGGTGTTGGCCCGGACGTGCTTGAGGAGCTGGGACAGGGCCTTTTGGACCTCGATGGGCATGGGGACGGCTGGCAGGGCGGGCATCGCCGCCAGGTCGGGCAGGGGCGACCCGGCGCCCCCGGCCCGGGCCTCGTCGGCAGGCCCCATCGACGACGACGACCGGCTGCCAATCACGGCGCGGAAGCTGGGGCGGACTTCGACGTCGGTGCCCTGGCAGACCGGGCAGCTCAGGCCGTCATGACGCGCCTCGTCAAAGGCGAGACGGTTGTCGTACCAGCCCTCAAACAGGTGCCCATCGCCGCACACCAGATCCACCAGGAACATGACCTCGTTGTAGTGACCCGGGCGCCGATGTCTTGGGGGGTCCGCCAAAGGACCGTCCAGTGGGATAATGAACCACTGTGAAAGTCCGTACCGACCGCCCCGCATCCCCGACCACGCCGAATCCCGTTCAGACGGCGCCGGTGAACGTGCCGACAGCGGTGCCGGCGACGGTGCCGACACCGGGCATCACGGCGGCTGGGGCCGTCGATGGCGTCGAACAGGGCCAGGACGGCAAGCGCTTCGACGCCCACTCCCTCCCACCTCCGTCCACAGCCACCTACCAGCCCCAGCCCGGGAAGCGGGCGGCCCTGGACCTGCGGGCCTGGCAGCCCTCCCTGCTGCGGGAGGCCATGCTGTCGGACATTTCCGTCGTCTACGACCTGCTCAAGAAGCTGCCGCCGGCGGTGACGTTCTTCGGCGGCGCCCGCATCAAAGAGGCGGACCCCTACTACGCCATCAGCCAGCAGATTGGGGCGCTGCTCGCCGAGCACGGTGCCCCCATCCGCACCGGCGCCGGCCCCGGCATCATGACCGCGGGGCCCGAGGGCTTCAAAGCGGCCCTCAAAAACCTGCCAAAGACCGCGGCCCCCCTCGACGGTGACACCGCCCTGCATCCGCTGGTCTCGGGCATGACCGATGCTGTCTGCGCCGAAAAGACCCAGGGCTTTCGCATCAAGCTGCCCTTCGAACAGGCCTGGAGCGACGCCATCGACGTCGGTGCCGAGGCCAAGCTCTTTCCCTACCGCAAGCTGGCCCTCTACGAGAACTGCAAGGGCGTCGCCGTCTTCCCCGGCGGCTACGGCACCCTCGACGAGCTGTTCGAGGTCTGGGCCCACGGCGAGGTCGGCCGCTTCAACAAGCCCATGGCCGCCGTCGGCACCGCGTTTTGGGCAGCCATCCTCGACCCCATCAAGCAGGTGGCCGTCGAGGGCGGCGGCGGCCGCAACCTCATCGCTGCCTCGGAGTGGCAGAAGCTCAAGGTCACGGATTCGCCCGCCGACCTCGTGCAACACTTCGAGCAGGCGTCGTCGACGACCAACGTCTACGACAAGCCTCCCCTGGAACGCGCCGCCAAACTGGCCCGCGAGATCGACGAGTCCATCGCCGTCCTCGACCGGCTGCCGGCGTCGGTGACGTTTCTCGGCGGCCGTCGTCTCAACGACAGCGATCCCACCCTCGGCGTGGCCAGCGCCATGGCCCGCGACCTCGCGGCGTTGGGTGTCCCCCTGCGTGTGGGCTCCGGTGGCGTCGTCGCCGAAGCCGTCTGCACCGGCGCTGGCAAGGACACCCCCGTGCAGGGGCTGTTGCTCGGTGGTCTGAAGGGCACCCGCGACCTGCCGAACCTGACGGTCCACCAGTCGGTCAACGACCTCGTCACCCACAAAGAGATCATCGGGCGCAAGAGCCAGGCCTTCGTGGCGCTGCCCGGTGGTCTCAACACCCTGGGCGAGGTCTTTTCGGTCCTCACCCAGATTCAGACGGGTCACCTGCCGAAGATCCCCGTGGTCCTCGTGGGCAAGGACTACTGGCAGCCCATCTTTGACGCCCTCAAAAAGACCATGCTGTCGCCCGAGCGGCAGACCATCGCGCCCCACGACCTCGACCTCGTCACCATCACCGACGACCCCCAAGAAGCCCTCGCCGCCATGCGGCCGTCGCTGTCGTCGTCGAAGCCGGCGACGACGTTGTTGCCGACCGCGTCGTCGACGGCGTCAGCCCAGGTCCTCTTCGAGGGCGATCGCAGCACCATGCTCAATCCGCCTGGCGCCCTGTTGGCGTCGTGGCTCAAGGGCGGCGTGCGGGGCGGCAACGTCATCGCCAACGGTGCCGCGTTTGACGGCGCGGTCTCCCGGGCCTTCGTGGTGGAGCGGCTCAAGCCGGCCCTGATCACGGCTCTCGACGACAAGGGCATCGACCTGCGCCACGTGGCCTGGGCCCTCGACCACGGCAGCACCGCCGCCTCCATCACCAGCCTCGTGCAGCAGGGGGCGGGTCCCGAGACCTTCCGCTTCATCTATGCCTGCGCACCCGTGGCCGCCTTCCGCAGCATCGAGGCCGCCGCCACCCGCATCGCCGAGCGCTGGCAGCCCCATCAGGAAACCGTCTTTCAGCGCCTGACGGAGCTGTCGACGTCGACCCACCTGCAGAACCCCGATGCCATGAAGATCTGGCTGGAGGGCATCTGCGCCCCCGGTGCCGCCGGCGACGGCTTCTGCACCATGCTGGGCGACGCCTGGGACCTCGTCAGCGCCGGCCACAAGATCAGCATCGAAGAAAGCGCCCGCGGCACCGGCGACATCATCGACCTCGACGAGGGCGTCACCTACCAGCACAAGCGGGTCCTCTCGTCCCATCTGGCGCCGTCGCTGAAGAAGGCGGCCCAGCAGCTCCTCGGTGCGCCGGCCGGCATGCAGGGCATCGTTCACCTCGACGTGCGCAACAACCCGACCATCAACGCCCTCGACGACGCCGGTCTGTGTTCATTGGTGGCGTCGATTCGCTTCGACGGCAGCCGCGTGGACCGGGTGCAGATTCTCCTCGACAACCGGGTGATGAGCTTCGACGGCACGGGCGCCCCGGTCGCCGACTGAACGAAAAGAGCCTGTATTTTCAGGTACTTGCCTGGATACTGTGGGGTAGGTCCCCACAGGACCCCACAGGACCCTACAGGACGGTGGCCTTCCAGCGACCGGCGGCAAAGCGCCAGGCCGTGGCCGCCAGCAGCAGCAGGCCGTAGATGGCGGTGGCGTACCAGCAGCCGAGCAGGCCCAGGCCCATGGGCACCGCGAAGACGTAGGACAGGGGCACAAGGCAGAAGAAGTGCAGACCGGCCTCGACGAGGGCCACAAAGCGACTGTCACCGGCACCGTAGAGGGCCTGGGTCAGCACCAGGGCCGCGGCGGCGATGGGGGCGAGCAACCCCGTGAAGCGCAAGGACGGAATGGCGGCGGCGACGGTGGCATCTTTCAGAAGCTCGATCCTGGCCTCGTCCTTGGGCAAGAACGCCCGCAGCAGTTCCTCGGGGAAGGAAAAGACGATGGCCCCGATGCCACCCATGACGACGACGATGAGCAACACGCTCTGCCAGCCGTAGCGGGAGGCGAGGTCGGGCTTCTTGGCGCCGATGGACTGGGCCACCAGGGTCGCCGTTGATGTGCCAAACGCGATGCAGGTCATGAAGACCACCATCATGATGGTGATGACGATCCAGGCGGCCGCGGCGTTGGTCCCCGGAGCCCCCTGCTGGGCGTCGAGATAGGCGGGGATGCGGAGAAAAAGGGCGAAGCCCGTCATGACGACGACGGTGGCGAAGCCTGAGAAGACCGACAGCACCGAGATGCTCGAGGCGATGGCCCGGTCGAGGTTGACGAACCGCAGCACCTGGAACCGGCTGCGGTCGGCGCCGTTCACGCTGTAGCCCATCAGGAAGATCATGCCGGCGCTCGACGCCAGCACCGCCGCCCAGCCGGCACCGTCGACGCCCATGGCAGGGAAGCCGAGGTTGCCAAAGACGAACACCCAGCACAGGGCGAAGTTGATGACGTTCATGGCGATGGCCACCGTCATGTGGATGTGGGTGCGGCCAAGGCCGTCGTAAAACGACTTGATGCTGGCGGTGACGACCATCGGCATGATGCCGAGGAAGCGAATCCGGCAGAAGTCGATGCCGATGCGCTGGACCGCCGGGTCCTCATGCATGAGGGGGAAGAGCCATGGCACCAGCACAATGGCGGCGATGGTGGCCAACACCGAACTGCCGATGGCGAGGACGACCGAGTTTGTCAGCACCCGGCCGGCGCCGAGGGAATCGCCTTCGCCAACCCGGCGCGCCGTCAGGGCCTGGGTGCCCACCGAGATGGCCGACAAGAAGCCGCCAAAGGCCCACAACAGAATCAACGACGGGCCCATGGCCGCATGACCGGGGACCGCCTGGTCCTCGGGCAGGCGCCCGATGAACATCCCGTCAATCTGGTTGATGAGGGTCTGGGTCATCATGCCGATGATGACGGGGAACCCCAGGGCCACGATCCGCCGGATGAGCGCTGGTTCCACAAACCCCGCCCGTCCCGGGTCGTCGGTGTAAACGCTTGGTGCGTGGAGTGTGGGAGGCGACGATTCCATGAGGCAGCGTCGTCGTACCGGAGCAGCCCCCGTCCGGCAAGTCGCCGGGCAGGGAATCCGCCGACGTCGCGATCGGTTTCACCGTTCCAGCTCCCACCGTCCCACGGGTTCACCTTGTCCGGTCATCGCGGCCTCGTTTCTGGAATGGGGGCTTCTTCGGCGCCAGCCGAAGAAGCATCGGAACTTCTTCGGCGCCAGCCGAAGAAGCATCGGAACTTCTTCGGCGCCAGCCGAAGAAGCATCGGAACCGCATCGGCGCATGCACCGAAACAGGCGCAGCCGGTGTCGGTGAATTCGCCCTTGCGTCGACGGCGGTCTGCACCTAGCGTCCGCCCGTCGTCCGTCCGTCTTCAGGAGTTTTGATGCGCCCCTCCACTGCCCTGCTTGTTGCCTTCCTCACAGCGACTGTCGTCGTGACCGTCGGTTGTCCGGGCCCCGAGTACCCGAAGTGCGAGAACGATTCGCAGTGCAAGAAGAACAAAGACGGCGGCGCTGTCGATGAGTACTGCTTGCTCGGTCAGTGCCAGGAATGCGCGAAGGACAGCCACTGCGGCGCCGGCGAAAGCTGCAACCGCGGTCGCTGCGAGCAGGCTTGTGCTGGCGACGAGCAATGTGGCGAAGGCAACATCTGCGAAGCCAACGCCTGCGTGAAGGCCCAGTGCGTCACCAACGACGCCTGCGGCAGTGGCGCCACCTGCGAGAAGGGTCGCTGCAAGCGCGACGGCACCGTCGACGGCACGGGCAAGCCCGTGGGTCCCCTCGACGGCGCCCTCGATTGCCAGGCCCAAAGCCGCATCAACTTCGACTTCAACCTGGCCGACCTCCGCCCCGAAGCCCGTTCGCGCCTCGACATGCTCGCCAAGTGCATGAAGAAGAACACCGCCTGGCGCTTGACCGTTGAAGGTCATTGCGACGAGCGCGGCACCCCCGAGTACAACCTCTCCCTCGGCGAGAGCCGCGCCAAGAGCGCCCGCAAATACCTCACCGCCCTCGGCGTCGAAGAGAGCCGCATCAAGGTCGTCTCCTACGGCGAGGAAAAGCCCGTCAACGCCGGCTCCAGCGAAGAAGCCTGGGCCGAGAACCGCCGCGCCGAGCTCCTCGTCAAGCAGTGACGCCGGGAGCCCGCAGGCGGGCCTCCTGCTCGGCGCCGCCCCGGGGCGCCAGCCACTGAAGTCAGAACGGGTCGACCGCGTCGTTGTCGGCGACCCTGCCAGGAGTTGATGCAATGAAGCGTGCCCTCCCCTCGCTGCTGCTGGCCACGGCCATGATGTCCGGCGCGTGCGTCGTCACCCGCTCCGAGGGCGACGCCTTTCGCCAGGACATCAACGCCCTGAAGGACGAGACGGCGAATCTGCAGCAGGAGCTCGCCGAGGCCCGGGCCCAACGGGAGTTGGTCACGCGCCTGGAGGCCCGCGTCGTCGAACTCGAGGCCACCCTCACCACCATGCGCCAGTCCGACGCCGACGGTGGCGTGCAGATCGAGAAGCTCGTCGCCGAGGTCCAAAGCCTGCGGGGCGACCTCGAGGAAGCGCGCCACGAGCTTGGTCAGCAGCGGGCCAGCGTCGAGTCCATCCTGGCCCGGCCGCCCGTTTCCGTCGCCGCCGCCGCCACCGCCCCCAAGGTTGAGGGAGACCCATCGCGCCCGACCCAGGTTGGCGGCGTTGATGTCCCGGCGGACCCCAAGGAGCACTACGCCTTCGCCAAGCGCTTCTTCGACGACAAGAAGTTCTCCGAAGCCGCCGAAGCCTTCGACCTCTTCTTGCAGAGGCACAAGGGCGAGCTCGTCGACAACGCCGCCTTCTGGAAGGCCGAGAGCTACTACCAGCTGGGCAACGCCGCCGGCGACAAGGGCGCCAAGGAGAAGGCCTACAAGCAGGCCATCCTCTCCTACCAGCGCGTCCTCGAGACCCCCAACAGCGCCAAGGCCGACGGCGCGCTCTTCAAAATCGGCCTGAGCTTCGAGCAGCTGGGCTTCGAGGACGAAGCCCGCGTCTTCTACGAAGAGCTCATCGCCAAGTACCCAAAGAGCCCCCTCGTGGCCGAGGGCAAAAAGCGCCTGAAGTCCCTGAAGCCGGTCAAGAAGAAGACCAAGTAGGGCCTCACGGTCCGCAGGCGACGTTGGCCTTCTGGGTCTCGGCGCTGCGGGTGTCGCCCACGCGGGTGGCGTCGTCGAGGAGCGAGCGGAAGATGGCGTTGGCGAGGCGATGCTCCCGCCGCACATTCCACAGGCGCACGGCGAGTTCACACACCACCCACTGGCTGGCCTCGTTGGCGAGCCAGGCACCGTCGTCGCCGGTGCGGGCCACGGCGGCGGCGAGATGGCGCAACCCGGTCCACTCCCGCAGTTCGTCGACGGGTTGGCGGTCGACGCCGTCTTCGAGGCGATGACGCCAGGCGGCGACGGCAATCTCCAGCGCGTCCATGCGTTGGGAGCGCACATCGGCGACGGCCTGCTGCAGGGCAGTTGGCAGGGTGGCGACGTCGACGGTGCTGAGGTCAAGCCGCTGGACCAGGCCGACCAGGGCGTCGTGGACGGTGGCGTGCAGCCCGCCTTCGGCGTCAGCGCCGTCGACGCCCAGCACCCGGGCCCGGGCCCGCACCGTGGCGGTGGCCTCTTTGAGGGCGCGTTCCCAGGCCCGCGCCAACCAGGCGACGTCGACGACGGCCAGCACCGGCGCCCGCGCCAACTCCGCGTGGCGGCGCGCGGCACCGCCAAACGTCACGCCATCCTCGATGGCGGTCATGGCGGTCGACGCCGGGTCCGTCACGGTCGAGGTCGGCAGCGAGGTCGGCAGCGTCGTCGTGCCCTGCAACAGGGCCCAGGTGTGGCGCTTGCGGGGAGCGAGCAGCCACCAGCCGATGCAGGCCGCGCGATTCATCCGCGTGGGGCCATCCTGGCGACGGGCCACGGCCTGCAGCAACGCCACCGTCGACGATCCGTGGGCCTCGAGGGCCAGCAGCCGTCGTCGTCGTTCGGCGTCGTCGAGGCTGGTGTTGCCCATCAAACGCCACACCGTGCGCTCCGCCCGCAGCTGCTCGGCGGCCGTCGGTTGCACCTGGGGATCGAAGGAATCCAGGCTGGCGGCGAGGGCGTCGCCGCTGTCGTGGTCGCCGTCGATGTCGGCCAACAGGGCCGCGGCCATGGCACCACCGGCCGACAGCAGGTCCAGGCCCTGCAGGCGTTGGCGGGCCCAGATGAGGTCGCTGGCGGGCCGGGCCAGCTGGCGCCGCCACCAGCGCAGCGGAGCACCAGCCGTCGCTGACGTCGCTGCTGGGGCACGGCCGGCGGCGAGGACGGCGGCGAGGGCGGCGCCCCCCAGGGGGTCTGCCCCCCAGGTCCAATCCGCCAGGCGCGTCAGCCACCAGGCAGAGCGCACGAGGCCAAGAGGCACCAACACCCGGCGGACGATGGGCCAGGGAAACAGCAGCACGCTGGTGCCGGCCAGCACCGCGGTGGCGACGAGATTCGGACCCTGGTTCAGGAGCCAGAGGAAGGCGCCAAGCCAGGCAGGCCCGGCCAACAGCCACACCGCCAGCCACCGTCCGCTGCGCCCGGTCCAGGTTCGCTTCGACGCTGTCGACGTCGATTGCTGCTGGACGGTGCGGACGGCGACGACGGCCAGCACAAGCAGCGGCAGCAGCCTCAGCATGAACGCCACCACAGCACGGGGCTCACGTCGGCCATGACGGCGCCGATGGGGGAGGCGCCGTCGACGGTGCTGGCCTCGGGACCGACGTCGAGGCACGGGGTGGTGGCGAAGGGTTCGGCGGCCAGCCGTCGTCGGGGGTCCGACAGGGCTTGCATGGCCCGCCGCACATCGTCAGCGCTGCGGGGCCTGGCCCCCATGGGCGATGGATACGACGCGGCCGTCGCGAGGCCGAGATCGAGCTTGGCCAGCAGCTTCTTGCCCTGGCGCTCAATCTCCATGGCCGTCGCCGTCGGCGGCAACTCGAGGATGAAGAACGGGTTCTCCGCGAGGGGATCCATGGCAGCACCCTATCAGGGTGCCCCCGCTGGTGCCGTCGTCAGGTGGGAGCAGGGCCGACATGTGGGCAACGCTGCAGCTTCGCCCCGTTGGGGCAAACGTGCCTGCTGTCAGCGCCACCAAGCGGGCGCGAACCGGCTGTGGCCGCCTGTGGGCCCGTCAGGTTCCTTTCCTGCGGGTTCGGGCATGGCTCTTGAGAAGGACTCCAGCGCAGCACCCACGCTGCCTGAGCGGAGCCCCCATGAGCCTCTTGTCGATCCTCCTGATTGTCGCCCTGGTCATCGCCATTGGCGGCGGCGGCATTGGTCACTCCCGGTACGGCTACGCCGGCTGGTCCCCCGCCGGGATCCTGCTGCTCATCATCGGCGTGCTGTGGTTCACGGGCAACCTCCACCGTTGAGCCAGCCGCCGCGGGTGGCGGACTCAGAAGGGTTCGCCGTCGATGGTCAAGCGACCATCCTCTTCGATGACGAGCTCGATGGTGCCAACGCCCACCCGACTGCCGGTGGGCCACGCCGTCGCGCCGTCACAGCGGGCGCCATCGTCGACGATGCCGCGGCCGGTGGAAAAGACCGTGGGGCCAGCCTCGGCCAGCCGTTCAACAACGCTGCGCTCGGGATGGCAAAACGGGTTGTCGGTGCCGGCGGAGACGACGACGGCGGCGGGTTGGAGCGCCGCCAGGAAACCCACAGAACTCGAGGTGGCCGACCCGTGGTGGTTCAAGCGCAAGACATCGACAGGCCCCGTGGCCCGCGCTGCGGCGGCCTCGACGTCGGTGCTGCCCAGGCCCCCACCGGTCAGGTCGCCGCCGATGAACACCGTGCGCCCGCCAAAGCGCACCAGCAGGGCGAGGGACCGCTGGTTTTCGTCGTCGTCGACAGCGACCGTGCCGCCGGCGCCGAAGTCACCGTCGCGGCCGACGACCTCGACGCTGGCGCCACCAAGGTCGAGAGCGTCGCCCACCAGGGGGCGCTCGAAGCGGGCCCGCAGGCCGCGGAAGCGGTTGCACAGCAGCGAGGTACACAGCGCGTCGTCGTGGCCGATCCAGCGGGTCAGGGGCACGAGATCGTCGTCGGTGCCGGCGCCACCGTCGTCGCCCGCCAACAGGGCTGTCAGGCCGGCGAGGTGGTCGGCGTCGGTGTGGGTGAGGGCGACGTGGTCGACGCCGCCGACAGCCCGGACCGCATCGGCCACCACGCCCCTGGCGCCTTCGGGCCCGCCGTCGATGAGCAGGCTTTGCCCGTCGGGACCCGTCACCAGGGTGCCGTCGCCCTGGCCGACGTCGAGAAACCGGATGGTGGTGCGGCCGGCCACCACGGTCAGGCCCCGGGCGAGGATGGCCTCGCTGCCGTCGCTGGTGACGACGACGTCGTACTCCCCCGCCGGGGCGGCGCCCGGCACCCGGGCCTCGATGGTGGCCGACGTCGCGCTGACAACCTGCAGCTGGATGACGCCCGATCCCCGCAGGCTCGCCGTGGCGGTGGGCGAAAAGCCCGTGCCGAAGATCTGGATGGGCTCCCCGGGGGCAACCACCGGCGGGGCCACCTCGAGAATGGCCGGTCCGCAGGCAACGCCCCCACAGACGGCCGCCACGAGGACGGCCACAACCTGAAACCCGTGCAGCAGACGCGGCGGAATCATGGAGGAAGGATGCCATAGCAGCCTGGCGGATCCTCCGCCGTCCGTCGCATGGTGGTCTCTCTTCGGCTCTGCTACCGATGCGCCGTGCCTTGTGGAGTGAGAACCCGGACCCGCGATCCCCTTTTGGGTGTCGGCGCCTTGGCGGCGGCGGCACCCTCGATCCCGAAGTCATCCCCGATGGCGTTGGCACGCTCGGTGGCGTTGTCGCTGACGACGTTGCTCACAACGATGTCGAACCCGGCGGCGGCTCAGCCGTCGTTGCCCACCCCGATGGGGGCCCGCGGGCCGGCCCACTTTGCCGATCACACCCAGAATCTCCCCGACGAGCCCCTGACGGCCGTCGCCGTCGATCCGTTTGATGACCAGGTCATCTATGTGGGCCTCGACGGCTTTGTGTTTCGCTCCGACGACGGCGGCGAGAGCTGGGCGCCCATCCTCTCGTTCCCCCGGGGCCTGGCCGACGACGGCGCCCTCAACGACACCGCGGTCGACGCCTTCGATGGCGCCGGTGCTGGCCAGAGCATCGACCAGTTCCAGGACGGCGCCGGCGGCTCCCAGGCAACGGTCGCTGCCGCCGATGACGCCGACGACACTGCCTTTGGCGACGACCCTCCCGAAGACGGCGAGGAGCCAAACGACCCCTTGCCCCAGGGTGATGTCGTCGCCGGCCTCGACGCCGCTGATGACCCCGTCGACATCATCGACACCACCGTTCCCGCCCGGGTCGATGCCGGCGTCCGTGCCTTTGCGTTTGTGCCCGGCAGCCGTGGTGTCTTTCTGGTGGCGACGTCGCGGGGCCTGTTTCGCACCACCACCGGCGGCAGCAGCTTCGAGCGTCTCAATGTGCCCGGCGGTGTGCGTGAAAACGACATCCGCGACGTCGCCGTCGACCCCGCCGTCCCGAGCCGTTTGTGGCTTGGCACCGGGGCCGGACTGATGGTGTCCCCGGACGGTGGCGCCAGTTTCACGACGGTGGCCGATCGGCCGGGCAGCGTGCCCATCACCGACATCGCCGTCGACGCCACCGAAGGCCTGCCGAATCTGCTGGTCGGTACCGAGCGTGGCTTGCTCCGCAGCCGCGACGGTGGCGAGACCTTCAAGGACCTGCTGCTGCGGGGCGGCGTCGCCTTCCCGTCCATCCACAGCGTGGCCTGGAGCCGCGAGACCGACACCATCTTCGCCGGCACCGGCGATGGGCTCTTCGTCGCTGTGCGCGGGGCCTCGATTCTGGAGCGCTACGAGGGCATGCCCGACAGCCCGCCCTCGGCCATCAGCACCGATCCCCAATGGGCGGGCGGGGTTGCTGTGGCCGTGCGCGGCGCTGCCGGCGGCGTGCTGTTCTCTGACGACGCCGGCCTGACGGTGGTCCCCGTCGATGTGCTGCCCGCCAACGCCCCCGTGGCCATGGCCCGGGAGAGCAAAGACCCCACCCGTCTGTGGGTCGCCTGCGAGCGGGGGGTCTTCCGCCTGGAACCCGGCACGGGCATTCGCGTCAACCGCGATGCCATGACGGCCCTGCGGGCCCGCTTCGCCGCCGAGCCCGACGTCAACATGGTCACCGAGCGGGCCCTCCTGGCCCACGGCTATCTTCGTGACGACGACGACCTCCGCGTCCGCGCGAGCCTGGCTCCCTGGTTGCCGAGGGTGGTGGCCCGCTACGACGTCTACACCGGCGACGCCTCCCAAACCCGCAACACGGTGATCTTTCGCGATCCGTCGACGCTGCCCCCCATCCTCGACCCCGACCAGGACGACTTCGACCTCTTCGGCGACGGTCTGTTGATCATCTCGCCATCCCAGGCCGTGCGCCACCAGTTCTTCCTGACCCTGGTGTGGGATCTCGACCGGCTGGTGCTCAATCCCGATGTCCTGCGCAGCGCCCGCCAGGTGCCCCTGTTGCACAACGCCGAGCGGCGCCTCGTCGACCGCACCCACCAGATCTATGTGGCCCGTCGACGGCTGGTGGCCGAACTGATGACGACGCCCGCCGCCAGCCTCTCCCCCCGGGAGCGGGTCAACCGTGAGTTGCGCCTGCTCGAACTCGAAGGCCAGCTCGCTGGCCTCACCAACGACGATCTTTTTGCCCGTTCGCCCACGCCCCAGGAGGCCCCATGACCATCCGTGCCCTGTTGTTCGCCGTCGCCGTCATCGTCGCCGCCGCTCCCGCCGTGGCCCAGAGCCTCGACGTCAACACTGCCAGCCAGGCCGAACTGGAGGCCCTGCCCGGGGTGGGCCCGAAGATCGCCGCCGACATCATCCGGGAACGCGAGGAAGGGGGCCCGTTCGCGTCTGTCGACGACCTTTCCCGGGTACCGACCATGACGAACACCGTTTTGGGCAAGATCCGCGGCTCAGTGCGGGCCGGCAGCGCGCGCAAGCCCCAGGAGACCGTGGTCCTGCAAGAGGGCAAGGTGGTGTCGGGAGACATCGTCAAGAAGGTGCTGCAGCGCTTCAACGCCGAACCCACCGTGCGTGAGGTGCAGCAGCAGGCCATCGACTACATGCGCGTTCATCCCCAGGAGGTCGACTCCTGGCGGGTGCGGGCCCGCACCAACGCCCTCGCTCCCCGCCTCACGACCCAGGTCCAGGGCGACCTCAACGACGACCGCCGCACCGTCGAGAAGCCCGGCGACCCCACCATCGTTTCCCAGGACAACGATCAGAGCGGTCGCCTCGTCATCGGCGCCGCCTGGGACCTCGACCGCCTCATCTTTGAGCCCCAGGAGATGGCCGTCGCCCGCGAGAGCGTGCGCATCGCCAACCTGCGCGATCGCGTCCTCGACGAGGTGACCCGCCGCTACTTCGAGCGCCGCCGCCTGCAGGTCGACCTCGAGCTTTCGCCCCCCAAGGACCTCGCCGACCGCGTGAAGAAAGAGCTGCGCCTGCAGGAACTCACCGCCGACATGGACGCCGTCACCGGCGGTTGGTTCTCCCAGAAGCTCATCGACAGTGGCACCGATCCCTACTGAGTCCGACTCAGCGAGCACTGGAACACAGGGAGGCGCCGTCGCCTCCCTCGTTTTTTGGCGCCAGCCGAACAAGCATCAGAACTTCTCTTTGCGCCCCGTGTGGACGACGTCGGCCTGGCCGTTCAGCGCTTCAGATACCGCGCGGCCTTCGCTGCCACCGTTGCCGGGTCGGTCAGGGGCGGCGAACAGAACGTCGACGTGCAAATGAACAGGGCCGGCTTGCCGAGGTCCGGGTATTTTTTTCCGGGGGCCTGCACATCGACGAGGCGGTGGGGCACATAGATGGCGTTGGTGGCCCGCAGCAGGGCCCGGGTGGCGTCGTCGGCGCCGCTGCCGTCGCCGCCGGCGATGGAGAACCGCAGGGGCTCCACCAGCTGCTCTTCGAGGGCCAACAGCATTTCGCCCACCGCGCGGAACTCTTCCCGGACGACGGCCTCGACGGCGAAAGCCTGCAGGGCCCGCTCCGCCGCCGACGTCAACGCCGCGTCCTCGTTCAAGCGACCGATCTTCTGGATGAAGCGGATGGCCTCGCCGTTGCCCTTGAAGGGCTTGCGGCGTTCGGCGAAGACGCCGACGTCACCGGCCACGGGGGTGTGGGCGAAGTAGCCGCCGCCGACGCTGTCCTCGAGGGTGGCGGTGATGAACTGGGCCGTGCGGGCCGCCAGGGTCCGGTAGCGAATCTGCCCGGTGGCCTCATACAGCGTCAGCAACGCGTGTCCCATGGCCACCTGATCCGCCAGGTGCAGCACGTCGTCGTCGGCGGTGCCCTCGTCGTGGGAGAAGCCGTCGCCCACCAGGTGGCTGGCCAGGATGACGTCGGCGGCGCGGACGGCGTCGTCGATGGCCTGCTGTTCCCCCGTCACCAGGCCCAGGCGGGCGAGGCCGGCCACGAGGCGTCCGTTGTGGCTGGCGTAGACGTGGCGGTCGATGAAGGGCTCGCCGCGGGCGGCGCGCTCGGCGCGGGTCGGCAGCGCATACCACTCGGTCCCCAACACCCGATCGACCTCGCCACGGGTCCCCACATCGGCGTCCTGGTTGGCGAAGAAGGCGCCGTCGTCACGGCGCAGCACGGTGCGCACATAGCGGGCGATGTTCTGGGCGGACCGTTGGTAGCGCACGTCGGCGGTGGCGCCGAAGGCGTCGACGAGGTTCTCCATGGCCGGGCCCTGGATCTCGGCGAGCTTCTCGTAGTGGGGGGCCGTCCACACCCCCTGGAGGGAATACTGGAACATGCCGCCGTCGACGGGATCGATGAGGGAAATCTGGCCGTCGAGGGTGCGGGTGACCTCGGTCAGCCGGGTCGGGTCGTTGGCGACGGTGGCCGCGAACAAGCCCGCCGAGACCGGGGCCCAGCGGGGATATTTCTGGGGCTTGCCCCAGCCCCCTTCGACGGGGTCATAGAAGCGGTCGAGCTGGGCCCGGGTGAAGTCCCGGATGGCCGCCAGGGGCTTGGTGGTGGCGTCGACGACGACGGCTTTGCGGGCCAGGGTGCGGCCGGCGTCCTTGTCTTGCAGGTACGACACAAGCTCGCTCTCGAAGCGACGGGCCTCCTGGTAGCCCTTCCATTCGGTGACGGGCTCGGCGTCGGGGGTCAGCAGGGCGATGGCGGGCCAGCCCCAGTCGGCGTAGCGCTCGGCGAGGTCGGGACGGGCATCGGCATCGACCCGGATGGCCACGAAGCGTTCGTCGATGAGGGCGGCGACGGCAGGGTCTCCCCAGGTCTTGTCGTCCATCACGTGGCACCAATGGCACCACTCGGTGACCACCGTGACCAACAGCAGCCGCCCCTCGGCCCGGGCCCTGGCGAAGGAGGCTGCCTCCCAGGGCTGCCAGGCGACGGCTCCCCCGTGGCGGCCAGCACCGTGGGCAGAGGCCCCGTCTGCGGCCCCTGCGGGCCCTCCCGCAGTCACCGGCCGGGTTTCGGGGGTGGCACAGGCCGCCAGGGAGGCGAGCAGGGCCAGCAGCCTGGCGGTGGGATGGATGACGTGCTGCGTCATGATTCAACCTCGACAGGGTACGGCCGATACCTTGCCAGAGATCGCCAGGAGCGCACATTTTCGCAGCCAACCTGCACAGCCGTATGGTATGACATGTACGTCTGGAGGTTACCTCCAAGGCGGTCGACATCGATGGGCTGAGACCTTCGGCTCCGGAATGTGTCGACCATGAGGAAGCGCGGTGGCCCGTCCTGAACCGTTCCGAGGACTGCTCGAGAAGGCAATGCAGGCAGATGCTCCCCCGGTGCGGTTGGTGCCCACAGCACCAGCCTCGTCGCCCACCCTCGTCCTCGATGACGAGCACAAGCGCCCCACCCTGGAGCAGCGCCTCGACGCCGCCGTCCTCGCCGCTGGCGCCACGCCTCCCCACGGCCTGAAGCCGCCCAAGCTGCAGCCGAAGTCCCTGGTGCCCCTGCGCCTGGCCCCGCCGATGGCCCCCCACGCCCCCGCCGGGGAAGACCGCGTGGGCCCCCAGCCGCGCATGCTCCAGTTCCTCCTCGACGACGCCACCCGCCCCGGCCTCATCGACGACTCCGTCAGCGCCATCCCGCGCCTGGAGCCCGTCCATGACACGGGCAAGATGCCCGTGGCTGTCGGCGTGAACACCAACGTCTATCGCCTGGGCTCCCTCCTCGACGAGATGACCCCCAGCCGTCCCCTGCCGATCCTGGGGCTCGACGAGCTTGAGACCCGCCTCCGCAAGCGTGCCGACAAGGTCATGACCCTCAAGACCCTCGACGGTCTCGACGTCAGCCTCCGCTCCTTCTCCCTCAACGACACCTCCCTCGACGACATCGATGTCACCACCGACAGCGACATCGACCGCGCCCCCCACGCCGCCGCCGCCGTCGCGCTGCCCGCCCTGTCGGAAGAGGGCCTGCCCGATCTCGACACCAACCTCGACCTCGACCTCGGCGCCGACGACCTCGACGAGCTGGCCCGCCAGCTGGGTCTCGAAGGTCTCGTGCCCCGCACGATCCCGCCCACCCGCGCCGACGACAGCCTCGACGGCCTGAGCGCCAGCGCCGACGGTGAGCCCCAGGAGATCGACGCCGACGACATCGAGCTGGTGGCCGTGGCCACGCCGACCAACCCCATGCGGGCGATGGTCATGGCCCGTCCCGTGGTCCCCGTCGACGAGATCGACGCCCTCGAAGACGACGAACACGGCGACCACGCCGAACACAACCTCGACGACGACGACCTCTCCCTGGCCAGCGCCGTCGACGACGACTACACGCCCCACGGCACGCCCCGCCTGCCGGCCTCGTTGCTGGCCGGGCTGTCGGCGGCCGCCGTCGGCTTCGACGACGACGAGGTCACCCCGCCCCACGGCACCATGCGCTCGGGGATGCGGCCGAGCCTGGAGGCGCCCCTCGCGGTTCGCTTCGTGGTGGCCGAGGCCCCGGCTCGTCCCCGCAAAGAGGCTCTCAACAGCAAAGAGATCGCCCGCAACCGCCTGCGGGCCCGGGACCTCTACCTGATCGCCCTCGACGACATCGCCTGCAAAGACGCCCACAGCGCCGTCGTCCACCTGCAACTGGCCCTCGCCTACGACGACGAGACGCCCCTGTACCTCGACCTGCTGTCCCAGCTCGAGCGCCAGATCGCCAAGCTCGACGTCGCCGAGGGCTGAACCAGCCACCGGCAGAACGCCAACACGAACACCGAACACGGGGGCCAATCGGCCCCCGTTGTCGTTGCGGGTCCCTCACCCCCGCTTCGTGTGCAACCGGACTCATGGGTCAGCCTTAGACCGGGCACATAGGTCAGCCTTCCTGCTGCAGTTGTGGGCCGACTGGGTGAAGCCGGCCCATGATTTCGTCAAACATTGCGATGCGGGTTTCGCCGA
>Ga0247834_1001358_pt1 | contig 42407 bp, 36 predicted proteins | sample LaCruzMarch2015__8_FD_187118 | JGI IMG/M metagenome (GOLD analysis project Ga0247834, IMG submission 187118) | Freshwater microbial communities from meromictic Lake La Cruz, Castile-La Mancha, Spain - LaCruzMarch2015_12m | ecosystem: Environmental > Aquatic > Freshwater > Lake | place: Spain... | reverse complement strand
GCGCCTTCTGGAGCGACTGTGTCCGTTTCGATGCCACCCTGTTCCAGTATATCGGCGAGCTCTGCCGCTATCTGCTCAACGCGCCGGACCACCCGGACGAACGTCGTCACCGGCTGAGGCTGGTCATCGGCAACGGGCTGCGACCGGACGTCTGGGACCGGTTCCAGGCGCGGTTCGCCATCCCCCGGATTCTCGAATTCTACGGCGCGACCGAGAGCAATCTCACCCTGTTCAACCTCGATGGTGGGCCCCATGCGATCGGTCGTGTTCCCGCCTATATGAAGGGGGCGGTCAATGTGGCCCTGATCCGGTTCGATCCTGTTGCGGAGTCTCCGGTCCGGCAAGTCTCCGGCCGCTGTATCCCTTGTGTCGAGGGCGAGGTCGGTGAAGCCATCGCCCGGATCGACCCGGCCAAGGCCCAGATGCGGTTCGAGGGCTATTCCGACGCCGGGGCGACCGAGAGCAAGATCCTCCGCGACGTGTTCGAGCCCGGGGATGCCTGGTTCCGGTCGGGGGACCTGATGCGATCCGACCGGCTCGGCTATTTGTATTTCGTGGACCGGATCGGGGACACCTTCCGCTGGAAGGGCGAGAATGTCTCCACCGCCGAGGTCGCCGGGGTCATCGCCGCCGTGCCGGGGATCCTTGAGGTCAATGTCTATGGCGTGGAGATCCCGGGCTGCAGCGGCCGTGCCGGCATGGCCAGCCTGGTTGTCGACGAGGCCCAGTTCGATCCGGCCCGGGTTCGCGAGGCGGTGCATGCGGGCCTGCCGGGTTACGCCCGGCCCCTGTTTCTGCGCCTGACCCGGGCCATGGAGGTGACGGGTACGTTCAAACAGAAGAAGTCCGAAGCCATCCAGGAGGGGTTTGACCCCCGGACCGTCGCCGACACCCTGATGTTCGATGACCCTCGCCACGAGGCCTATGTGCCTCTGTCGCCCGCGCTCCATGCCGAGATCGTTTCCGGGGCCCTGCGGCTATGACCGGTGGGCCGGGCCGGGTTGTCATACTGGCCGCCCTCGTCATGGCGGGACTGGGCAGTTGCAGTCCGGCTGCCCGGATCGCTCCGTTGGTCTGCCCGGCGACCCCGACGACGGATCAACCGGGACAGCTGATCGATGTGCCGGCCGGACGCTTCCTGATGGGCGATGACGTCTATGCCGATGAGGGCCCGCCGCGCCACGAGACGGTCGCGGCCTTCCGCATCGATGCGACCGAGGTGACCAATGCCCGGTTCGCCCGTTTTGTCGAAGAGACCGGCTATGTCACGGTCGCCGAGCGGCCGGTCGATCCTGCCCAGTATCCCGGCATCCCGGCGGCAGCGCTGCAGCCGGGTTCTGCGGTCTTCCGGTTCGACAGTGCGCGGTTCGATGCCGGCAATCCCGGGACCTGGTGGACCTTCGTTCGCGGTGCATCCTGGCGCCATCCCGAAGGACCCGGCAGCGACCTCAACGGGCGGGACTTCCTTCCGGTGGTTCATATCGCCCTGGCCGATGCCGAGGCCTATGCGCGGTGGGCCGGACGTCGCCTGCCGACCGAGATCGAATGGGAATGGGCGGCGCGGTCGGCGGATGCCGCCGCCGGAAACCCCGGTCGTCAGCCGTCCGAGGCCAATACCTGGCAGGGCGTGTTTCCAGCGAGGAACACGGGTCAGGATGGCTATGACGGTGCCGCCCCGGTCGGGTGTTTCAAGGCCAACGGCCTGGGCATTCACGACATGATCGGCAATGTCTGGGAATGGACCGCCGATCCGTACCGGCAGACCCGGACCCTGACGGTCGCGCCCGGCGAGCCCGGGGCGGATCCGCGCCAGCCGGGCGTCGCGGTGGGGGTCATCAAGGGTGGCAGCTACCTGTGTGCGCCCAACTATTGCATGCGCTACCGGCCGGGGGCGCGCCAGGCCCAGGACCTGACCCTGGGGGCCTCCCATGTCGGTTTCCGCACGGTTGCACCGATGCCGTGATCAGGCCCCGGTCTGAAGCTCATAGTCCCGCAGACTAAAGCGTCGCAGCCGCTGCCGCAGCCGGCTGGCGCTCCACGGCCAGTTGGTGCTGTTGCGGCCGTTCCGGTCGATGAAATAGCTGGTGCAGCCGCCACTGTTCCAGACGCTGGACTGCAGGGCCGCCTGCACTTCGTCATTGTAGGACCGGCAGACCTCGGCGCGGACCGACAGGGTGGTGATCTTCTGCGCCCCGGCCTGACGCAGGGCGTCCATGATGTAGTCCAGCTGCGCCTCGATCATCACAAAGGCCGAGGAGAAGGTGTAGAGGTTCGGTCCGAAGGTCAGGAAGCAGTTGGGGGCGTCCGGGGCCGTGGTGCCCAGGTAGACTTCCGGGCTGCCCTGCCACTGGTCGGCGAGCGACCGCCCGCTGGTCCCGATGATGATCTCCGCCACCGGTGGATTGGCGACCTCAAATCCGGTCCCGAAGATGATCAGATCAACCTCGCAGGACGAACCGTCGGTCGCGATGATCGTCTTGCCCTGAACCTCCGCGACGCCGCTGACCACCGTCACATTCGGCCGGGCCAGGGCCCTGTACCAGCTGTTGGACTGAAGAATGCGTTTGCAGCCGATCGCGAAGTCCGGCGTCAGTTTCTTGCGCAGGGCCTCGTCCTCTACGGCACGCTCGATGTTCCGGCGTGCGCTCGCCTCCAGCCTCTGCCGGGCCTTGGGCCGGTTGAGGCTGCCGTTCAGTCGTTCAAAGGCCCGGTAAAGCACCTGCCGAAGCAGGGACTGCAGGATCGGAAAGCGCTCGAACCGGCGCTGCCATGTCTCCGATACGGCCAGGTCCATCTTGGGCAGGACCCAGGGCGGCGTCCGCTGGAACAGGGTCAGCTGCGCCACGCGGGGCTGGATGGCGGGCAGGAACTGGATGGCCGAGGCACCGCTGCCGATGACCGCGACCCGCTTGTCCGTCATGTCGTAGTCGTGATCCCACCGCGCCGAATGAAAACGGGCACCGGTAAAGCTCTCCAGTCCCTTGATGCGGGGCAGGCGGGGCTGGTGCATCGGGCCGCAGGCCATGATCACGAAATCCGCCGTGAACCGGCCGGCACTGGTCTCCAGCCGCCAGAGCCGCGTATCCGGGTCCCAGACGGCCTGTTTCAGCTCGTGATTCAACCGGACGAACGGCAGGATGCCGAACCGCGCGGCGACCGCCCGGCAGTAGTCCCGGATCTCTGCCTGGGGCGCAAAGAAGCGGCTCCAGCGCGGGTTCGGCGCAAAGGAATAGGAATAGAAGGCCGAGGGGATGTCACAGGCGCAATCCGGATAGGTATTGTCGCGCCAGACCCCGCCGATCTCGTCCGCCTTTTCCAGAAGCTGGAAGGCGATCCCCGCCTGGCGCAGCCGGATCGCGGCACCGATGCCGGCGAAACCGGCACCGACCACGATCACCCGGACATGTTCGCTCCCGGATGCCGACTCCGTCCCGGCGCGGCCGGGCTGGTTCGTCCGGGTCGCTGAACTCATGGCAATTCTTCCCCGATCCCGCCGCGCCGGCGACGGGATCGTCCGACGCACATCCGGCCCCTGCGGGTTCTGCGATGATGGATGGGCGTCCGCCGGAATGCAATGTCAGTTTCGGAACAGAATTTCCGTCCCGGCTTGATGGTCTCAGAATTTGATCGTAGACCTGCCCGGTGAGCAATACAGCATCAGTGATCGCTCCCGTGAGTCGGGCAGAGCGTCAGCGCTTGCAGTTACGGCAAGAAATAATTGATGCCGCCTTCATGGAGTTTTCTGAACGCGGCTACCATCAGACCGGAATTTCTCACATCGCCAAGCGTCTCGGCATCGGTCATGGGACGTTCTACAGATATTTTGAGAACAAGCGCGACATCCTCGAACATGTCATCGACAGTGTCTGCGACAAGATCCGGCTTGCCATGGCCGAGGCCAATGCCCCGACGGCCAGCAAGACGCTGGAAGACTATGAGGCCCAGCTGGCGCGCCTCGGGGTCTCATTGAGCAGGATCCTCCATGAGACGCCGGGCCTGTTCCGGATCCTGCTGCTGGAGGCGACCTCAATCGACCCGGAGATGACGCGGCGGATCACCGACTTCTTCGACTGGTGCGCCCGACAGGTCGATGCCTATTTCGAAAACGGCATGCGGCAGGGCTTCCTGCGCAGCGATCTGGACAGACAGGCCACGGCCCATGTGCTGGTCGGCATGATCTTCAGCACGATCCTGATGACGATCAACGCGGGTGACCCGGATCTTCTCAAACGAATGAATTCCGCCGTCAGGCGTATGCTTCTGGACGGTATCACCAGTCGCCCGGATTTCCAGAACAGGTCTGAATCACAATGACTTATGCCATCGATCCCGAGCTGGCGCCGTTCGTTGCCTCGATCCCGTCGGGTTCGTTCGTCGACCCGGTCCCGGCGCGCCGGTTCTTCGAGGATGTGAATGCGATGCTGTCGGCCGGGATCGATACCAGCGGGCTGGTCATCGAGGACGGCTCGGTGCCGGGCGAGGCCGGACGGCCGCCGGTGCCGATCCGGATCTACCGGCCGAAGGATGCCCCGGATGTTTCGGCGGCCATTCTGCAGATCCACGGCGGCGGTTTCGTCGTCGGCAGCCTGGATACCGAACATGGTCTGGCCGTGCATAACGCCGTCAGCCTGGGCGTGACCGTCGTCACCGTGGACTATCGGCTCGCCCCGGAGAACCCTTATCCGGCGGGACTGGACGACTGCTATGCCGCGCTGGTCTGGATGCATCAGCAGGCCGCAGCGCTGCGGATCGATCCGGCGCGGATCGCGGTCTATGGGGTCAGTGCTGGCGGCGGTCTGGCTGCGGCCCTCTGCATCCTGGCCCGGGACCGGTCAGGGCCGGCCATCTGTTTCCAGCATCTCAGCATTCCCGAACTCGACGACCGGCTGGACACCCCCAGCGCCCGGGCCTTTACGGATACGCCGATCTGGAAACGGTCCCTGGCCGAGACCAGCTGGGACTACTACCTGGGTTCAGCCTGGCGGCGCAGGGCGGACGATGTGCCGGTCCTTGCCGCACCGGCGCGGGCGACCGATCTCGCCGGCCTGCCTCCGGCCCTGATCAACACCATGGAGTTCGACCCGCTGCGTGATGAGGGTCTGCTCTATGCCATGCAGCTCCTGCGTGCCGGTGTCAGTGTCGAGGTGCACAGCTATCCGGGGACGTTCCACGGCTCGGCCATCTTTCCGGCCCGGGTCAGTCGGCAACAGGCCCGGGACAGCGAGGACGCCCTGCGCCGGGCCTTGCGCTGAACCGCATCATCGCGGTCTCTCATTGCGAGACGGCCTTCATGGAGAAACGCCCGCCGGTGTATCGCGGCGGCTGACCTATTTCAGCCGGATATCGACCCGTACGACATCACCGCGGTACATCCCGTTCGAGACCAGAACGAGCCGGCCGCGCTGGTCCACAGCCGAGCGCGTCACATGGCAGATGGGTGCGTTCAGCGGCAAGCCAAGCAACTGTGCGGTCTCGATATCGGCTGTTCCGATCGTGAGGGTCTGCTGGGCCTCGACGATCTTCACGCCCGATACGCCGGACACGAGCCTGAGGGCGGTTTTTGTCCTCAGATCGGCGTCGCTGAGTTTGGAAGCGACCCGCTCGTCAACATAGATGTCGGCCAGAAGGAAGGTCTGGCCGTTCATCGAGTGCCGCCTGCGCAAACGGCGATAGGTCTGGCCGGCCTGGCCGATGGCGTGATGAACCAGGGGCGCGCCGCCCTTTTCATCGACCAGAACCTCTATTTCCGCGCCCTCGCGTGAGCTCAGCAGGCCCTGCCAGTCGGTTTCCACGCCACACCAGAGCAGGTCCTGGGGGCGACGTTTTACGAAGGTGCCCTTGGCCCGAAAACGCTCGATCAGACCCTCTGCCTCGACGAGTCCGAGCGCCTGGCGAATGGTCGCTCGCGCCACGCCGCACTCCAGGGCCAATTCGTCGACCGTCGGCGTCTGCTGACCGACCGGCCACTGCCCGGACTCAATTCGGCGGCGGAAAAGGGTAGCAAGCTGGATATACCGGGAGACTGCGCTACGCCCCAGCCCGGCGTCACCCTCGTTCAATTCAATCATCAGACACCTATACTGCCGCTCGTCGAAATCCTCAACGCGTGCATTGTTCGACTGTTGAGAGTCGACTTGACCCCGCGCGATCTCCGCGCCAGAAAGGACAAAAGATTAGTCTTTATGACTAACCTCGGTGTTGGATCGGCAGGAAGAGCGGAAATGACGGATTCGGCGCCGCGGCGGTCGTTGCGCGAGGGGTTGCTTTGGGGCGACCTCGAGGACATGGAACGCACAACCCTGTGCGGTACCTTCCGCCCGGCAACTACGAGATGCCCGAACCCTTCAGGCCGTTTGCCATGGGGCTTGTGGATATCCCGGACGGCCTCGAGGTCCTGACCCGCGTCGAGGCAGAGCAGGACGCCATCAGGATCGGCATGCCGCTGAGGTTTCATAGTTTCGGGCCCTGAGCTGAGGCCGGTCGGGTTGTCTCCAGCGCCTTGGAGGCCTCCGGCCGGTCAGTCGTTCCGGCTGTCCTGCGATCGTGGCGAGCGGGGGCGATGCCCCCGTCTCCGTCGTGCTGCTTCGGGCCGAGGCGTTTCGCGGGCGGGTCTTGCGGCTAGAGGCCCAGCGGTCCCAGCTGCCAGGTCAACCAGATCCCGGCCGCGAGGCAGGGTCCGAAGGGCATCCGGTCCGTCGCTGACATGGGTGTTCCGACCAGCAGTCGCGCCGCCACGAAACTCAGTCCGGCGGCGGAGGCCCACAGGAGCACGCTCGGCAAACCGATCCAGCCGACCCATGCGCCGCCGGCCGCGAGCAATATGGGGTCGCCGTCGCCGAGACCCTCACGCCCGCGCAGCCGGCGATAGGCAAACGCCAGCAACCACAGGCCGGCAAATCCGGCGGCGGCGCCGGCTATGGCGTCGAGCAGGGCGGTACTGTCCAGCAATGCCGCAGCCAGTCCACCGGTCGCGAGCAGGGGCAGGGTCAGTGCATCCGGGAGGCTGAAATGCTCGCCGTCGATGACCGCGATCAACAGCAACTGCCAGCCCAGCAGGGCAGTCAGGACGGCGGCGAGCGGCACCGGCTGGGCCAGCGCGGCCCAGGCACCCAGCGCCGCTGCGGCCAGGGCCATGAACGCAAGCCGGCGCGGACCCGGGCGCGCGCCGGCGGTGCCGTGCGGCAGGGTCAGGCTAACCCGGGCGAGAATGCCGCCGACGACAAGCCCTGCGCCGCCCAACACTATTGCGAAGATCGCTGACGTCACGGTCCGGCCTCTGAAGCAAGGCACCGCGCTCACGGCCCTTTGTCCGCGATCGTTTAGCCCGGACCGGGTGATCGGGCTACGGCGGGGCCGGATCCGCGCAGGTCCGGACCGGGATCGCATCCGGGACGACGGGCCAAGGTTCCGCAAGGGGAACGGGATTGTGCTGTCCTTGACCCGGCCTCGGCGGGGTGGCTGCGTTGTTCGCTTTTCGGCAGAAAAAATCGCCCTTCCGCCGCGCTATTTCGCCGCGAAGCGCGCTTCAGGCTGTTAGTGTCTCGCCAACTTGACCCCGCGTGACCTTGGCAGCCGCCCGGGCGCGGTCTAGTTCGTTGGCTCAATACGGTCATCGGCCCGAAGCGGTCGAGCCTTACGGGAGAATTGCGCATGGCCGATCTGGCCCAGGTTACCGAACACATCCGCAGCGCTGTCGGCGACAACTCCGGTCTGGGCAAGACCGTCAAGCTTGACCTGGGCGATGCCGGCAAGATCTTCATCGACGGGGCCTCGGTGCCGAACTCCGTCACCAACGAGGACAAGCCCGCCGACGCCACGGTCTCGATGAACTGGGATGACTTCATGGCCCTTTCGGACGGCCAGCTGGACCCGATGATGGCCTTTATGCAAGGCAAGCTGAAGATCGCCGGCGACATGATGATCGCCCAGAAACTGGCCCCGCTGCTGAAGCGTTGAGGCGCGGAACGACAAACTGACTTCCAGGGCGCGGCTCCTCCCGGGGCCGCGCCGTTTCGTATCGGAGCATGACCATGGATTTCCGGCATAGCGACAAGGGCCTTCTCTGGCAGGAGCGGGTGAAGCGCTTCCTTGACGACGAGGTCCTGCCGCGCGAGGCGGAATACCGCGACCAGGTCCGGGAGGATCACACCCGTCAGCCGCCGGTTATGGAAGAGATGAAGGCAAAGGCCCGCGCGGCCGGCCTTTGGAACATGTTCCTGCCCGGCGATCACGGTGCCGGCCTGACCAACCTCGAATACGCTCCTCTGGCGGAACTGATGGGCCGCCATATCTGGTCGTCCGAGGTGTTCAACTGCAACGCCCCGGACACCGGCAATATGGAGGTGCTCCATATGTACGGGAACGCCGAGCAACAGGCGAAGTGGCTCAAGCCCCTGATGGCCGGAGAAATCCGTTCCGCCTTTCTGATGACCGAACCCGAGGTGGCCTCGTCTGACGCCACCAACATCCAGACCCGCATCGTGCGCGACGGCGATCACTATGTGATCAACGGCCGCAAATGGTGGTCGACGAATATGGGCCATCCGAATGTCGCGGTGACCATCGTCATGGGCAAGACCGACCCTGACGCCGCCACCCATGCACAGCAGTCCCAGATCATCGTCCCGACCAACACTCCCGGCTTCCGGGTCGAGCGCATGCTTTCGGTGTTCGGCTATGATGAACGCCCGATCGGCCATGCCGAGGTGGTGCTTGAGAATGTCCGCGTCCCGGTCGAGAACCTGATCGCCGGCGAGGGCCGGGGCTTCGAGATCGCCCAGGGCCGCCTCGGGCCGGGCCGTATCCACCACTGCATGCGGGTCATCGGCATCGCCGAACGGGCGCTGGAACTGATGGTCCAGCGGCTGCTGTCGCGCACCGCCTTCCGGAAGTCGCTGGCCGAACATTCGGTCTGGGAGCAGCGCGTCGGTGAGGCCCGCACCAATATCGAGATGTGCCGTCTGCTGGTGCTGAAGGCGGCCTGGATGATGGACGAGGCCGGAGCCAAAAATGCCAAGTCCGAGATCGCCCAGATCAAGGTCGCGGCTCCGCGAATGGCGCTCCAGGTGATCGATGATGCCATCCAGGCCTTCGGTGGGGCCGGGGTCTCGGCCGACACACCCCTGGCCGAGATGTACGGCATGGTCCGTACGCTCCGCATCGCCGACGGCCCCGACGAGGTCCACAACCGGACCGTCGCCCGGCTGGAATATGCCAAACACGGCGGTCGGGGCGGCTAGGCCTCATCGTCTCCTCCCTGTTCGCGCAGCGGACGGGGAGGTGGCGCGGTGAGTTGCCCCGCGGGGCCCGCCATGCCAGCTTCGCCGCCGCTTTTGGGGAATACCACCATGTTGAAACGTCTGGCCGCCGCCGCCGCCCTCGCGCTTGTCCTTGCGACCCCTGCCTTCGCCGATACCCTCGTCGTCACCGCGGCCCGCATGGTGGATGTCGAACGCGGCCGCTATGTCGACAATCCCGTGGTCGTGGTCACCGATGGCCGGATCACGGCTGTCGGGACGGTCGTGCCTGCCGGCCTGCCGGCGGATGCCCGCCGCCTCGACCTGCCGGGCCTGACCCTGCTGCCGGGCCTGATCGACATGCACGTCCACCTGGCCTCGACGCCCTATGTCTCGGGCTGGAACGAGCTGGACTATGCCGACGACTTCGGAGCCATCCTTCAGGTCGTCCATGCCCGCGCCAACCTGATGGCGGGTTTCACCACCGTTCGTAACCTCGGCGGACCCGATTTCGCCGATGTGGCCCTGCGTCAGGCCATCGACGGCGGCTTCGTCGAAGGGCCGCGGGTCATTCCCTCAGGTGCCTCGTTCGGAGCCACCGGCGGCCATTGCGACGTCACCGGCATGCCGTACTCCATGGCCCAGGCCAATCCGTTCAACACCGATGGCGTCGAGAACGCTCGCCATGCCGTGCGCGAGGTCCGCAAATACGGGGCCCAGGTGATCAAGGTCTGCGCGACCGGCGGCGTCTTTTCGCGCAATACCGAACCCGGTCAGCAGCAGATGACCCTGGCCGAGCTGACCGCCGTCGCCGATGAGGCGCATATGTGGGGCCTCAAGGTCGCCGCCCATGCCCACGGTGCCTCGGGCATCGCGGATGCCATCCGCGCCGGCATCGACACGATCGAACATGCCTCGATGATCGACGCCGAAGGCATCCGTCTGGCGGTCGAGCACGGGACCTGGCTGTCGATGGACATCTACAACACCGACTTCACCCAGGCGACGGGCACGGAGTTCGGGGTCACCGAGGACAATCTGCGCAAGGACCGCGAGACCGCCCAGGTCCAGCGCGACGGCTTCCGCGCCGCCCATCGCGCCGGGGCCCGGATGGTGTTCGGCAGCGACGCGGCCATCTATCCGCATGGCCAGAACGCGCGGCAGTTCGCGACCATGGTCGAATACGGCATGACCCCCGCCGAGGCGATCCGCGCCGCGACATGGAACGCTGCCCAGGCGCTCGGGCGGGAAGGTGATGTGGGTGCCATTGTGACCGGCCGCTACGGCGACCTGATCGCGGTGTCCGGCGACCCGCTGGCCGATGTGCGGAGGCTTGAGACCGTGCCTGTGGTCATCAAGGGCGGGGCGGTGGTGCGCGACGCGCGCTGAGGTTTCAGCCGACGTAGACCCGCGGCACACGCGCCGTGACCGAGGTCAGCAGCTCATAGGCGATCGTCCCGGCGGCGGTCGCCGCGTCGTCCAGCATCCGGTTCGCGCCGAACAGCTCGACCCGGTCGCCGACGGCCAGGTCCAGCCCGGTCACATCGACGGCGCAGGCGTCCATCGACACACGCCCGACGATCGGCCGGAGCTCACCCGCCACGAAGACCTGACCGTGCGGGCTGTAACTCCGCAGCACGCCGTCGGCATAGCCCGCCGCGCAGGTGGCGATCCGGGTGGGCCGCGTCGCGGTGAAGCCGCGCGAATAGCCGACCGTCTCGCCGGCGGGCACCTCAAGCAGCTGCGATATCTCCGCTGTCAGCGTCGCCACGGGCCGGATGCGGCCCTCGGGGCGGCCCTCGGGCCCACCGCCGTAAAGGCAGATTCCGGGTCGGGCCGCATCGAACGCATAGTCGGTGCCCAGGAAGACGCTGCCTGAGTTGGCGAATGACCGCACCACACCCGGATAGCGCGCCGCTGCGGCCGCAAAGGCATTCCGCTGGCGGGCGTTCATGGGTTCGGCCGGATCGTCGGCGCAGGCGAGGTGGCTCAGCACCAGATCCAGTCCCTCGAACGGCGCGGGCGCAGTCTCGGGGCGGAAACCAAACCGGTTCATGCCCGTGTCGATCTGGATACCGCAGGCACCGCCGCCTGCGGCCCGCCATTCCGCCTGCTGGGCGTCAGCGTTCAGTACCGGGCGCAGGTTCGCTGCCCTGAGCCGGGCTCCGAGCCCGGGCAGGCAGCCGTCCAGCACATAGATGGCCGGACCGCTACCGAGCGCCGCGCGCAGCCGCTCGCCCTCGGCGGCCCGCGCCACGAAGAAGGTTCGCGCCCCCTCCGCCATCAATCGCCGGGCACAGGCGGCGGCTCCGAGGCCATAGCTGTCGGCCTTCACCACGGGATGCACGGGAACACCGCCGGTCGCTTCCAGCGTGCGGAAATTCGCAGCAAGGGCGTTCAGGTCGACGGTGAGCGTGGCCGGTGCGGGCATCCCGCCATCTATGGCGACCCGCTTGTGCGATGCAACACGCGTTGATCTTCAGACGGACGAAAGGCCGGTGGCGCGGACAACCTGCCTAGCGCGGCCCCTTGGCCTTGTAGGGCCTGGCTGCGGCCGGCTTGCCGCGGGCATCCTTGGCCGCCCAAGGCCGGTCGCCGCCCTGGGGCTTGCCTTTGGGCTTGCCTTTCCAGGGCCGGTCACCCGCCGCCGCCGGAGCGGCCTCGGCGTCTGATCGCGGGACCCAGGGCGTCTTGCCCGCCACCGGGGGCTTTTTCACCCAAGGCTTTTTGCCCTCGGGCGTCGGATCATTGGGCGTGCGCTTGACCCAGGGCTTCTTGCCCTCGGCGGCCGGGGCAGGGGCGTCGTCCCGCTTCACCCAGGGCTTTTTCCCGACCTGCGGACGCTCCTCGCGGGCCTTCACGGCGGGCTTTTCGACGGAGTCCTCGCGCTTCACCCAGGGCTTCTTGCCTTCAGTGGCGGGCGCGGAGTCGTCCCGCTTGACCCACGGCTTCCTTGCGCCGTCGGAGCCCTCTTCACGCGGCTTCCAGGCCGGCTTGTCGCCAGCGTCCTCGCGCGCCTTCCACGGCTTGCGCTCGGGACGGTCGCCGGTCGGGCGATCCCCGGCGGGCTTCTTGTCCCAGCGGCTGACCGGCTTCTCCGAAGGACCCGGCTTGACGGCCGGATCGATCTTGACGCCGTCCTCGAGCCCAAGCGCGATGGCGGCCTCGAACCTGGCCTGCATCTCCCGGGTGATCTCGAACTTTGTCTCGCGCTCGAAGATCTTGATCGAGCCGATGTCGCGCTTGGTCACATGACCCAGGCGGCAGATGGTCGGCATCAGCCATTTCGGATCGGCATTCTTGTCGCGGCCGATATTGATCCGGTACCAGGTCATGTCGCCGCCGCGGGCGAAGTCCGTATAGGGGACGTCGGGCTGGCCCTTGTCGTTCTTGCCGCTCTCCTGCTGCCGCTTCATCCGGTCGTCGTCATAGACGTCCTCGGGGGCCGGCAGCTTCTGCTGGTAAAGGCGGATCAGGGCGGCGGCGACCTGTTCCGGCGTGGTCTTTTCGAGCAGTTGGCGGCCGAGGGCCAGCATGTCCTCATCCTCGACCGGCGCGGTCAGGACCGGGTCGGCCAGCATACGTCTGCGGTCGTTCTCGAGGATCATCTCGGCCGACGGCGGGCCCGACCATTCGGCCTTGATCGAGGCCGATTGCAGCATCAGCTCGACCTTGCGGCGGCGCGTATAGCTGACCAGCAGGACCGAGACGCCCTTCTTGCCGGCGCGTCCGGTGCGGCCCGAACGATGCAGCAGCCCGGCCTTGTTGACCGGGATTTCGGCATGGATGACCAGTCCGAGATCCGGCAGATCCAGACCGCGCGCAGCGACATCGGTGGCGACACAAACCCGGGCATGGCCGTCCCGCAGGGCCTGCAAGGCCTCCGAGCGCTGGCTCTGGGTCAGTTCGCCGGACAGGCCGACGACCGAAAACCCGCGCTCGCGCAGGCTGGAGGTCAGATGCTTCACCCGCTCGCGGGTGTTGGCGAACACCAGGGCACCGGGGGCCTCGAAATAGCGGAGCACATTGACGACCGCGAGCTCGACCTCGTTCGGGGCGACGCGAATGGCCTTGTATTCGATGTCGGCGTGGGACGCGTTGCCGGCGACCGTATCGATCCTCAGGGCGTCGCGCTGATAGGTCTTGGCCAGCTGCACGATGTCGCGCGCCAGGGTGGCCGAGAACATCAGGGTGCGGCGCTCGGCCGGGGCGGTCTCGAGGATGAAGGTCAGGTCCTCATGAAAGCCCATGTCGAGCATTTCGTCGGCTTCATCCAGGACGACGGCCTGCAGGGTCGTCAGGTCCAGCGAGCCGCGCTCGAGATGGTCGCGCAGGCGGCCGGGGGTGCCGACGACGATGTGGCAGCCGCGATTCAGCGCCTGTCGTTCGACCTTGGGGTCCATGCCGCCGACGCAGGAGACGATGCGCGCGCCGGTCTGGGCATAGAGCCACTGCAGTTCGTTGGAGACCTGCAATGCCAGTTCGCGGGTTGGGGCGATGACCAGGGCCACCGGCGCGCCGAACTCCGCGAATTTCTCGGCCTCGCCGAGCAGGGTCGGCGCAAGCGCCAGACCGAAGGCGACGGTCTTGCCGGATCCGGTCTGGGCGGAAACAAGCAGATCACGGCCCTGTTCTGCCTCCAGCACGGCGGATTGCACCGGCGTGGGCTCGGCATAGCCGCGCTCGGAAAGGGCGCGGTCGAGCGCAGGATGGCTGGCGGGGAAGGGCATGGAGCGGTCCAGTAGCACGATTCAGCGCGCGAATAGTCGGCGCGAAAGTCGGCGGACGCCGGCCCTATGCGGGGCAAAAGCGGCAAAATGGTGAAGGCGCTCCAATCCGGTCGCCAAGCCGTCGCCGAAGGATACGGACCGCCCGAACTTCGATCGGATATCCGTCCGTTATCGTTCTGGAAACGTCCCACGTGCGTTAATGATATCGAAATCGCGCCTGAAGGGCCATTATGTCTGATCGCGCTGTTCGCAGCCTGGAGTTTCTGGAGAAATCGGCCTCGACGGCCCGGGTGCTGAACCTGTTCCAGATCTACAAGCTCCACGGCCATACCAAGGCATGGCGCGAGCAGCCCCTGTTTGAGTCGCCCGGGCTGAACCAGGCCCTTGTGATCAAACACAGGCTGCGGCGCAACGAGACCGATCTGTTCAGGGGTTCGCGTCGGGTCGCGACCAAGATAATTGTGCCGATTGACGACCGCGATCTGAAGGCCGGCGGTCGCTACGTCTTTTTTGATCAGATCAACTACGCGGCCATTCTCAAGGAGGTATTCGGCATCACGCCCGAGCACCCCGACTTCCGGACACTCAAGCTTATCGACCAGCTCCCTTCGCTGGATCCCTTCCTGTTGCGGGAGCAGCTCAGCCGGGCCGGCATAAATCCGGCACCCTGCTATTTCGCCATCAGTGAGGCGGACATGCAGAAAATGCTGACCTTCGTCCAGCGCGAGATCGAGCCTCTTGTCCAGCTCAGCCTCGGTGACGCAACGGCCTCGCCCAGCAAAATTGCCCGTATGGCTGCCAAGATCCTCTCGAACGCGCCCGGTGACCGTATGGACGGTCTGGGCGCGGTCCTGAGGCTGAATCCGGAGCAGTATGAGGAAGGTATCTTCTGCTGGAAGGGCTTCCTCTATTTCAAGTGGACGCTCGGCAGCATGACGGATGATTACTCCCGCGTGCTGACCAAGGTCGCCAGCATCAAGGCCGTCGGACCGATGGACAGTGAAGCACGGGAGTATCTGGCCCGTGGCCGTGAGGTCGTCCGCGAACAGGTCAATCGGGCCTGGGGGGAGACGCGGGAGACGATGAAGATCTATGACCAGGCCTATGAGGGCCTGACGAAGAAAGGTGATCCTCTGATCTTCCGCGACTTTCTGCTCAGGGCCCCGTCGCTTTTCGCTCGCTTGGGCGATCAGCTTGGCGCGATTCAGCATGTCATCAGCTTCTGGAATTTCCGCTTCGGCCCGAAGGCCCCTGCGCCGAGCGTCTCGGAGCTGATCGACATCTTCATGGATTTCGAAACGAGCCTGAAGGGCCGGAACGAAACCGGCTGACCGCGGCCCCGGGGGTCAGAGGAACCGGGTGCCATGAATGGTGGATGCGACAGGGATTGAACCTGTGACCCCCTCGGTGTGAACGAGGTGCTCTCCCGCTGAGCTACGCATCCGGCCGTTTCAGGAGGCGGGGACATAGCCCGCTCGCCCGGGGCTGGCAAGCCGTCAGATGGCGGCGGACACCTCTGCCCGGCACAGGCTCCCGACGGCCGCGATCAGGTCCGGAAAGCGGTCTATGACGATGTCGCCGCCCAGCTCGTTGAGGGGCGCATCATTGTAGCCGAAGCTGCAGACGACGCAGGGTACGCCCGCCGCGCGGGCGCTGCCGGTGTCGGTGGTGGCGTCGCCGACCATCACGGCCCGGGCCGGATCGCCGCCGGCCAGCAGAACGGCCTCGCGCACATGGGCTCCGTCAGGCTTTCGCGCACTGACCCGGTCGGGGCCGGCGACCACAGGAAAATGACGGGTCAGGCCCACGGCCCCGATCAGGGCCACGGCCAGATCGGTGCGTTTGTTGGTGGCGACGCAAAGAATGGCCCCGCGCGCGGCAAGATGATCCAGCGTCTCGACCACACCCTCGAACGCCCGGCTTTCGTCAGCGATATGGGCGACATAGTCATCGATGAAATGGTCGAACAGTTCAGGCTCTGCGGCCTCGTCCCACACGGACCCGGCCTCGGCAAATCCATGGCGGAGCAGGGCCCGGGCACCATGGCCGACCAGATGCCGCGCCGAGGACACGGGCACGGGCGGATGGCCGCGCGGCGCCAGCATCCGGTTCAGGGTGCCGATGAGATCCGGAGCCGAGTCCACGAGTGTGCCGTCCAGATCGAAGGCGATGGTCCAGCCTTCAAGATCGCCTGTGCGCATCGACATCTCCCCCGGCCTGCCCGGATGGGCTAGACCGCTGGTGACGACTAACCGCCGGACTGATTCATGACCAGTACTCCTCGCGCAGCCATCATTCTCGCCGCCGGACAGGGCACGCGGATGAAGTCGCCCCTGCCCAAGGTGCTGCACCCCGTCGGTGGTCGGGCGATGCTGGATCACGCCATCGACGCGGCCGAGGCGCTGGGCTGCGAGCGGATCGTGGTCGTGGTCGGCAATCACTCGCCCGAGGTCCGTGACCATGTCGTCAGGCGGCTGGGTGAGGCGGCGATCGCCGTGCAGGACCCGCCGATCGGCACCGGCCACGCCGTGCGCGCCGCCGAGGCCGCCATGGCAGGCTTCACCGGCCAGGTAGTCGTCACCTATGGCGATGTGCCCTTGCTGCAGGCCGCTGACATCGAACCGGTTTTCGCCTCGACGGATGGCGTGACCGTCATCGGCTTTGAGGCGCGTGATCCGGGGGCCTATGGCCGGCTGGTCATGGACGGCGACACCCTGGCCGCCATCACCGAAGCCAAGGAGGCGTCGGCCGAGGTTCTGGCGATCACCGCCTGCAACTCCGGCGTCATGGCCGCGCCCTCGGCCCTGCTGTTCGAACTGCTGGCCGAGGTGCGGAACGACAATGCCAAGGGCGAATACTATCTGACCGATGTCGTCGAACTGGCCCGTCGCCGCGGTGAGCCGACCCGCGTGGTGTTCGCAGGCGAGGACGCGGTCATGGGGGTCAACGCCCAGGCCGAGCTGGCCGTGGCCGAGGCCCTGTTCCAGACGGCCCGGCGCGAGGCCTTTCTGGCGGCGGGCGTGACAATGCCGGACCCCGGGACGGTGCATTTCTCGTTCGACACCGAGGTCGGCGGCGGGACGACGATCGAGCCGTTCGTCGTGTTCGGTCCCGGCGCGAAGATCGCGGGCGGTGCCCGTATCCGCAGCTTCAGCCATATCGAGGGGGCCAGGGTCGCCGCCGGTGCCGAGGTCGGCCCCTATGCCCGCCTGCGCCCGGGCGCTGATCTGGGCGAGGACGCCAAGGTCGGAAACTTCGTCGAGGTGAAGAATGTCCGCATGGGACCGGGCGCCAAGGCCAATCACCTCGCCTATCTGGGCGACGGCGATGTCGGGGCGAAGGCCAATATCGGCGCGGGCACCATCTTCTGTAACTACGACGGCTTCTTCAAACACCGCACCACAGTGGGCGAGGGAGCCTTCGTCGGCTCCAACAGTTCATTGGTGGCACCGGTGACCATCGGCGCAGGGGCCATGGTGGGCTCGGGGTCGGTGATCACCGCCGATGTGGCACCCGGCGATCTGGCGCTGGCGCGGGGCGCACAGGCGGTGAAGCCCGGCTGGGCGGCGCGGTTCATGGCGACGATGCGGGCGAAGAAGGCGGCGCAGGCGAAATGAGCGACATCCAGAAGAGGAACGCCGGCGAGGCCGCCGCCCTCCGCGTCGAACCCGGCATGGTCGTCGGCCTCGGCACCGGCTCCACCGCGGCCTGGTTCGTCAAGGCGCTGGCGGCCCGCAACCTGACCGGCCTGCGCTGCGTGCCCACGTCCGAAGCCACGGCCGAACTGGCCCGGGAACTGGGCCTGACCCTGTCGACGCTCGAAGATACCCCCCGCATCGACCTGACCGTCGACGGCGCCGACGAGGTCGGTCCCGGCCTCGCCCTGATCAAGGGCGGCGGCGCGGCCCTGCTGCGCGAGAAACTGGTGTGGGAAGCCTCGGCCCGCTGCATCGTCATCGCTGACAGGGCCAAGGTTGTGCCTGTGCTGGGAGCCTTTGCCCTGCCGATCGAGGTGGTCGCCTTCGGCCACAAGACCACCGCCAACCGCATTGCCGACGTGCTGGCCGACCATGACATCGCCATGCCGGCGCGGGTGCGGACGGCCGAGCGAGGGCTTGTTCGGACCGACGGCGGAAATCTGATCTATGATGCGAAATGCGCCGCCATCCACGACCCGGTGCGGCTGGCGGACGACCTGAAGCTGATCACCGGCGTGGTCGAGCACGGCCTGTTCCTCGACCTGGCCGATGAGGCGATCATCGGTGGCGATAACGGGGTGGATATCCTACTTCCCTAGTTCACCATCTCCGCTTTCGTCATCCTCCGGCGAGCGAAGCGAGACCGGGGGACCCAGCGGCGCCGAAGGCGACCTGTTCAGGCACCATGGTTTCGCCGGTGTCCGCGACAGGGTCCTGCTCCCGCAGGCCGCTGGGTCCCCCGGTCTGCGCCGCCGAGAGGCGGCTTGCCGGAGGATGACGAAAGCAAAAGAGAAAGCGCCCGACCGATGACCAGCTACGACTACGACCTCTTCGTCATCGGCGCCGGTTCGGGCGGCGTTCGGGCGGCGCGACTGACCGCCCTCGGCGGCAAGCGCGTCGCCGTCGCCGAGGAGCATCGGGTCGGCGGCACCTGCGTGATCCGCGGCTGCGTGCCCAAGAAATTCATGGTCATGGCCAGCGATTTCGCTCACCAGTTCCATACGGCCGAGGGCTATGGCTGGACGGTGGAGGCCAGCTTCGACTGGCCGAGTTTCCTTGAAGCCAAGGACATCGAGATCGCCCGCCTGTCGGGCATCTATGCCGCCAACCTCGGCAAGGCCGGGGTCGATCTGATCAACGGGCGGGCCGTGCTGAAGGATGCCCATACCGTCGAGATCCTGGGCAAGGACCAGACCATTACGGCCGAGCGGATCCTGATCGCCACGGGCGGGCGGCCCTGGGTTCCGGACGATCTGCCCGGTGTGGAGCACACCATCACCTCGGAAGAGGCCTTCCATCTCCCGGAACTGCCCAAACGCATCCTGATCGCCGGCGGCGGCTATATCGCGGTCGAGTTCGCCGGCATCTTCGCCGGCCTGGGGGTCGAGACTACCCTGATCTATCGCGGCCCCAACCTCCTGCGGGGCTTCGACGACGATGTGCGCGCCCATCTGGCCGCCGAGATCGAGAAGCGGGGGATCAAGGTCATCCTCGGCTGCCGGCACGTGTCGATCGAAAAGACCGCCACCGGCTTGCTGAACCGGCTCGAGAACGGCCACGAGATCGAGACCGATGTGGTCATGTTCGCCACCGGCCGCGTGCCGCACGTCAAGGCGTTGGGGCTGGAGACCGCCGGGGTTGAGCTGAACGACCAGGGTGCCATCAAGGTCGATGCCTTGTCGAAGACCACGGCCGACAACATCTGGGCCATCGGTGACGTCACGGATCGCATGAACCTGACGCCCGTGGCCATCCGCGAGGCGGTGGCCTTCCACGAGACCGTCTATCGCGACAACCCCCAGGCCTTTGACTATGAGGCCGTGGCCACCGCCGTGTTCAGCCAGCCGCCGGTCGGCACGGTCGGCCTGACCGAGAGCGAGGCGCGGCACAGCCTTGGCGGTGCGGTTGACGTCTATCTGACGCGGTTCCGGCCGATGAAATACGCCTTCACCGGCTCGGACGAGCGGGTGCTGATGAAGCTGGTCGTCGACGGCCAGAGCCAGAAGGTGGTCGGCGTCCACATCGTCGGGCCGGAGTCGCCCGAGATGATCCAGCTGGCCGCCATCGCCGTGAAGGCCGGCCTGACCAAGGCCCAGTGGGACGCCACCTGCGCCGTCCACCCCACCATGGCCGAGGAACTGGTGACCCTGAAGGACAAGCAGCAACCGGGGCAGATGTCGGCGGGGTAGGGCGGTCTCTTGTCGCTCCGCGGCAGAAGGCGGCGGGTTCATCACGACGAACACAACGGGTTCACAACGGACACAAGGAATGTCCGCCCGTTTCGTCCCCTTGCGATCCCGGGCCGGCCGGCCAGTTCTCTTCGGGCCGAAGGCCCGATACCTTGCCCGGACCTGACGCACAGGCCGACCAGACGTGTTCCGGCCCCGTCGTGTCCTTTGTGAACCCGTTGTGTTCGTTGTGATGAACCTCGGCGCTCCGAAGGCGTCCGCGACCCTTGACGCTCCGCTACCCATCCGCCGATTGTCAGCCTATCCCGCGCCACCAACCGCCTGACTTCGCTCACCTTCCAAAATAAACAGCGTCACGAACCATCCGCGCCGGGACCCGTGCCAGACTCCTGTCCATCCCGTCGGTGGGGAGGGCGTCGGATCCAGCGCCCCGATGTCGGCGGGCTGTGGTCGAGCGATGAAGCCCGGGGGAAGGATACCTCGGGGGTCCTTGCGGAGGTCGATGGATGGCCTGCGCCTGCTCGCCGCGCGCTTCCTGTGCGGGCCGCTGTCTCATGTCCGCCGCGCGCCGTCGGCAGCAATGTCGGCGGCGCGATCCGGTAAGGCCCGAAGCAAGGGCCGCCAGCCGGAGGGCGCGTGGAAAACGGCTGCGCGGGGCAGGTCTGCTTCGTCGAAACGGTAAAACTATCAAAGCACCGGGCGAAGCCCGGCCGCCCCGCGCCCTCCCCGCACCGCCGCGCAAGCAGGCGGCGAAGAGTCGTGGGTGGTGGGTGATTGGTGATTGGTGGTTGGTGATTGCCGCATCGCTGCCGGCGGAAGGGCGGCGCTGACCGCTCCGCCGCACAGACCCCGGCCAACCACCAACCACCAATCACCAACCACCAACCACCAATCACCCGCCAGATGCGTCACCTCTGTTCATTGTCCCGGAACCCCCTGCGGCCTATCTTGGCCCCATGAGTATGCGCTGGACCCCCGACAGCTGGAGATCGAAGCCTGTCGTGCAGATGCCGACGGACTATCCGGACATGGCCGCCCTCGGTCGGGTCGAGGACGAACTCCGCGCCCTGCCGCCGCTGGTATTCGCCGGCGAGGCCCGACGGCTGACGGCCAAACTGGCCCAGGTCGAGGCCGGGCAGGCCTTCCTGTTGCAAGGCGGGGACTGCGCCGAGAGCTTCAAGGAGTTCTCGACCGACAACATCCGCGACACCTTCCGCCTGATCCTGCAGATGGCGGTGGTCCTGACCTTCGCCGGTCGCAAGCCGGTGGTGAAGGTCGGCCGTATCGCCGGCCAGTTCGCCAAGCCGCGCTCATCTGCGATCGAGCAGATCGACGGCGTCGAACTGCCCAGCTATCGCGGTGACATCATCAACGGCATGCCCTTCACGCCGGAGGAACGGGTCCCTGACCCGCAGCGCCTGCTGCGCGCCTACAACCAGTCGGCCTCGACCCTGAACCTGCTCCGCGCCTTTGCCGGTGGGGGCTATGCCGACCTCTACAACATCCATCGCTGGACGATGGGGTTCGCGGCCGACAGCGCCTATGGCCACAAATACCGCGAGCTGGCCGACAAGATCACCGAAGCCCTGGCCTTCATGGAGGCCGTCGGGGTCACGCCCGAGAGCCATCCGGACCTGAGCCGGGTCGAGGTCTTCACCAGCCACGAGGCCCTGCTGCTGAACCTTGAGAGCGCCCTGACCCGCCTCGACGGGGCCACGGGTGAATGGTTCGACACCTCCGCCCACATGGTCTGGATCGGCGAGCGCACGCGCCAGCTGGACGGGGCTCATGTCGAGTTCGCGCGCGGCATCAGAAACCCGATCGGCCTGAAATGCGGTCCGACCATGGAGCCCGAGGATCTGCTGGGTCTGATCGATGTGCTCAATCCCGACAATACGCCCGGCCGGCTGACCCTGATCGGTCGCTTCGGCGTGGACAAGGTCGGCGAGCGACTGCCGCGCCTGATGAAGGCGGTGAAGGCCGAGGGCAGACGGGTGGTCTGGTCGATCGACCCCATGCACGGCAATACGCTGAAGGCCGGCAACGGCTACAAGACCCGCCCCTTCGAACGAATTCTCGGCGAGGTGAGGGGGTTCATCGATGTGGCCGAGGCCGAGGGCGTCCATCCCGGCGGGGTCCATCTGGAGATGACCGGCCAGAATGTGACCGAGTGTCTGGGCGGTGCGCAGGCCCTGACCGAGGATGACCTGTCCAGTCGTTACCACACCCATTGCGACCCGCGCCTCAATGCGGATCAGGCGCTCGAGCTGGCCTTCCTGGTCGCCGAGCGGCTGAAGGCCGGACGCCGCGCCCGGGCGGAGGCGGCGTGAGATGACGGGCGTCGGAACACCCGTTGGCGAGGACGCCGAAGCGGCTTTGGGTGGCGGGCGTTGTGCCTATCAGGGGGCACCCGGTGCCTTCAGTCACGAGGCCTGTATGGCGCTACGCCCGTGGGACGAGGCTGTTGCCTATGACACCTTCGAGGCTGCCCTCGCGGCGTTGAAGTCCGGTGAGGTCGGCTGCGCCCTGATCCCGGTCGAGAACAGCGCCATTGGCCGGGTCGAGCCGGCGGCGACCCTGGTCGAGGCGGCGGATCTGAACATTGTTTCGGAGGTCTGGCGGCCCATTCGTCTGGCCCTGATGGCTCCGGCCGTCGCGAGCTTGCGAACCGTCAGGACGGCCGAGAGCCATCCGATCGCCCTGCGGCAGTGTCCGGCGGCTCTCGCCGCGCTCGGGCTCACGCCCGTCGAGGCCTTTGACACGGCCGGCGCGGCGCGCGCCGTGGCGGAGGCGGGGGATGTCACCCGGGCCGCCGTGGCCCCGGCAGGAGCGGCCGAAGTCTACGACTTGTCGATTTTGCGCAACGATATCCAGGATTCGGAAAGTAATCGCACACGTTTTGTCCTGTTAAGCATCAGAACGGCTTGACGCGGCATGATCCGTGCGTTTTCTGAACCCATGGTCCGCTCGCAAGCCCTCGCTGCGCCTGCCTTCACCCGCGTTTTTGCGGCGGCGGACCTGTATTTCTACGGCTTTCGATACGCCGGCTGAGGCGTCCGGGACTTCGTCCTGACGGCCTCGCCGGCGACCGCCCCGGGACGGGGCGGCGGCTCGCAAAAACCCCATAGCCGTCTATCGAAACCGAAAGTCCTTTTCCCGTGCCCCACTCCAGTATCAAGCCCGGCCTCCAGCAAGTCTGGCCCGCCGCCCCGGACCTCTCGCCCGAACATCTGGCGCTGGCAGCCTTGCGGCATGAGATCGATGAAATCGACGACGGACTTCTGGCCCTGTTCGAGCGCCGCCTTGCCATCGCGGCCCGCGTCGGCAAGGCCAAGGATGCCCCCGTCGGCCCGCATGTGAAACTGCGGCCAGACAGGGAACAGACGGTCCTGACGCGCATGCTCGCTCGCGCCCATCCCGACAATCGTGAGGCCGTCGAATCCCTCTGGCGGCAGATCGTCGGCTGGGGTCTTGCCCGTCAGGGCCGCATCAAGGTGCAGGTCTGGTCGCCGGTCGAGCCGACCCGGGCCTTCGACGGCGCGCGGCTGCGGTTCGGCGCGGCGGCTGACATGCGCGCCGTCCGCGATCCGCAGGCCGCCCTCGCCTGGGCTGCCGAGGGGCAAGGGGTTGCGGTTCTTGCCGTCAATGCGGACGACGCCTGGTGGACGGGTCTGCGCCGTGAGTGGTCCATGCTGAGTGTGTTCGACGGTTTCGGCGGCGAGACCCCGACGGCGCTTGCCGTCGGTCGTATCGACCCCGCAGCCCTGCCGACAGGACGGCGGGTCATCGTCGATGCCGGTGGAGACGCCGGTGACGGCGGTGGTATCCGTCGGCGGGGCCTCGCGACCCACCACGGATGGACCCTTTCCCTGACCGATGCGAGACTTCAGGTCGGCGGCGAGGAGGGCTGCGTCGGCGCTATCGGCTGATTATCCGTGGGTCGACGGCCTGGCCGGCCTTGGCGGCCCGGATGGCGCGGTCAAGTTCGGCTGGATCGTTGCTGGCTGTCAGTCGGCCATTGATGAAGAAGGTCGGCGTGCCTTCCAGTCCGAGCGTAGCGGCTCCCGTGTGCACATCCGCAAGGATGCGTGAGATGGCAGGGGACTGGAGGGCTGGCTTTGCCCTGTCCATATTGACCCCGTTGGCAGCCAGAATGCGGTCGATCGTCTGGGGGCTCAGCGCCGCTTCAGCCATCAGGGCATCATGGACCACGAGGTAGCGCCCCTGGGCATGGGCCGCGAGCGCACCCCGCGCCGCATACTGCGACGTCACGCTGGTTCCCTGATCAAGGATCGGCCATTCCTTGAATATGAACCGGACGTCCGGATGGGTGCGCATCAGGGAGACGTAGGCGGGTGCCACGTTCTTGCAGTAGGGGCAGCGGTAGTCGAAGAACTGCACCACTGTTACCTTCGCATCCGCGGGGCCGAAGGCGGGTTCGCCGGGTCCGGCGGCCAGGCTGGTCGGATTGGCGCTGGCGGCGGCGTTCGTCGTGCTCATGCGGTCGGTCGCGGCCCGCGCGTCACGTGCCCGAACGACCTCGTCAAGCACTTCCGGATGGGCCAGCAGATAGCTGCGAACCCTTGCGCCGAAATCGCTGGTCCCGTTTGCGTAGGGCAGGGCCGTGAGCAACAAGGCGATGATCGAAATCGAAAGGGCCGTCACGCTGAGCCATTTCGGTGACAAGACCCGTGCAGGTGCGACGGGGCTCGGATCGGGCGCATCGGTCATTCAGTCTCTCAAGCTCAGCCGGCGGGAATGACGCCGCCGCGGTCGCGGCGACTGTTGCGGCGGTCAACGTCGTCGATGTCCTGCTGGGTCGCGCCGGAGGCGAAGACAATGTCCATGGCACGGGTCCATTCCGCGGTCCCGGGGTCCAGCATGTCGCGGGCGCGCAGGGCGAACTGGGTTGCCTGAACCTCGGCTCCCGCGGCGAAATACATCTCCGCCGAGGCGAGACGCGCCTCACCCTCCTTGCCCTGGCTGGCATAGGCCTGGCTCAACAACCGCCAGCCCATGGTGTTGTCATTCTCCAGCGCCGTGGCCCGCTTCAGCTCGTCGATGGCGGGGTCGAGGTTCGCAGGATCGTGGGTCTCGATAAGGGCGTGGGCCAGATTGATGCGCAGCAGGGGGGCGTCCGGCCTCAGTTCGACCGATCGCCGGTGCGCTCCGATGGCCTCAGCGGGTCGACCTTCCTCAAACAGGATCTGACCCCGCAACTCCCAGAAATACGGGTTATCGGGCTGTTCGGTCAGAAGAGCATCGACGGCGTTCAGGGCCTTCTCGGTCTGGCCGTCGCGATACCAGGCGATCGAACGCGCGTAGCGGCCGGGCAGTGACACATCGCTCTCGGGATAGTCGCGAAGGGTCTGGATCGGATCGTCCATGAAGGCGTGGATCTTGGCCAGGATCAGGGCATGCTGGGCCACGCGCTCCGGACTGTCCGTTCGCCCATAGTTGGACTGCTCCGAGACAAACCGGCGCAGGTTTTCGATCCGGTCAGATGACAGCGGATGGCTGCGGAAATAGGGGAAGCGGCGGGCGTCGGAGAATACCTCCTGCGCGCGGAAATTCTCGAAGAAGTTGACCAGGCCACGGCCCGACTCGCCTGCGTTCTCCAGCGCGCGGGCTCCGGTGTTGTCGGCCTCGCCTTCCTGGTGGGTCATGTAGCGCAGGGCGCTGAGGGTGCCGAAATACTGGCTGTTGCCGAGCAGCACTGCGCCAGCGTGGGGGGCCCCCGCCGCGAGGGCCAGGGCACCGAGCGCCATGGTCATCAGCATGGGCTGCATGGCGGCTCCCTGGGCCCCGTCACGCAGGGTGTGGCGGTTCTTGATGTGGCCCGCCTCGTGCGCAATCACGCCGAGCAATTCATTGGGCGAACGGGTTCTGAGGATCAGGCCGGTGTTGACGCCCATGATCCGGCCGCGGGTCGCGAAGGCGTTCAGGTCATTATCGTTGATAAGCAGGATCTCGACCTCGGAGGGTTCCAGTCCCATGGCGGTGAATACCGGGGCGGACCATTCGTGAATGATGCCCTCGATCTCGGTATCCCGGATCGCGCTCTGGGCCGAGGCAGGCGAGGCCGCCGCCAGCCCGACCATGACGGCGGCAATAGCGCCGGTCGCGCGGAAGGCGCTGCGGGATAACCAGTTCACAACGAACTCCTCATACCCAAAACACCCCCGCGCCAATCCTCACAACCTAATCACGGCCTTTCAGCGGCGCCACCATCCGCGTTTGGGCTTCTCGGGCGGGGCCACAATCTGGTTCGGGTCCTCGGCGATCAGGGCCGCCACATCGACTTCGGGCTGCGGGGCCGGTTGTGGCTCAGCAACTGCGGCAACCATCGGCTCGGGCAGTGCCTCGATTGCGGCCGCGGCTTCTTCCGGCGTTACGTCCAGCACAGCCGGTTCGGCGACCGGTTCGGCTTCGTCGGGCGTGACGTCCGGGATCGTTTCTGCGGCTGTGTCTCCCGTCGCGACCTTGCGGCGCACGCGACGACGCTTGGGTTCCGCGGCGAGGGTGACGGGTGCAACCTCGATGGTTTCCTCGACGACCATGGCCATCGGCGTGTCGGGCGAGCCGTCCGTCGGCATGCCTTCATTGGTGGCGCGGGCCTCGACCTTGGCCTCCTGGGTCAGCCCCTGTTCCGCGCCACGGTCGCGACCGCGACCGCGACCCCGGCGACGGCGCGAGCGGGGACCGCGTTCCCCGCCGCCCTCGTTCTCGGGACGGTCATCGATGTCGGCTGCAGAAGGCGCAGCGCCCGGACCGCTTCCGACGGCCTCGGTCCGCTCCGGATTGATCGGGTCGAACCAGACATAAGGGTCGTCCAGCGAAGGCGTCCGGCCCCGCACCCAGGTGAAGCCGTCGCGTTCGCCACCCTCCTCGCGCACCCGACGGCCACCGCGGCGGCCCCGGCGGCGACGGCGACCGCTTTCGCTGTCGTCATCATCATCCCCGGCGGCAAGGGCGGGCGCGGCATCAGCGGTGCCAGTCTCGGCAGTCGAACCTTCGGCGCTGTCGCGACGTCCGCCCCTGCGACGACGGCCACGCCCGCGGCCGCCTTCGCCTTCGACACGTTCGGCCCGCTCGCGCGGCCCGTCGTCATCCGAATCCTCTCGATCCTCATCGTCGTCATCGTCGGCGATGAACTCTTCACCATCGTCGTCCTCATCGGTGAAGGCGCTGTCGTCGAAATCGTCGTCCAGATCAATGAAGGCTTCTGGGCGTTCGGGCGGGACGAAATCCTCGTTGGTTTCAGTACGCTCGACCGCATGTTCGCCCTGACCGAGACTGTCGTCGATCAGGATGACGACGTTCAGGCCGCGCTGGACCAGCATGCGCTGCAGATAGTCGCGCTTGTGGTTCAGGATGTAGAGGGCCACGGCTGTGCAAAGGCGAAGATTTATCGTGCCGGCACCGTTCTTGCCGGCCTCTATGTCCACCGCCCGAAGGGTCATCAGGGCGGCGCTCTCGGCGGAGCGGACGCGGCCGGCACCCTGGCAGTGAGGGCAGACCTCGGTGGCACCCTCGATGACGCCGAGACGGCGGCGCTGGCGGCTGATCTCCATCAGGCCGAAGCCCGAGATACGGCCCATCTGGATACGGGCGCGGTCCTTGGCGAGGGCGTCCTTCAGGGCCTTTTCGACGGCGCGGTTGTTCTTCGACTCATCCATGTCGATGAAGTCGATGACGATCAGGCCGGCGAGGTCGCGCAGACGCAGCTGGCGAGCGGCCTCAACGGCGGCCTCCATATTGGTCTTGGTGGCAGTGGCCTCGACGTTGCGTTCCTTGGTGGAGCGACCCGAGTTCACGTCGATGGCGACCAGCGCCTCGGTCTGGTTGATCACCAGATAGCCGCCGGAGTGCAGGGGCACGACCGGCTGATGGATCTGGGTCAGCATCTCCTCGATCCCGTTGGTCGCGAACAGCGGCCGGGCTCCCTGGTAGAGATGCACCTTCTTCGACTGCGCAGGCATGAGCACGCGCATGAAGTCGCGCGCCTCCATGAAGCCCTCGACGCCCTCGACCTGGATGCCGTCGAAATCCTTGTCGAACATGTCGCGGACGGCGCGGCGGACGAGGTTTTCCTCCTCATAGATGACCGAGGGCGCGTTCGACTTCAGCGTCGTTTCGCGAATCGTTTCCCAAAGGCGCAGCAGATATTCGTAGTCGCGCTTGATCTCGGCCTTGGTGCGTTTGGCACCGGCGGTGCGGATGATCAGCCCCATACCCTGGGGAACGTGCAGGGCTGCTGCCGCGGCCTTCAGACGCTTGCGGTCCGTGGCCTGGGTGATCTTGCGTGAGATGCCGCCGCCCTTGCCGGTGTTGGGCATCAGCACGCAGTAGCGGCCGGCCAGCGACAGCCAGGTGGTCAGGGCCGCGCCCTTGCCGCCACGCTCGTCCTTGACGACCTGTACCAGCATGACCTGGCGGCGCTTGATGACGTCCTGGATCTTGTAGCGGCGCATCAGGCGGCGCTTGAGCCGCTCTTCCTCGGCCATGCCGCCTTCGGATTCGTCGTCACCCTCGCGAGCATGCTCTTCGTGATCATCGTCGTCCGAATGTGCCTCGGCCATAATGGCCTCGCGGTCGGCGACGGGGATCTGATAATAGTCCGGGTGAATCTCGCTGAAGGCGAGGAAGCCGTGGCGGTTGCCGCCGTACTCCACGAAAGCAGCCTGCAGGCTGGGCTCTACGCGAACGACCTTGGCAAGATAGATATTGCCGCGAAGCTGGCGCTTCGCGCGGGATTCAAAGTCGAATTCCTCGACCTGACGGCCCTCGACGATGGCGACCCGGGTCTCCTCGGGATGCGCCGCATCGATCAACATGGTCTTTGACATGGGATTTTTCTCTCTGGCGCGCCCGGCCATCCCCGCGAAGGGGCAAGGCGGCTCGCCGAATGGGATTGCGGGCAGGCGCAGGCGTCATCCCGTCGCCGCGGCGAAGGCCGCGGGAGATGTCGGTTGTTTCAAACCGGAAGGGAGCGCAGGCGATAGGGCCCATGGGGTTCAGTATGGTCCTGGATCCGGACGCGCCTTCGAAGGGCGTCCCGAACCCGGTCGTCGAACCGGCGGGGGTAACCGGCCGGCTCTCGGATCAGTGAAAGTCATGCCGCGAAGAGGGCACGTCCAAGCCTGAAGGTTCAGGGGACGCGATCGTTCGCGAGCACGACAATCATAGGCATGCCCATCGCGAATTAAAAGCCGAATGCGCTTTAACCGATTGGCGACGACGTTGCGGCATCATGGGCTCAACCAGGAAGGTTGGGTCCCCGTCAAAATGCACGGCCTGTCAGGTATCAACATGGCGCAGTGGCGCGTTCGCGAATGGGCGATGACGGCTATGGCCTTCGTCGTCATCTGCTTTGTCCTGCTGGCAGCCGGGCGCGGACTGGCGTCCGGAGCTGCAGGAGAGGTGCTGCGCGTCCGCTTGGGCGGCGATTCCGAACACACCCGGATCGTGCTGGACCTCGACCGGTCATCGCGCGGACAGGTTATCCAGCCAGGTGACAACGGCCGGGTGGTGGTGTCGTTGGCCGGAGTTTCGCCCGGTCGCGGCCTCAACGGCACAGGCACAGGCACGGGTCTTGTCCGCGGCTGGCGGGTGACCGGCGCAGGCGCGACTTCGCGGGTAGAGCTCGACCTTGCGACCAGCGCCGAGATCGAGCGCCGCTTTCTGCTGCCGCCTGGCGACGGCATTGGCCACTTCCGCTATGTGATCGACCTTAAGGCGGTCGGGCGTGCCCCGACGGCGCGTCCGCCCCGAGCCCCGTCAACCTCATCCCGTCGTGCCGACCGCCCGACCACCCGCCCGCTCATTTTCATTGACGCCGGTCACGGTGGCCGTGATTCGGGTGCCATCGGGGCGGATAGTCGTGAGAGCGCCATCACCCTCGCCGCAGCGCTCGATCTGAAGCGCGAGCTGGAAAGCACCGGCCGTTACCGGGTCCGCCTGACGCGGGACAGCGACGCCTATGTCGCCCTCTACCGCCGCGTCGCCATCGCCCGTCAGGCCGACGCAGACCTGTTCATCAGCCTGCATGCCGACGCCGGTGCCGACCCGGCCACGCGCGGAGCCAGCGTCTACACCCTGTCCGAACAGGGCGCGGGCCGGGCCGTGCGCGAGTTCACACGCGGCGAAAACTGGCACCGAAGCCTGAACCTGCCGGGTCGCGACCCCTCGGTTGACCGCATCCTGCTGGACATGACCCAGCGCGCCACCCAGAACCGGTCGGCCCAGCTGGCCCGCACCCTGCTGGGCGAGTTGGAGGGCGTCGACCATCCCATGCTGCGCCGCAGCCACCGCGACGCCGGCCTGGCCGTGCTGCTGGCCCCCGATGTGCCCGCTGTCCTGCTGGAGATGGGCTTCATCACCAATCCCGAGGACGAGCGTCTGCTGAATGACAGCCGCGCGCGCCGCCGCCTGATGCGTGCGGTGGCTGAAGGCATCGACCGCTATTTCCGCGAGCCCTCGGGCACGCTGCAGATGGCCTCGGTGAGGAGCGCGCAGGGCCAGCCCTGATCGTTTGCAGGGCGGAACCGGATGCGCACGGGGCCTGAACGCGCTATCTGATCCCGATGCGTCTGCGTGTCGTTGATCTGGAAACCTCCGGCGGAGACCGGTCCGCCGAGATCCTTGAGGTCGGGATCGTTGATGTGCTGCCCGATGGCGCGGGCGGCTGGTCCGCCCTTCGGCCGGTGACGAAACTGTTCCGACCGCGTGGACAGATCTCGTTCCACGCCATGGCCGTGCATCATCTGACGCCCGACCATTTCTGCGCCGACGATCCTCACTGCGACGAGTACCAGTTGCGCGAGATGTTTCTGCCGGAGCCTGCCGACGTCATGGTGGCGCATTCGGCGCGGTTCGAGCGGGGGTTTATCGCCGATACCGCTCATGGCGGCCTGCCGTGGATTTGCACCGTGCGCTCGGCAAAGAACGTCTGGCCGGAGGCGCCGGGGCATTCCAATCAGGTGCTCCGGTACTGGCGCGGCCTGCGGCTGGATACGGCGCTGGCCGATCCGGCGCACCGGGCCGGGCCGGACGCCTGGGTGACGGCGCATCTGCTGATCGACATGCTCAAGGTCGCGACGGTCGAGCAGATGCTGGCCTGGACCAATGAACCGCGGCGGCTGGACCGGATACCCTTTGGCAAACATCGCGGAAGGCCTTGGGCCGAGCCGCCGGAGGACTATCTGCGCTGGATGGTCGGCCAGGGAGGATCCGGGCAGGGCGATATGGACGCCGATGTCGTGGCCGCTGCGCGACAGGAGCTGGACCGTCGCGTCACGGCTCTAGCCGGGGCCTCCGACGCGGGCTAAACGATTCCCGCGGGCCCGTCTGTCGGAGTATCAGGTGAAGATTGCCGAACGCTGGTTCGTGATGTCGGGCGTGGCCCTGCTAGGGGCGATTGCCCTGGCCGGGATGATCGTGGCCATCTATGCGGCCTGGCTGTTTCATGACCTGCCCGACGCATCCGAGCTGGCTGACTATCGGCCGGCGACGGCGACGCGGGTCTATGCCGGTGACGGGACGCTGATCGGCGAGTTCTCGGACGAGCGCCGCATCTATGTGCCCTACGAGCAAATCCCGCTGCCGGTGATCCAGGCTTTTCTGGCGGCCGAGGATCGCAATTTCTTCAACCACGGTGGCATCGATGTGGGCGGCCTTGGCCGGGCCATGTTTAAGAACATCTTCAACGCCGCCACCGGGCGGCGGCTGGAGGGCGGCTCGACCATCACCCAGCAGGTGGCCAAGAACGTCCTGCTGACCAATGAGAGCAGCATCAACCGCAAGGTCAAGGAAGCCATTCTGGCCAACCGGCTGGAAGCGACCCTGACCAAACAGCAGATCATGGAGCTGTATCTCAACGAGATTTTCCTCGGCTACCGATCCTATGGCGTCGCAGCGGCAGCCTACAACTATTTCGGCAAGTCGCTGAGCCAGCTGAACCCGGATGAGGCGGCCTTCCTCGCCGCCCTGCCCAAGGGGCCGAACAACTATCACCCCAAACGCCACCCCGAGGCCGCCCTGGGCCGTCGCAACTGGGTGCTGGGCGAAATGAATGAGAACGGCTTCATCGATGCCGGCCAGCTGGCAACGGCGCTGGCCCGGCCGCTGGCCACGCAGGATGCACCGCGCCGCGCCCAGTATGCCGACGCCGACTTCTTCGTCGAGGAAGCCCGCCGTCAGGCCATCGCCCGCTTCGGTCAGGAACAGGTCAACCGTGGCGGCTATTACCTGCGAACCACGCTGGACCCGACGCTGCAGTCGGCGGCCCGTGACGCCCTGATGAGGGGGCTGGAGAACTATGACCGGCGGCACGGCTGGCGCGGGCCGTGGGGCCGCACCGATTTCGCCGAGGGCTGGCGCGAGACCGCCGTCCGGGGCCAGCGGCCCCCTGAGCGCCGGGCCTGGGAGGCCGCAGCCGTGGAATCCGTCTCCGGCAATACGGTCCGCATCCGCACCGCGCGCGACAACCGCTCGGGCTCCCTGATTACCGCCGATGCGGCCTGGGCCAATGCCAACCGGCCACTGCGGCGGGGCGACCTGATCTTTGTCGAGGCGCGCAGCGGGCAATACGCCCTGAAACAGGTGCCCAACGTCAATGGTGCCCTCGTGGCGATCGAGCCCCAGTCCGGGCGGGTGCTGGCCATGGTCGGAGGCTATTCCTATGCCCTTTCCAGCTTCAATCGCGCGACGCAGGCAAACCGCCAGCCGGGCTCGGCCTTCAAGCCATTCGTCTATGCAACGGCGCTGGAGGGCGACTTTACACCGGCCTCGATCGTGCTGGACGCCCCGATCAGCTTCGCCGGCGGACCCAATGGCACGCGTTGGACCCCCGAGAACTACAGCCGCGAATTCTACGGACCGCAGAGCCTGAGGCGCGGGCTGGAGCTGTCGCGCAACGTCATGACCGTGCGGCTGGCCGAGGACGTGGGCATGCGCAACGTTGTGGATCTGGCCCGGCGGATGGGCGTGGCCGACAATCTGCAGCCGAACCTGTCGGTTTCACTCGGGGCGGGCGAGACCACCCCTTATCGTCTTACGGCTGCCTATGCCGCCTTCGTCAACGGTGGCCGCAGGGTCGATCCCTATCTGATCGAGATGGTGCAGGACCGCGACGGCGAGACCATCTTCCGTGCCGACCGTCGGCGCTGCCGAGACTGCGGCCGGGTCTTCAGCGGGCAGGAATCGCCACGGCTCGAGGGGCGGGGGACCCAGGTGATCGATCCGATCACCGCCTATCAGGTCAGTTCGATGCTGGAAGGTGTCATCCAGCGCGGGACCGGGGCCAGCGCGCGCGGGCTCGGTCGCTGGGTCGGCGGCAAGACGGGCACCACCAATGAGTACCGCTCGGCCTGGTTCGTCGGCTTCTCGTCCGACATCGTGGTCGGGGTGTTCATAGGCTTTGACGACAACCGGCCGCTGGGATCGGGCGAGACCGGCGCGACCGGCCCGGTGCCGGTCTTTACCGAGTTCATGCAGGTGGCCCTGCGCGAACGTCCGGCCCGGCCTTTCGTCCGGCCCCGGAACGCAGTCTTCCGCACGGTCAACGGCATCGAGGAGGCCTTCCGCCCCGGCACCGAGCGCCGGATCGAGGAGGTTCCGACAGAGGAGATCCCGATCGGACCTCAGAACTACAATGAGATCCTCCGTAGCGAGGAAGAAGAGGCGGCGGGTCAGGGACCGATCACTGCGCCCGCTGCTCCGCCGACAGCCCCTCAGGTCACCCGGAAGGAGCCGGCAGAAGATTTGAGCGGACTCTATTGAGTGGCCAGTGGCTGGATGACACCTGCAGGGCCGCGCGGACAGCGCCGACATTCCGCCGGCAGTAAACTCGCAATCACCAATCACTAGCGGCGAACCACTAGCCACCCACCCCGGCGTGTCCTATGTCCGCGCCTCACTTTCGTATCGCAGGAGTTCGCGATGAGACCGGATGTCGAGGCCATGAAGGCCGACATCGAGCAGAGCATCGCTCTGCTCAGGAGGCGTCTTTGACTGGGATGTCGCGCTTCGAAAACTCGATGAGCTGAATGCACGGGTAGAGGACCCGACGCTATGGAACGATCCCGAGGCGGCCCAGGCCGTCTCACGCGACCGGTCGCGGCTGGCCGCCCAGATTGATACGGTCCGCGAGATGGAGAAGGGTCTGGAGGAGGGTGTCATGCTCGCCGAAATGGCCGACGAGGAAGGCGACGAGGCGACGCTGGAAGAGGCGCGCGCCTCGCTGAAGGCGATCAAGGAGCGCGCCGGTCGAGCTGAGCTGGAGGCCCTGCTGTCCGGCGAGGCTGACGCTAATGACGCCTATCTTGAGGTGAACTCCGGCGCCGGCGGCACCGAGTCCTGCGACTGGGCCGGAATGCTGCTGCGGATGTACAGCCGCTGGGCCCGGGCGCACGGCTATGAAGTCGAGCTCGAGGCCGAGGAATCGGGCGATCAGGCCGGCATCAAGTCGGCCACCATCCTGATCACCGGGCCCAACGCCTATGGCTGGTTGAAGTCGGAATCGGGTGTGCACCGGCTGGTGCGCATCAGCCCCTATGACGCGGCAGCCAAGCGGCACACCTCCTTCGCCTCGATCGGCGTCTCGCCTGTGGTGGACGACGCCATCGAGATCGACATTAATCCCTCGGACGTGCGCACCGACACCTACCGCGCCTCGGGCTCGGGCGGACAGCATATCAACAAGACGGATTCGGCCGTCCGCCTGACGCATGTTCCGACCAATACCGTGGTGGCCTGTCAGGCGGGCCGGTCCCAGCACCAGAACCGCGAACAGGCGTGGAAGATGCTGCGGGCACGCCTGTATGAACTGGAACTGCAACGGCGCGAGGCAGCAGCCCAGGCCGTGGCCGACGCCAAGACCGACATCGGCTGGGGCCATCAGATCCGTTCCTACGTCCTGCAGCCCTATCAGATGGTCAAGGACCTGCGGACCAACGTCGAGACCTCGGACACCCAGGGCGTGCTGGACGGCGATCTGGATCTTTTCATGGGGGCCGCGCTGGCGGCGCGGGTCGGTGAAACGCGCGGTTCGACCGTCGAATAGAAAAAAGGCCCCGGATCGCTCCGGGGCCTTTTGTAACTCAGGTCTCCTGAACGATCAGGGGCCCTTCATGTCGATGATCTGCGGCGCGGGCTCGTGCGCAACCGGCCGCGGGGCCGGTGCGGGAGCCGGAGCCTCACGGCGGCCCTGCAGGACGCGGCCCTGGAAATAGGCGCCGATATCGATCGACATCTGTTCGGCGGTGATATCGCCGTCGACATAGGCCGTGGCGATGAGCTTTACCTGTTTGCCGGAGATACCGCCGACGACGCGGCCGCGGACCTCGACGTAGTCGGCCGCGACATTGCCCTCGACCGCACCGGTCTCACCGACGATCAGACGGCCGACACGGACGTCGCCCTTTATCGCGCCGTCAATCTGAAGGTCGCCAGCGCCCGAGATACTGCCGTCGAACTGGAGGTCCGATGACAGGGTCGACAGACCGCGCGCGCCGGGTGCCGGGGACGCTGCGGCGCGCACCGGGGCCGAAGGCGAACCGCCCGGCGTCGGCAGATCGGGCAGCGGCGGGATCGAGGAACCGTTGTCAGCGCGGGGCTGGGGCGACGGGGCGGGGGATTTAGTCTTGTTGAACAAGTTGGTCTCCGGCTCTCATGAAGCGGGCGGGGTTTTGAGGTCGGCCGTTCATCCACACTTCGTAATGCAGATGCACGCCCGTGGAGCGTCCGGTGGTTCCCATGGCGCCGACAGGCTGACCGAGTTTGATCCGCTGCCCGGCTCGGACAGCAGTGGCATTCAGGTGGGCGTAGCGAGTCTTGAAACCGCGACCATGGTCTATCTCAACGGTGTTGCCATACCCTGAACGAACTCCGACAAAAGACACGGTTCCCGGAGCCGGGGCGTAGATCGGCGTGTTGAGCGGCGCGGCGAAGTCCTGACCCTGATGCAGGGCCGGGCGGCCGTTGAAAGGGTCGAAGCGGACACCGAAGCCCGAGGTGGTGCGGGCCTGGGTCGGTCGGCGGAAGGGAATGCCCTCGGCCGCGTTGGCCAGGGACCGCATGTCGGAGAGGTTGTCAGCGGCGTTGCGGATGCGCACGGCGAAGGCTTCATCCACGTCCAGCACGGCGGCCAGGGCCCGTGGGTCGCGGGCCTCGACGAGCGGTCCACCAAGCGCCGCGTCATGCGGCGTGTAGGCAGCCGGGTTCAGTCCGGCGAGGCGGAAGGCCAGACGCAGTCGTTCAGCACGGGTCTGGGCCTCGGTTTCGGCACGGGCGATCAGTCGCTCCTGATCCATCCGCACGGCGATCATGCGCTGGAGCGGCGACGAGCGTTCGGGATTGAGGGCCGGGGCCGGCCGAAGCGCCTGTTCGGCACCCTCGACGCCGCGGAACATGCCCATCACCTGGGTCAGGGCCGCATGGCGGCGTTCAACCATCTGGGCCATTTCATCGAGCGAGCCGGTGGTCGCGGTCATGCGCACCACGGCGCTGTCCAGCCGGGCCTGCAGGTCGGCGTTCATCCGCTCAGAGGCGGCGCGGGCGCTGGCGACGGTGCGGTCCGACTGGCTCTGCGCCACCATGTCGAAGATCATGCTGCCAGAGGCCAGGACCGTCCAGCTACCCAGAAGGACAGCGGCCACGGCACCCAGCGCTTGCTTGACGGGCGTGAGAGCCCAGGCACGGACGGAGTCGCCATCGCGCAGATACAGATATCTGGTCGGAAACCAGGTTCCGATCAGAGATGGCCGGACAGACGGCTCTTGTACGGTCATTACGCAACGCCCCCAGAACGCACGACGGAGGGGTTATGCGCCATACTGCAGTCCCGGGACAAGTCTGTTCACAACTTGTTAACCAACTTCAACTGCCCAAACACGAAGAACGTTGGTATTCGCCTATCCTATTCGCTTGAGAAGCGAGTTCGCGAATCTGGGTAACGACAGTTACCCCGTTGCCGGTCCCCGGATCGGTCCGTGATCAGAGCGATCTTGTGGCGGCCAAGACTTCCGCCGCGTGGTTCTTGACTGACACTTTGCGCCAGACCCGCCGAACGACGCCCGTGCCGTCGATCAGGAATGTCGCCCGCTCGATGCCCATATAGGCGCGACCGTAAAGCGTTTTCTCGACCCAGACACCGAAGGCCTCCGTCACGTCCTCCGGTTCATCAGAGGCGAGGACGACCTTGAGATCGTGTTTGGCCTTGAAGCGGTCGAGCTTCTTCACCGGATCACGGGACACACCGATGACGGTCGTGCCGATCTGCTCGAAGTCCGCAATAAGGGCCGAGAAGTCCTGGCTTTCTGTCGTACAGCCCGGCGTATCGGCCTTGGGGTAGAAATAGAGTACGACGTTGCGCCCTTTCAGGGCATCCAGCGAGACGCGGCCGCCATCGGCGGTGGCCATGTCGAACGCGGGGGCTTTCGAACCTTCGATAATGTCCGGCATTTCAGGTCTCTCTAAAACTGGATGGGTTTGACCAGCACGATCTTCTTCTTGCCGGCGGCGAGTTTCAGCACACCGTCGGCATTGACGTCGGACGCCTCGATCAGCCGGGCACCGTCGGCGATGGCCGTGTCGTTCAGGCGCAGGCCGCCGCCCTGGGCGAGGCGGCGGGCCTCGCCATTGGAGGCGGTCAGCCCGGCCCTTGTGGTCACGGCGGCGATCATGGCACCGATCACTTCTTTACGCGGCAGTTCGACGGTCGGCAGGTCGGCGGAGAGGGTGCCGCGCTCAAAGGCACCCTCTGCAGCGGCTCGGGCGGTGGCGGCTGCGTCAGCGCCGTGCAGCATGGTCGTGGCGGCGTCGGCCAGGGTCTTCTTGGCGTCGTTGATGCCGGCACCCTCCAGCGCCTCCAGCCGGGCGACCTCGTCCAGCGGCAGGTCGGTGAACAGGCGCAGGAACCTGCCCACATCGGCGTCGTCGACGTTGCGCCAGAACTGCCAGTAGTCATACGGGCTGAGCTGTTCGGCATTGAGCCAGACGGCTCCTTGCGCCGTCTTGCCCATCTTGCCGCCCGAGGCTGTCGTCAGCAGCGGGGTGGTCAGGCCAAAGGCGGCCTTCTGGTCCACGCGGCGAACCAGATCTACGCCGGAGACGATATTGCCCCACTGGTCCGATCCGCCCATCTGCAGGGTGCAGCCGCGGGCGCGGTTCAGTTCAAGGAAGTCCACCGACTGCATAAGCATGTAGTTGAACTCGAGGAAGGTCATCGGCTGTTCGCGTTCCAGCCGCAGCTTGACCGAGTCGAAGGCCAGCATCCGGTTGATGGTGAAATGCGTGCCGTATTCGCGCAGGAATTCGACATAGCCGTAGGTCGACAGCCAGACGTCATTGTCGACCATGACCGCATCGGTCGGTCCGTCGCCGAAGGTCAGGAATTTTTCGAACACTGTCTTGATGGAGGCGATGTTCGACTGGATGGTTTCGTCCGTCAGCTGGGGTCGCGAGGCGTCCTTGCCCGTCGGATCGCCGACCTTGGTGGTGCCGCCGCCCATCAGGACGATGGGCTTGCCGCCGGCCTGCTGGAGGCGGCGCAGCATCATGATCTGGATAAGGCTGCCGACATGCAGCGAGGGCGCGGTGGCATCGAAGCCGATGTAACCGGTGACCACGCTGGAGGCCGCCGCAGCGTCGAGCTCGGCCGGGTGGGTGATCTGGTGGATGTAGCCGCGGGCCTGGAGGGTTTGCAGGAAGTCGGACTTGAAGGCGGGCTCGGTCATAGGATCAGGCTTGGCTTGGGAGGGGAGTGGCGTGTAGCACGGGCCTATGGAAGCGCGAACAGCCCCGGTTCCGACGGCAATCTTGCAGCCGCATCCCGTCACGACCAACACGCCCGCGAAGGGTGTTGAGGTTCATGTCGAGCGGGACGGCCTGCTGCTTTGGCTGCGCTTTGTAGTCGAGGGCGAGGTCGATCGAATCGCCTGGCCCCTAGAGGAGAGGCAGGGAAGGGCCGACGATCTCTGGCGGCATACCTGTTTTGAGGTCTTCGTGGCCACCGAAGGCGGTTATGTCGAATACAACCTCTCGGCATCGAGCCGTTGGGCATCCTATCGCTTTGATGGTCCTCGCGTCGGGATGCGATTGGCAGAAGAGGTCGCGACCGTGGAAGGACTCGACGGGGCGTTCGACATGGTTGCACTCGAAGCGCGGATCGAACTGCCGCATGGTGCACGTCGGCTTGGCTTTTCAGCGGTGATAGAGACCGTCAACGGCGAGATGAGTTACTGGGCACTGGCCCATCCGTCCGCCCGACCTGACTTCCATCACCCCGACTCTTTCATTCTGGACCTGCCATGAAATTCGGCATCGACCGCCTGCTTTCCGAGCCCGCGCTGAGGGCCGATCTGAACGGTCGGCGCGTAGCCCTGCTGGGCCACCCCGCTTCGGTGACGGCGGACCTGACGCATTCGCTCGACGCCCTGATGGCCTGTCCCGACCTGAACGTCACGGCGGCGTTCGGGCCGCAGCACGGCATGCGGGGCGACCTGCAGGACAATATGATGGAGAGCCCGGACTTCACCGATCCGCGGCACGGTATTCCGGTCTTCAGCCTCTACGGCGAGGTTCGGCGGCCCAGCGGCCAGGCGATGGGGACGTTCGATGTCCTGCTGGTCGACATGCAGGACCTGGGCTGCCGCATCTACACCTTCGTGACGACGCTGCTGTACGTGCTGGAAGAGTCGGCGAAGCACGGCAAGGCGGTCTGGGTGCTGGATCGGCCCAACCCCGCCGGGCGGCCTGTTGAGGGCACGACCCTGCTGCCGGGTTGGGAGAGTTTCGTGGGGGCAGGGCCGATGCCGATGCGTCACGGCATGACCCTGGGCGAGATGGGCCGGTGGTTCATCGATCACTTCAAGCTCGAGGTCGAATACCGCGTCATCGAGATGCAGGGCTGGGCACCGGATGCGGCGCCCGGCTTCGGCTGGCCGATCGGCGAGCGCAGCTGGATTAACCCCAGCCCCAATGCCGCGAACCTGTCGATGGCGCGGGCCTATGCGGGCACGGTGATGCTGGAGGGCACGACCCTGTCCGAGGGACGGGGCACGACGCGGCCGCTGGAGCTGTTCGGGGCACCGGATATCGACGCCCGGGCCGTGATCGCCGAGATGCAGGCGTTCGCGCCGCAGTGGCTGGAGGGCTGCACCTTACGCGACTGCTGGTTCGAGCCGACCTTCCACAAACATGTGCACCAGCTGTGCAACGGGGTTCAGATCCACGTCGACGACCCGGCCTATGACCATGCGGCGTTCAGGCCCTGGCGACTTCAGGCACTGGGGTTCAAGGCGATCCGGCGGCTGTATCCCGACTACGCCCTGTGGCGGGACTTCCCGTACGAATACGTCTTCGACAAGCTGGCGATCGATGTGATCAACGGCGGCCCTGGGCTGCGCGAATGGGTCGATGATCCGGCAGCGACGCCGGCCGATCTGGAGGCGCTGGCCGGGCCGGACGAGGCGGCGTGGGTGGAGCTGCGGCGGCCTTACCTGCTGTACTAGGCCGGCGTCAGGCCGGCTTTTCCGTCAGCCGCTTGTCCAGATAGGCACCGACGCGGGTTTCCACGGCACTGATGTGGTTCTGCCAGAAATGGGTCGCGCCCTCTTCCAGCTCATAGTCGATGATGATGCCCTTCTGGGTGCGCAGCTTGTTGACCACGCGCTCGACCTCGACCGGCGGGACGACGGTGTCATTGGTGCCGTGCAGGAACAGGCCCGAGGCCGGGCAGGGGGCCAGGAAGCTGAAGTCGTACATATTCGAGGGCGGCGAGACCGAGATGAAGCCGTCCGTCTCCGGGCGGCGCATCAGCAGCTGCATGCCGATATAGGCCCCGAACTGATAGCCGCCGACCCAGGTCTGGGAGGCACCGGGGTTGTTGGACTGGAGCCAGTCCAGGGCCGTGGCCGCGTCGGCCAATTCACCGATGCCGCTGTCGAACTCGCCCTGCGACTTGCCGACGCCGCGGCTGTTGTAGCGCAGGGTCGCGAAGCCGCGCTTCTGGAACAGCTGGTACAGGGTCACCGTGACCGGGTTGTTCATATGCCCGGCCGCCTTGGGGTGCGGATGCAGGATCAGGGCGATCGGTGCGTTCGGGCGTTTGCCGGGCGAATAGCGGCCTTCGATACGGCCAGAGGCGCCGGGCAGGATGACTTCGGGCATGGGCGACGGATTTCCGTGTTCAACTGTCGTTTCGCAACTGCGTAATACTTGACCGCAGGGGTAGGACTTTCTATGTCCCCCGTGCGGGTCGACGCCTTTGCGAAGGCGCGGGTTCTAGCACAAGACCCCTGAAAAGCGCGCGATTTTTGAAGGTGGACGATGCGCCTGTCGACCAAGGGACGATACGCCGTGATGGCGATGGCCGATCTGGCCCGCAACGGGCAGGGCGAGGGCGGTGCCCGGGCGGTGTCGCTGGCCGAAATTGCGACGCGTCAGGAGATTTCCCTGAGCTATCTGGAACAGTTGTTCGCCCGGCTCCGGAAGGGCGGTCTGGTGCAGAGTGTGCGTGGGCCCGGCGGCGGCTACCGGCTGGCCAAGGGGGCCGCTGACACGGTGGTGGCCGAGATTGTGCTGGCCGTCGACGAGCCTATTCGCGCCACTCGCTGCATCGGCCATTCCTCGCCCAAGGGCTGTATGATGGCCGGCGAGCGCTGCATCACCCACAATCTTTGGGAAGATCTCGGCGACGAGATCCACCGCTATCTGGCCGGGGTGTCGCTGGAGGATGTGGTGATGAACCGCACGGGTGCACGCCGCCGGACAGGTGTATCGGACGCCGGAACCGGCATCGGAGTGGCGGCGTGAGCGGGATCTATCTGGATTACAATGCCTCCGGCCTCGTCCGGCCTGAGGTCCAGTCGGCAATCGCCGAGGCCCTGGCCGACGGCGGCAATCCCAATGCGGTCCATGCGGCAGGGCGGCGGTCGCGGGCGCGGGTCGAGACGGCCCGGGCGCGGGTCGCCGATCTGGTCGGGGCTGACCCGACCGCAGTGGTCTTCTCCAGTGGCGGTACGGAGTCTAACGCCCAGGCGGTGGCCAGCGCGATTGCGGCGGGCTGCGAGCGGCTGATCGTCAGCGCCACAGAACATCCCTGCGTGGCCGAGGCGGCGAACGCCAGTGGCGTGCCGGTCGAGATCCTGCCAGTGGATGCCAGCGGCGTGGTCGATCTGGAGTGGCTGGCGGGAGCCTTGGGGCGTCCGGGCCGGGCGCTGGTGGCCATCCACCATGCGAACAATGAGAGCGGCGTGATCCAGCCGATTGCCGAGGCGGCGGTTCTGGTGCGGGCGGCGGGCGGCTGGCTGCACGTGGATGCCATCCAGACGGCGGGCAAGATCCCGGTCGACATGCGGGCGCTGGGTGCCGACACCCTGACCCTGTCGGCGCACAAGCTCGGCGGACCGCAGGGCGTCGGGGCCCTGATCTCCAAGGACGGCGCGCCGATCATCCGGACCCTGCACGGGGCGGGGCAGGAGCGGGGTCTGCGCGCGGGCACCGAGAATGTGCCCGGCATCGTCGGCTTCGGCGTCTCGGCCGATTGCGCCG
>Ga0247834_1001357_pt1 | contig 42429 bp, 18 predicted proteins | sample LaCruzMarch2015__8_FD_187118 | JGI IMG/M metagenome (GOLD analysis project Ga0247834, IMG submission 187118) | Freshwater microbial communities from meromictic Lake La Cruz, Castile-La Mancha, Spain - LaCruzMarch2015_12m | ecosystem: Environmental > Aquatic > Freshwater > Lake | place: Spain... | reverse complement strand
GGTTTGAGCGGGTGATGCACGCGGGGCTTTGGCGCACGGAGTTTGCGTTGCCTGCGGGCAAGGTCTGGCGGGCCATCGGCGAGGTGGGCATGATGTCCTCGCTCGCGGTGAATGGTGAGGTCGTGCCGAGTCGCGGCGGGATGCGGCTGCGCCCGAGCTTCAATCACTCCAATGGCGAGATGTTCGACTGCGAGGCACTGGACCTCGCGCCGCTCCTGAAAGCAGGCGGCAAAAACGCCATCGCGCTGCACAGCGTGCGGAACAACGCGCCGCCGTATGTGTATTTCACGCTCACGGTGGTCATGGAGTCCGGCGAGGTCGTGCGGGTGCGCAGCGATGGCTCGTGGAAACATGGAGTGATGCGACCGCTCGCGGATTTGGCCAAGGCGAGCACGCCGGGATTCTCAGCGGACGGCTGGGTGGCGGCGAACGGCAAGCCTGGCAGCTCGCTGAACTATAAAGCAGCCACGGCGCGGCCTGCGTATGCCGGTTTGCTGGTCATCGAGAACCCGCGCGAGCCGTATCTGTTTTATCGCGACGATGCGCCGGTGGAGTTTGCTTTGAAAACGCCGCCGGGCATGGCTGGGACGACGGTCGAGTGGAACATCAGCCGCTTTGACGCCGGGAAGCTGGTCGCGGGCGCAAAGGGCACCGCAGCGGAAGGGCGCATCGTCGCGGGCAAACTCGCACGCGGCGTTTACTCGCTCGAACTCACGCTCAAGCGCGGCGACACCGTGCTGGAGCGGCGCATCCCGGAGCCATTCGTCGTCACAGGCCGCGTGCCGATGCGCGAGGTGGCGGGCGATTCCCTCACCGAGGGCATGGAACTCGCGCTGGAGGCGGAGATTGATTTCACGAAGCCGGACGCTCGTTATCCCGTGCAAGAGGCGGGTGGAGAGCGGACGGAGGGCGTGGTCGCCACGCCGACCCTCACGGAGAAAAACGGTCTGCGTTATCGCGAGACGGGCACGGCACGCGGGGCGCTCATCGCGCATCAGTATCGCTTCGCGCATCCGGGCGAGTTTTATTTGATGGAACTGGAGTTCCCCGATGATGCGGAGCGCTGGTTCGGCGTCAGCGTCACCTCCAGCATGGCCGCGCACACCTCGAAGGACGGCCCGGCGGTGTTCACCGGCCAGAAATATCCGCTCAGCGGCAAAATGAAGACCATGCACTGGATTCACCGGCCCGACCCCGGACCGAGTGTCATCACCTTGTCGAATCTCCAGCGCGAGAGCACCGCTGCGGCGAGCAAGCTGCGGATTCGTCACATCAAAGGCGGCCTGCCCGCCCTGAAAGTTGCAAACGACAGTGGTGCGCGGCTCCTCGGCCAATACACCGAGCGCACTTCACCGACGGGAGGATTTGGCAAGACGTTCGGCTTCAATGCCACACCGCGGGCGCAGGTGAAAAACGGCCAGACCACTCGCGACAACGACCCCGTGCGGCGAGCTGGCCTATCACCTCGATGCCGCCGAGCACTACGCGCAGTGGCTGCGTTTCACCGGGCAAAATCTGCATGTGATGGGCTGCCTGCAATACTTCGAGAGCAACACCGCCTTCACCGCGCCCGGCGCATATCCCGACTCGCGCTGCCTGCCCGACCTGCATGATGTCGCCATCCGCGTGCTCGGCGCGAACGATGTGAAAGTCATCGCCAGCCTCGAATACGTCTGCCACCAGAGCTTCATCCGCGAGTATCCGGTAAATGACGGCGAGGTCGCGCTCGGCGCGGACACGGTCTATCTTGTGAACCGCGAGGGCAGGCAGCCTTTCAACTGGCTGGGTCGCTACGGCATGAATTTCCTGCACCCTCGCATCGAGTCGAACATGATCCAAATCGCCCGCGACTTGCAGCGCAAGTTCGCCGGACAGGCCAATTTTTTCGGCGTGAACTACACGCCTTTCGCCGGCGGCGACTGGCTGCCCAGCTTCACCACGCAGGGCTGGCGCGATCCGCTCGACAGCAGCTTCGATGACATCACCGCCGCGCGCTTCACCGCCGACACCGGCGTGAAATTGCCCGGTGCCGCGAAAGACCCGCAGCGCTTCGCTCGGCGCGCCGAGTTTCTGCTTTCACCCGCGATGAAAGAGCAGTGGCTGCAATGGCGCTGCGAAAAGACGCGCGACTTCTTCACCAAGTTGCAGCGTGAGCTGAACGCGAAGAACAACTTCATCTCGCTCTACGTCGCGCACACCAAGGAAATGCACACCAGCGGGCTGACGCCGCGCGATTACCTGCGGCAGTTCGGCTGGTCGCCCGAGGTGTATCAAAATCAGCCGGGACTGTGGTTCCCGAAGTGGACGCACGCCACGCAGCGCTACGCCTCCATGACGAAAATCCCGCAGAACGAAACCTGGCCCGGCGCGTGGGACATGAGCGTGGGCACGGACTACAACGCCACCTTTGACCAGCCGGAGAATCGTGCCGCCTTCATCATGCACCACTGGCAGGAGCACGAGGAGTTCAGCCACGCCCTGCCCGAGCGCGAAGACTGGCCGCGCCCCTTCCAGATGACCTACCAGGCGCAAGCCGCCGGGGACCACGCCCGCGAACTTTTCACGCAATCCCTGCTCACCACCGACCCCGAGATGGTCATCTGGGGCTTCAGCGACCTCGTCATGCAAACGGGCCACGAGCAGCCGCTGCGCGAGTTCGCCCGCGCCCTGCGCTCCTTGCCAAAGGCCAAGCTCCAGCCCTCACTCGGCACCACTTTGGAAAGCGACCTCGTCCTCCGCGAAGTCGTCAGCGGCAGCACCCGGCACTTCATCGCCGCGAATCCCTGCCCATGGCCCGTCAAAGGCCGCATCGAAGCCAGCGGCGGCTCCACGCCCGCCTTTTCGCTCGATTTGAAGCCCTATGAAGTCCGCGCCTTCCAAGCTCCCGCCAGCGTGAAGCTCACCCGCGTGCAAACCGAGCCACCCGCCGAAATCGACCTCGCGCACCTGCATCAAATCCTCGCCGATGCCGAAAAACTGCTCACCAACCGCACCCTCGCCGCTCGCGTCCTCCGCGAGCCCACCGACCGCACCTTCGTCGAGCAAATCCTCACCGCCGCCAAAGCAGCCCTCAGCGTCAAACAACCCGCCAAAGCCTGGAGCCTCGTGACCCAGCCAAGATTCTGGATTCTGACCCGGACGAAGTTTGAACTGACCTACCGGCCACAACGCAACAAGTAACCGCAGACACACACCACGATGAAACAAGCTCTTTGCCTCCTCACCGCCCTGCTCCTCGCACCGCTGGCCGCCAGCGCAATTGATGTCACCACTGAGCTGGGAAGATTCGGCGAAATCACCACTTGGCTCATCATCCGGACGCCGGAGGTGGCGATGGCGGTGGATCCTTTTTTGCCGATGGGAGGGGAGGCGAAATATGCGGCGATGGGCGATCCGAAGCTCTTTCCGCAGGGTGATAAGCCGCTGACGATCCCGACTGACAAACCGGGCGAGGTTGTGCGCATCGGTGAGGGTGTTTGGGAGGGGATGCGGATGGTTTTGCCGGAGATGCCGGGGGTTTGGAATGAGTTCCCACGGCTGGTCGTGCCGGAGGGCTACACATTCGCCTATTGCCGTCTGGACAGCCCGCGCGACATGAAGGCGAATCTCGCGACGGGGGTGAATCGCGGCAAGCAGCGGCTGTATTTGAATGGACGCGACCTCGGCATGTTTGAGCGCGAGTTTGCTTTCGAACTCGCCCGTGAAGTGCCGATTGAGTTGAAGAAGGGGCCGAATCATCTGCTGGTTCGGTTTTCACAGGGGGCCAACTTTTCCTGCCATCTGGTGGGCGAGAATGCGGAGCCGTTGCGCGAGGTGAAAGTCACGGTGCAGGGGCCGAATGCTCAGTTTGTGAAAGCGCCTGCTCCGGTGCCGATGCCGGAGAAGGACAGGCTGCAGGCCCGCACGAAGGAAATCCCGCCGCTGGCTGCGCCGGAGCATCCCGAGTGGCTCGGTGCGAATCTGGCACGGACGATGTCGCTGCTGGAGTCGGGCAAATACACGCATCGGCCGGTGCGGATTCTTTTCGATGGGCAATCCATCGAGTCGGGCTGGCCGGAGTTGCTGATTCAGCGTCTGCGCGAGCGTTATCCCGAGACCACCATCATCGCCGAGAACCGCGCCATCGGTGGCTGGTTCGTGTGGCGGATGCAGAAGCTGCTGAAGCACGACATCCTGCGCTCGCAGCCTGACCTCGTGCTTTTCAGCGCCTATCAGGGAACGGCGGAAGTGTGGGAGCGATTCCTCAGCGAGCTGCGCAGCGAGACGACGGCGGATATTGCCATCCGCACGCAGCACATTGACGGCAACGAGGCGCCGGATTCTCCGCGTGAAGGAGCCGAGACCATTTTGCTGCGCCGGTTGGCTCGAAAATACGGCGTGGAGCTGGTGGAGGCCCGCAACGAGTGGCTGGATTACCTCAAGGGCAGTGGGTTGAAAAACACCGACCTGCTCCGCGACAAAGTGCATCTGAACCGCAAAGGCGAAACGCTGATGGCGCTGCTCTACGAACGTCATTTCCCGTCGGCGATTCCCGTGGGCCAGGGCTGGGCGGAACAGGTGCGGCGCTTCGATGTAGGGCGTTTCCTTGCCGACAACAAAACGGATGAAATCGTGCTGGAAGGCGCTGGCTGGACGCACAACGACACCCGCATCGCCAAATCCAACACCGCCACCGACCAGCTCCGGCTGAAGTTCCGAGGCACGCGAGTGGACCTCGTGCTGCCAATTTCGCACGGTCGCGCCACGGTGCTCATTGATGGGAAAAAGCCCAGCGAGTGGAACCTCTTCCACGGCACCCGCCCGCAGCCGCGCATTGCGAACAACACCGCGCCGAACATGCCGATGACCTATCACCTCGGCCCCAACATGCAGGAGGAAACCTGGGTGCTCACCGCCATCGAAGGCAACGCCGATGCCGATGTGAAGAAGGTCAATCAGCGGGTGCGTTTCCGCCTCGTCGGCTCGAAAACCGGATTTGACGGCGAGGGCCAGAACGACCGGAAGTTTGTCTCCAACAGCGGTCGCATCACCATCCTGCCGACGGACTGGCAAACCGCCATGCAACCGGTGAAGGAAGGCGAGCCGCAACCAGTGATGCAGGCATTCCCGAAGCTACCGCAAGTCGTCTGGCACATCCTGCCCGATGGCCGCGACGAAGTGCCCCACGGCCCCGGCTGGTGGGGACCGCAGACGGACCACTACAGCGGCCAGCCGTATGACTACGTCACCGTCGCCGATGGCCTGCCTTGCGGCATTCACGAGCTGACCGTGACACCAATCCCCGACCCGAATGTCCAGCGCGCCTTCACCGTGATAGGCGTGGACGTGCATCTGCCGCCGCAGGCACGCGATGCCACCGAGTGGACTCAGAAAGGCAGCGCACCGAATCCGGGCAAGCCGTAAAAGCCGGGTTAATAGCAGCATGAACTCCCTCAATTATCCATGAAACGATTAGCATTCTCCGTCATCGCCGCCGTCACCGTCCTGTTTTCTGTCCATGGAGCCGAGCCTGTTCCGGCAGTTCAGAAATTTAACAGGACCTATGAACTGGGTCCCGGTGGCCTGATCTCCAATTGGCTTGTTCTTGGAAATCTGCCCGGGATTCTGCCTCCTGAGAAGAACCGCCTCGATGCCATTGGGGGCGAGGAAAAAGTTGCGCCATACGGCGGTGAGGCCGTTGCCATCCCAACAGGCGGGGCAGATGGTGATTTGGCCCTTACGTGGAAAATGGCGGAGGTGCAAAATCCGGAGTTACCCTGGCTGATGATCAATACAAAGGGGCTTTACCTCTTTCTCGATGAGAAGGGGCTGGGAATCGAAAAGTCCATTGCCTACGCCTACTGCAACCTCGAAAGCGGCGTGGATCAGAATCTCCGTTTGTCGTTTGTCGGCGGAGAGAAACTGAAAATCTGGTTGAACGGCGAAAACCTTCCTTACTCCGGGCGTGACAATCGACGCTCTGACTGGACGCCCACGCTGGTTCCAGTCTCCCTAAAAAAGGGACAGAACCGGCTTTTGGTCCGAATTGAAAACATGACCGAAGATGAGTTTTTCTCCGCAAGCCTCGTCGCGGAGAACGCCGCCGATGCCACCGATGTGAAGGTGATGTTGCCAGAAATCAAGGAGCCGCCATCGTTCGGAAAGAGGCTGCCGGGCCAGGACTGGAAGGCGATCAAGGCCGAGATTCCTCCTCTGGCAAAATCCGACGACGAACTTTTCTTCGGCGCAAACCTGAGCAGGTCAATGACTCTTCTCGAAAGTGGCGGACAGACAAAACGCCCTGTGAGAATCATCTTCTACGGCCAGTCCATCACGGCCTCCACCTGGACGTGGATGTTGACCAGACGACTCCGAGAACTTTATCCCGACACTGAAATCCAAGCCGAGAACTGGGCCATCAGCGGTTGGGGAATCGACAAGCTGAATAGGACGATCAAGCACGATGTGCTGCGGGCCCGTCCCGATCTGGTGGTGCTGCACGCCTATGCCTACGGTTCCTGGGAATGGGAACGCATCATCCAGACGATCCGCCGCGAGACCACGGCGGAAATCATGATCCGCAGCGCCCACATTGACCGGGGGATGAAGGAGCAGACCAATGAGGAAAGCACGGAGTCCATTCTACTGCGGAGACTCGCCAGAACGTATGGATGCGAACTCGTCGAATGCCGCAAGGAATGGAGAGATTATTTGAGGTCCAACAACTTGAATGCAGAGGACTTTCTAGCTGACGGATTGCACTTGAGCCGCAAGGGAGCCATCCTCATGGCTCAGTTATACGAACGTCATTTCAGGAGATTTCCGGTGTCCAAACCATGGTTCGACGTGGTGCGCCGCTATGAGGCCATGCGACCGCTGGCCGACCGCCGGAGCGATGAAGTCCAACTTATCGGCGAGGGATGGAGCGACCGGGCGGTCAACTCTGTGGTCAGCACGGGTGCAGGTGACAGCCTGAAATTAAAATTCTATGGCAACCGGATCGATCTGATCATGCCTGCGCACAACGGTTCCGCCAAAGTCCTGATCGACGGTAAAGCACCCTCGGAACTGAATCTCCTCCATGGAACACGGCCCATGGGGAAGGGAGATATTCCAGCAGACCTCATGACGTATTACACCGGCCCGAAAATGCTGGAAGAGACCTGGGAATTGAAGTTCACCCATGTCAGCGGCGATCACCAAAAATACAAGTGGACGCTTACCGGCTCGAAAACAGGACCCGACGGAGAAGGAGACAACAGCAAGATGTTCGTCTCGAATAGTGGCCGGATCACGATCAGACCCGAAGATTTTCTGTTTAACGCCAAGGGAGCAAACAGGGAAAAGAAGGAGCTGGAACCTGTTCAAGGCGAGGTGAGTCTGAAGTGGCACATCCTTCCCATTCGCCTGGACGAGGTGAGCTGCATTCCATTGAAACCGGAGGAAGCCAAGCAGATCCACAATTCGCGATATGATGTGTTCTACCGTTATGTGACCGTGGTGGATGGCCTTCCTCAGGGGGAGCATGAACTGACTTTGATTCCGACGAGACCCAACACGTTTTCGATCGAGGCCATCGAAGTTCACTGCCCTCCATTGTGGGCTAAATAATAACCGGAGGCTGCAAGAAAGATGTTTAATCAAAGAGTGCCATTGCTTGCGTTCGTCGTGTTTGTGACGGCGATTCTGCTCGGGACAGCGGTTCGAGCGGCGGAGGAACGCAACCTGATCGCAAACGGGTCATTTGAGTTCTGGACTTCGGTCAATCAGGAGTTTGTCAAGGATCCCCGACTCGCTTTTACGGGAGATGATTCCCAGGTGCCAGTGAGGTGGGACTTCAATTTGGCCGTCACCAATTCCGCAGAGGCACACGGCGGGAAATCTGCCGTTCTCGCCAAAGGACACACCCGGCTAGGAATCCGTTTTGTGGAGTTGAATCCCGGCTCCACTTATTCGTTTGGAGTCTGGGTAAAGGTCAAAGGGAAGGGCACGGATAAAGTGGTGGTTGGAATCAACGGCCAGGCCTACGAGGGACTTCAGAAACTATCCGAGGTGGCGGGTGAGGCCGGGGAAGGATGGACCGAAATCAGGGGAGAATTAAAAGCTCCAGGGCATATCCGCCTGGCGGAACTGTATGTCCAGGTTGCCGGAAAGTCTGAAGTCCTGATCGATGATGCTTTTATATCGATCAAAGTCGCAGACGGATCGCTTGCTGCCGATGATGTTCTATCCAGGAAATATCTCAAGGATGCCGGGACCATTTTCCACGAGGATTTTGATGGGGCAAAACCTAGCATCTCGTTTCCCACCAAGAACGGCAAAAGTGCTGTTACAGAGGACGCTGGCGGTCGTTTTGGGAAAGGGGTTCGGATGTTCAAGAACGAGCTTGCGACCCTTCCCCTGGATGTTGAAAAGTTTCCTTCGGAAGGAACCATTGAGTTCTGGATTTCACCTGATGATTTCCAGAAGAGCAACTTCCTGGAGTTTCAAGCCTCCGATGGGAATATTGCGACCTTGGGATGGCTGTTCAATGTTTCCTGGGAGAGTAAGAAGACCAAGAACAGTGGCTGGCTGGTGCCTCCATACCCGCAAGACAAGATCCGCCGACGGCCCGGCTCATGGACTCATGTCGCCATGTCGTGGGATCCTTCAGCAATACGACTTTATCTCGATGGCGTGCTTTCAGTTCTCCACACAGGCAACCAACCTGAGTGGAGGCCACCCGCTCTCCTCAATCTAGGCTCCAACCTGGACTGGTTCTGCTGGAGCGGCAAGATGGATGAGATTCGCTTTTCGAGTGTGAAACGCTACGGCCCCTTTGTGCCGGAGGGTGACACGTTTAAACCCTTCCCGGACTTCACCAAGACCACAGCAGTGGATGAAGCCGAAACCGCACCCCTTGCAGCACCCAAGGTGGATCCAAAGGTGGAGGCGGCACGGATCGAGCGGGAAAGAGCAAAGCTCATTGTTCCCCTGCTGTCAGGTGTGGTTGGCCAGTTCGAGAACGCTCCCAACGCAAAGGGCGAATACATTTACGAGGTCGAGTCTGCAAAACCACTGGTCAGCGACTCTGCAATCGTCTTGCTCAAGGACAAACCTGTCCCGAGGCTTACGCTTGCTAAAATATCCTCGTGTCGTCCGATTCACAAAGAGCAGCCTGATGTTGAAGGAGTCTATTGGAAACTGGGAAAGATCAGAAGCGGCAAATACTGGCTTTCCCTCCAGCGTAGCGAGTTTAATCCCGCCGTATTTCTGAATGGTCGCATTGTGCAATGTCCCCGCGCCACGGATCCGATCCAGGTGGCACCCGGACTTTGGGTCAGCGAGGCACAGTCAGACCAGTCCTTGGAACTCAAGGAGGGTGACGAGATCGCAGTGCAGTGCCAGTGCATGCATAGCAACAATCCGATGATCGGCGCACTCACCCTGCGGTCTGAAATGCCGGAACCGGGAAAGCACCCGCTAATGACTTTCATGGGCGGTGGATCTGACACTCTCTACACGGCACACTGCATTGGAGCTGAAGCCACTTTTCTCGGAGCGGACGGCAAAATGCTTCCTTCCATGGCAAACTGGTTCAGCCCTGAACAGAAGACCGATGTCTCATCAAGTTTTGAGAAAGGAGCGGATGGCAGACCCGTGGTAACCGTGCGGATTGCCAATCCACTGCCGTTTCCGTTGCAGATTGACTATTCCTGTCAAATCCTGTCCTACTACCGAACGCAAGTCGGTGGCGAGAAGGAGGTTTTAACGCTTCAGGCGCACCAGTCGGTGACACGGAAAGTTCCGTTCAAATTGATTCCCGATGAACCTGCCTACAGCGCATTCGTCAAGTTGCAGGCCGTTAATCCCCCCAAAACTGGCTGGCCGGAAGGCGATGAGATCTCCTATTTCCAGGGGTTGCGTCATTCCACCTCCTGGCCAAATCCCTGGAGGCATTGGTTTCTTCGCAGAATTACCTTCACTCAACCAATTGAAAGCCAGAGACAGACGCTGAGCCTTAACGGCGTTTGGGACAGGGCATTCATCAAGGGGATTGAAGCGGCTTATCCGATACCGGCGGGACTCACATTCAAACCCATGACCGTCCCGGGCGGTTTTCATGGAGGTCCGCCCAAGGACTCGAAGGATCAGCACGGCATGTATCTGCGAAAAATGTTCACCCTGCCGCCGGAGGCTGCGGGAAGAACCTACACCGTCGTGATTCCGTTTGTCGTCGATGAGGCGACCGTATGGGTGAACGGTCAAAAAATCGGAAATAGACGGGGTGCCAACACGCCTCTGATTGCCGATGCAACCAAGGCCCTCAAGGTTGGCGAAAATGAAATCGTCATTGTGGTGAGAGATTTGACCGTCCTCATGAACCCCGAGTATGTCAACAAAGCCGACCCGCAACCAAGCTGTTTCTATCTCGATGTCCCGGCCTATTTCAGTGCCTCAAGCCCTTCGATAGGAAGTGTCGATATCCTCACCTCACCGAAAATCGCTGCGGAAGAGGTGCAGGCACTCCCTTCGTTCCGAAACAAAACATTGACCGCACGCTACTCTGTGGCCAATCGCAGGGATCTGCCTGCGAAGGTCAAGGTGAGGGCACACGTGCTTGATGGCGACAAGAGCGTGCTGGTTCTGGATGAACGAGAAATGACTTTGTCGTCAGACAAAAAAGAGGCCATCGAAGTAACGAAGAGCTGGAAGGATCCTCAAATCTGGGGGCCATCCAATCCGCATCTTTATGTGCTGGCTGTGGAAATAGTTGATGCCGCCACGGGTGAGCGAATCGACCTTGCCCGTGAGCGTTTTGGATTCCGCGAATGCTGGATCGATGGGCCAAACATCGTGTTAAATGGAGTTTCGATCCGGCCAAAGGGTAGCTTCGATCCGAGGGACGAAATGCCCACCATCACCCGTGGCACCCAGGGCCGCGTCGATTGGTATGACGAGATGGGACGCATGGGTTTCGAGATGACGACGATGCTGACCAACAGCCCCAGCAGACACAATTTGGAACGGGAGCAATACTGGGAATCCGCCAAACAAAATGCGATCGAACACGTCAAGCAATGGATCAATCATCCCAGTGTCGTGGCCTGGGACATCTCGAACGAATGGCTGGCCTACATGGGCAGCTATGCGCCGGATCCAAAGCTTCCCGGCAAACGATTCAAAGATGTCTCGGACTTTATCAGAGCCTATGACCCCTCTCGCTGGACGCTTGGCAACGCCGAAGGCGACTTCCACGGACTTCTCGACAATCACAGTTATCACTACATGGATCCCACGGCATGGGGTGATGGAGTGATTGGCCATACTTCCTATCTACCCGACGGACAATTCTGGCGTTCGCTGGACCGGCACTTCAAACCGGACGAGGGCATTACGCTCAGCCATCTGCACCCCAGCATCCTGCGTCCTGATTTAAAGGTGGTCATGAACAACGAGCATCTCTGGAAATGCGGAACCCACATGGCTCCGGGGATGACGGAGGTTTGCGGGGAAACAGACTTCCTGGGTTACGCCATCGATTCCGCCAGCCCGACGGCATCATGGTATTGGAAAATGCGCATTGATGGAAACCGAGACTTGGGCGTTTCCCTCATCCATCACTATCAACAACCTGGCATCCAGACCCGTGCCGACTTGCTGCGCACTTTCATCATGCCAGATGTCGCACACCACGGTTTTTCCGGCAAACCGTTTGTCCGGCTCTACAAGGTTTTTAATGACGAGATGACACCTGCGAAAATGCAGTTCAAGTGGGAACTCATTGGCGCAGCGGGAGATCCGCTCGCCAGCGAGAACAAGGTGATCGCGATGAAACCCGGCCAAAAATACAACGGGACAATCCAATGCACGCTTCCTCATGTTGAGCAGAGAAGTCGCTTCACTTTGAGGACGAGGCTGTATGCCGATGAGAAGTTCATCACCGGCCAGGAGCTTGATGTTGATGTGTGGCCTGACCAGCCTCTCAACATCGGCACTCTGGAAAGAAAGGCGTATCTCTATGATCCTTCCGGCGATACCGCCAAGGTGCTGGAGGCGTGCAACGTGAAGTTCGAACGACTCGGAGAACTGACCGCCCCCAGTGAGACAGCAGACAAGACCTTAATCATCGTGGGTGAAGGAGCCATCCATGAAGGCAATGCATCAGCGTGCTTCAATCTCGCCAGTTATGTCAGTGCGGGTGGTCGGCTGATCTTCCTCGCCCAGAAAGTCACACCTGCCGGGCTTCCTGCGGCGACCAAACTTTCTGCCTCACAATGGTCGAGCCTCTGCTTCAACCGCATGGCAACCCATCCGATTCTCAAGGGTGTAACCGACTGGGACTTATCATTCTGGGCCAACGACCGGGTGGTCGGCAGGGGAGCCTATTCAAAGCCGAAAAGCGGTGCGGCGATCACACTGATCGACAGTGGTTATCAGGATGGAGGCATGGAGTTTGTCCACATGATGGAGCAGTTCAGGGGGAAAGGTTCCTATCTGCTCTGCCAGCTTCCGTTGATTGCAAAGTTCGACCAGGAACCGATGACTCGCGAAATCCTCGCCAGAAGCATTCGCTATGTCGCCAATGAAAAACCTTACCTAGAGCCGACTGGCATTTTGCAGGCCATTGTGAACACCAATGGAGCGGTTCGCAAGTCATTGGACACCATAGGCGTGCCATATGAACTGATGAAGCCGGGTTCCCCGCTCAAGACCAATTCGCCAGTCCTTGCCGAAGCAAGCATCCTGCGTGCAGAAACGGATCAGCAAAGAGTTTCGCTGGCCAGGGTGCTAACGGACGGAGGCACCGTCGTGATAAGCTGTCCCGCTCCGCAGGATTCCGAGTGGCTTTCCAAGCTTGCGGGAACGCCTGTAACAATCACCGTCCAACCCTACTCCAACTGGCACGGACGCGGCATGAGGTTGGGATATTCTCCATTTACGGCAGGGCTGAGCCATCAGGATCTCTACTGGAAGCGACTCGACGGCGGTGAGACTGCCAAGTCTCAGTGGGACGATCCGCAATACGCCATCGAAGCATTCCAGGACTCCTCAGCGAGTGCCAAAGGAGGCAGTGAGCTGGTCTTTCCCGGGGCACTCGTAAAGATAAACGTGGGCAAAGGCACCCTTGTCATCGACCAGCGCCGGTGGATGACTACCAATGCGGATATTGCCAAACTCGCTGCCAGAAACCTTTCCGCACTGATGATCGGACTCGGGGCCACCATCGAGCCAGTCATCGAAGTTCGCCAGCTTCCCAAAGAACTCGATTACAAGACCATCGACCTGACCCAGTTCAACAACCGCTCGCTCCACGACGATAAGGCCGGGGACGGAGAAGGTGGATGGAGCGATCAGGGGTCTGTCGCAGACTTGAAGTCCTTCGCTACGGGGAAACTCAACTTCCAGGGAATCCCGTTTGTTGTCGGGGATCACCCCAAAAGCTGCGTGGTGCTAAGAAACAAGGACCATTCGCATCCTGAAAAACATCCTGCGGAAGTCACCATACCAGTCGGGTATCCGGTCGAGGGATTCCACTTCCTGCACGGCTTTGCAGATATCGGCGGGAAACCCGTTTCTGGATTTCAGGTCTTGTATGAAAATGGAACGACTTATGACGTGAAGGTGGTCGGCGATGTCAACGCCAGGGACTGGGCCAGCGGGCCGAGCAACAATTTTCCCCACGAAAAAGACACCTTGTCTTCGGTCGCCTGGACAGGAAGTTCGGACCTGGTTCCTGTCGCATCCATTTATAAGATGCGGTGGATCAATCCCTGGCCGGAAGTTTCCGTCAAGGCCATCCGATTTTTGAAAACACCGGAGATGGATGGAGTCCATGCCTTGATGGGACTTACCAGCGTCCTCAAAAGAGCTGCAAAACAGTTTACGCCTGGCGAACTCACGAAGATTGCAGAACTCACCAAGCAAGGTGCGGAGGCCGCGAAAAACCGGGACAATGAGACGGCGGAGAAGCTTTTCAGACAAGTGATTGCCATGGATCCCAAAAAATGGGACACCTACCAGCAGTTGGCGGATGTGCTCGAACAAGGAAAGAAGGAGAACGCGCTTCTTGATCATTATCAAACCTGGGTGCGCAATGGAGCTCTCGTCCCGGGTCCCTACAATCGGATCGCCGAGATTATGGAGAAGCGGAAAGACTTGCGCAGTGCCCTGGAGTTCTACACCCGCTCCCTCCAGGTGGAATGGAACCAGCCACCGGTGATCGAAGCCAAAAGACGGCTTGAAAATGAAATCGCAAAACAAAGCAGTGAAGCACGATGAGTCCATTTCCGGTTGCTGCTGGCCCGAGATGTCTCCGAACGTATCGATGCGCCATGAGCCGCGCACCGGTCGAAGGAACCCATGGCTCGATTCGCTCCTTGAGAAGAAAAACTCATCTTCGATGCTCAAGCGACTTCCACGGGCTCGTATGAGTCCTTCCCGCCAATTTATAATGCCCATTCTTTGCCGAACACACTCCTTCTCCCTCACCCTCCTCACCGCCATCCTTTTGATGCCCGCTTTGCGTGGTGCGGGAGCGGACCCACAGACGGTGACTTATGAGGAGCACATCAAGCCCATCTTGCGTGAGCATTGCCTGAAGTGCCACGGCGACGACGAGCAGAAGGCCGATCTGAATCTGCAATCTCATGCCAGCACGATGAAAGGCGGCAGCGGTGGCGTGGCGGTGGTGGCGGGACGGGCCAGCCAGAGTCTGCTGTTCAAAGCCATCACCGATCCCGATGACGGGGCGCGGATGCCGCCGAAGAAGCCGGCGATTCCGCAGGCGCAGATCGCGTTGATTCAAAAATGGATCGACTCCGGGTTGCGCGAGACATCTGCGAGCAAGTCGATGGTGGCGGAGCGGGACTTGAGTTTCAAACCGGGGACAGCTGGGGCCGGGAAGCCAGCGGAACCGGTCATGCCAGGTGCTTTGCCAGAGGTGAAGCTGCCGACGATGAAGCGTCCGCTGCCTGTGCTGACGCTGGATGCCAGTCCGTGGGCACCGTTGGCGGCGGTGGCGGGACAGGATCATGTGCGGCTGATGAATCTCGACACGCAGGCTGAGGCCGGACGCCTGGCCTTTCCCGAGGGCGAGCCGCGTCTGCTGCGCTTCAGTCGGGATGGCGCGGTGCTCATGGCTGCGGGCGGCAGGCCGGTGGAACTGGGAAAAGTGGTGCTTTTCGATGTGAAGTCGGGCAAACGTCTCGCTGCCGTCGGTGATGAGGTGGACGCGGTGCTCGCTGCGGATTTGAGCGCGGATCAAAAGAGCGTGGCGCTCGGCGGTGCGGGCAAGCTGGTGAAGGTCTATGACACGACGAGCGGCAAACTGCGCTACAAGATCGAGAAGCACACGGATTGGATCATGGCGGTCGCTTTCAGCCCGGATGGAAAGACACTGGCCACGGCGGATCGGGCGGGCGGGCTGCATCTTTGGGAAGCGGCGAGTGGTCGAGCATTGCTAAGCTTGAATGAGCACAAGGCTTCCATCCGTGCGCTCGATTGGCGTGCGGACTCGAAGTTGCTCGCCTCAGCTGGCGAGGATGGCCTCATTGTCTGGTGGGATGTGAAGGACGGTTGGCCTGCGATCAGCAAAGCCGATGCGCATCCTCCGACTCGCGCCCCTGGGACGTATGGAAAGGTCGCCAATGGCGTGCTGGCGGCCCGATTTGATCACGAAGGCCGGCTCTGCACCGCCGGGAGGGATCGCAAGGTCCGTCTGTGGGACGCAGGCGGCAAAGAGATCCAAGCTTTCGCCATCGCTGACGCCCAGCCGCTCAGCGCGGCACTTTCTTTCGATGGCAAGAAGGTCATCGGCGGCGACACGGCGGGGAACGTTCACTTTTGGAACTTGGAGACAAAGAAATGAAACCTCCCTCGAATCACAAAGCTATGAAATTGGCAGAGGAATGTTCTGATTTCTAATCCTCTGACTCATTCCTCTGCCCCACCATTCCACTGCCCTCAAAAACGACTCACTTCATCATGAACAAATCCACCTCTCTCCACCAAGGCTGCGCCGGTTTTCGCGCGATGCCACGTCGTCAGGCCATTCAGGCCGGTGTGCTCGGCGCGCTCGGGCTTTCCATGGGCGATCTGTTTCGCCTGCAAGCCGCGGACAAGGCGGCGATGACGATGGCCGCAGGCAAGAAGCTCACAGCCCGAGCCAAGAGCGTGATCCAGATCCATCTGCCGGGTGGTTTTCAGCAGCAGGAATCCTTTGATCCGAAGCCCGAGGCTCCCGTGGACATCCGTGGCTCATCGGGCGTCATCAAGACGAAGACCGGAGAAATCCTCTCCGACAACTTCCCGATGACCGCGAAGATCGCGGACAAGGTCACGATGCTGCGCAGTGTCGTCGGTCGTGTGCCGGACCATGGTATTGCCTCGTATCATTTGCACACGGGCTACACGCCCACAGCGGTCATCGATTACCCGCAGATGGGCTCCATCATTTCGCATGAGTTGGGTCAGCGCGGTGAGCTGCCGCCTTATGTCGCGGTCCCCGGCAAGGATGGCTTCGGTGGCGGCACGGGCTTCCTGAGCAGCACTTATGGCCCCTTTGAACTGAACGCCGATCCCACCAAGGGCTACAAGGTGCGGGACTTTTCCATTCCGGGGAACGTGTCGCTGGAGCGCTTCGATCAGCGTCAGTCGGCCAGGCAGTTGGTGGAGAAACGTTTGCGGGCGCTGGAGTCGGACCCCGAACTGCTCAGCACCATGGACGACTTTTACAAGCAAGCCTACACCCTGCTCACCAGCGAACGGGCGCAGGCGGCCTTCACGCTGGATGATGTGAGCGAGGCAGATTTTCAACTCTACGGCAGCCATGTCACGGGCGGTGTGATCGGGCCGGATGGCAAATACCACACCAAGGGCCTCGCGGAGAAACTCATCATCGCGCGGAAGCTGGTGGAATCCGGCGTGCGCTTCGTCACCACGACGTATGGCCAGTTCGACTGCCATGTGGATGTGAAAAAGAGCACGCTTGATCAAATGGCGCCGCTGGATCACGGCATCGCGGGTCTTATCACTGATCTCGATCAGCGTGGGCTGCTCGACACGACCATCGTGTGGGTCACGACTGAGTTTGGTCGCACACCGAAGATCAACAAAGACTCTGGCCGCGATCATCACTCGCGCTGCTACTCCATGCTCATCGCCGGCGGCGGTTTCACTCGCGGTCAGGTGTATGGGAGCAGCGACTCCACTGGTGCCGAGCCCGCCCGCGATGCCCTGCCGCTGGAAGACCTGATGTTCACCATCTACCACCAGCTCGGCATCGACGCCAACAAGGAGCTGCTCGCCTTCGGCACACGCCCCATCGAGATCGTTCTCGGCAAACTCGCGCCCGGATTGCTCGCGTAAGTCCAAGATTTGGCAGGGGAATGAAGGGGCAGAGGAATGGATTTTTATGTTTATCCACTCTCCCCATTCCACTGCCCCCACATTCCTCTGCCAAACAACTAACCCGTCTCATGCCTCGAGTTCTTCTCATCTTCACACTCGCATTCGCGCTCACCACGCCGCTCAGCGCCATGCTGAAGCACGTCGAGCGTGTCACGCCGCGCATCGGCCAGCGCGGGACCACGGTGGATGTTGTCATTCAGGGAGCCCATCTCGTTGATCCCAAAGAGATCATCTTTGACCGGCCCGGTATCCGCGCCGTTTCCATCGAGCCGATGACCAAGCTGCCCAAAACGACCGGGTTGATGCATGGTGCGCGCATTGAGCATGAAGTGAAGTGCCGCTTCGAGATCGCGCCGGACTGCGTGCCGGGTGAGCATCGCTTCCGCCTGCGCACGGCCACGCAACTCACTTCGTTGGCCACGTTTCACGTCACGCCTTTTCCCACGGTGGATGAGGAGGAAACCAAAACCACCAGCAACGGCACACCTGCCACCGCGCAGTCCGTGCCGACCAACGTCACCATTCGCGGTCGCTTGAGTGATAGCGTCAAAGGCGATGTGGATGTCTTCCGCGTCCCTGCCCGCGCTGGTGAGCGGCTCTCCGTGGAGGTGGATTGCGTGCGTCTGACGGATGTGCATTACGGAGACTCTGAGTTCGACACCGCCGTGCGCGTGCTCGATGCCGCAGGCAAAGAAATCGCCGCGAATGACGAAAACCCGCTGCATGTCCAAGACCCGCTCCTCAGCGTGAAACTGCCCGCCGACACGAAGGACCACGTTTTTGTCGAAATCCGCCGCTCCGTCTTCGTGCAGCAAGATACCGCTTACGCCATGCACATCGGCACCTTTGAGCGTCCGCTCGCTGTGTGTCCCGCAGGCGGTCCATCAGGACAAAAACTCGCCGTGAAGCTCCTGGGCGATCCTCTCGGCGAAAAAGCCAGCGTGATCGCCATTCCAAATCAAACCGGCACCTTCGAGCATTTTGGCGATGCGCCATCGTTCCAGCGATTGCGCTCGTTTGCGGCTCCCAATGTCCTCGAAGTGCCCCAAGCTGACGAAACACCCGTCCCGCAACTTCCCGCCGCGCTCAACGGGTTGCTCGATAAGCCCGGCGACAAAGACAGCTTCCGCGTGAAGGCCAAAAAGGGCGACCGTTTCCGCGTGCGTGTGTATGCGTCCGCTCTTGGATCGCCGCTGGACGTCGCTTTGAGCATTCGCAAGGCCAACGAAGCCACCGCCGAAGTCACTGCCGATGATGCCGACCTCATGCTCGCCGATCGCGACATCTTCGGCCCCAATTTCCGCTCCCGTGGCGGTCTCAGCGATGTCTTTGATCCCTCCATCATCTGGGAACCAAAGGCGGACGGCGACTACCTCATCGAAGTGCGCGACACCAACGGCTTCGGCGCCGCCACCGGCGTGTATCGGATCGAAATCGACACACCGCCGGATGCCGTTTTTGCCCTCTTGCGCAGTGCCGCGTTTGATTGGGTTGAATCGGGTCGCTTCACGTCGCTCGCCGTTCCCCAGGGCAATCGCTGGACGTTTAATGTCGCACTGCCCACTGGCCAGGGTTCGCGATTCCGCGGTGAAATGGAAGTCGTCGCCAAAGGCCTGCCCGCAGGAGTCACACTCGCCAACACGCGCATTTATCGGGCCGGCATCTCCGGGTGGCCCGTGGAACTCGTCGCCGGGCCGGATGCCAAACCCGGCGGTGCCGTCATTACGCTGGAACTGCATCCCACCGACCCGAAACAGAAAATCGAAACCGCGTCCATGCAATGGGTGCCCTTCATCAACCACTCCGGCGGCGATGCCTGGCGTGCGGTGAAAGTGGACCGTTTCATCATGGCCGTTACCGATCCCGCACCCTTCAGCATCGAAGTGAAACCACCCACCATTCCCATCGTGCGCGGTGGTGAACTGACCATCCCCGTGAAAATCACCCGGCGCGCCGGATTCACCGAGCCCATCGAGATAAAATGCGATTACGAACCCGGCGGTATCATTCTCCCGCCCGCCGAAACCATTCCCGGCGACCGTAGCGAGACCGTCCTGCGCATCAGTGCCGCGACCAACGCCCAGCTTTGGAAAGGCCCGCTCACCGTCATCGGCACCACCTTGCGGGAGACGAACGCCTACCTCGGCACGGGCGAGATTCGCGTCTCGGCACCCGCCATTCACATCACCATCGCCGAGCCTTACCTCACGCTCAGCAGCGAACCCGGCAGCGTGCGCCGCAGCGGCAGCGCCGAGTATCGCTGGACCGTCACCCCGAAGAGCCCCTTTGAAGGCGAGGCCGTCGTGAATCTCTTTGGCCTGCCCAAAGGCGTCAGCGTCCGCGAGCCACTCCCGCGCATCACCGCCGCATCGAAAGAAGTCGTCTTCCAACTCCAAGCCACCGACGAAGCCCTCCTCGGCCCCGTCACCGGCCTCGAATGCGAAATCACCGTCAAAGCCGCCGGCCAGGAAATCCGCCAACGCACCGGCAAAGGCAACCTGCGGATTGATCCGAAGCTGTGACCGGAATGATGGAGTGATGAATTCATGAAATCACATCACTCCGACACTCCAATTATCCGCCATTCCAGCACTCCAATTCTCCATCTCTCCATGAAACGCATCATCGCGATCCTCTCCTTACTTCTCCCCGCCACGCTTCTCGCGGAGAGCGTTCCCAGCTTTCGCCAGGATGTCATGCCCATCCTTTTCCGCGCGGGTTGCAATGCCGGCACCTGTCACGGTGCGGCCAAGGGCAAAGATGGCTTCATGCTCTCGCTCTTCGGTTATGATCCCGCTGGCGACTACCATCGCATCGTCAACGACATCGCCGGTCGCCGCGTCAATCTCGCCATGCCGGAGCGCAGCCTGCTTCTGCTCAAGTCGCTCGGCAAGGTGCCCCACACGGGCGGCGAGATTTTCTCCGCCGACAGCCCTTACTACCGCACCCTGCTCGATTGGATATCCGCAGGTGCGCCAGACGACGCGCAAAACGTTCCCGACACCACTGGCCTCGAAGTCTCCGACGAGCGCTTCGTCTTTGAAGGCAAAACCACCCACGCCCAGCTCCGTGTCTTCGCTCATCAGAGTGATGGCTCGAAGCGCGAGGTCACCAACCTCGCCATTTATCACTCGAACAATCCCGCCGTCGCCACCATCGACGAAAATGGGCGCGTCACTGCCGCCGCGTCCGGGGACACGCACGTCTTCGCCCGCTACAGCCGCTTTGCGATCGGAGCCAGCGTCACGGTGTTGAAAGCCGACAACTTCGTCTGGCCGAATCCCGTCGCGCACAACTACATCGACAAGCACCTCTTTGAGCGCCTGCAAAAGCTCCGCATCGCTCCATCCGAACTGTGCGATGACGAGACCTTCCTCCGCCGCGTCACCCTCGACCTCGCCGCGCGTCCACCCACGCCCGAGGAATATCGCGCCTTCATGGCCGACACCAGCAAGGACAAGCGCACCGCCAAAATCGATGCCCTCCTCGCCGACGACGCCTTTGCCGACATCTGGACCGCGCTCTGGGGCGAGCAACTTCGCATCATGGGCGGAGGCTACGCCCCGGTTGCGACTCACATCAAAGCCGCCGACGCCTTTTACGAGTGGATTCGCCGCCAGATGCGCCAGGGCAGGCCGCTCAATGAGTTCGTCGCCGAGATGGTGAACTCCGCCGGCAGCAATCTCTCCAACGGCCCCGTCAATCTCTACACCATGCTCGTTCACAAGCCGCAAATCGAGCCCAAGGCACTCGCCGCCGACTTCTCCCAGGTCTTCCTCGGCGTGCAGCTCCAGTGCGCCGAGTGCCACAACCATCCCTTCGACCGCTGGAACATGAACGACTACTACGGCTTCGTTTCCTTCTTCACCGGCCTCACCCGCAAACCTGGAGCCGAACCGCGCGAGAAACGCATCTTTTGGGACAGCGCCAAACCGCCCGCGCATCACCTCGTCGATGGCCGCCCCATGCAGCCAAAGACCATCGGCGCTGTCGAGCCCGTCAAACACGACGGCGACCCACGAGCCGCCCTCGCTCAATGGCTCACTTCGCCCGACAACGAACTCTTCAGTCGCAACCTCGCCAACCGCATCTGGGCGCAGCTCATGGGCCGCGGCATCGTCCATCCCGTGGACGACGTGCGCGTCACCAATCCGCCGGTGAATGAGCCGCTCCTCGCCGACCTCGCCGCGCATCTTGTCACCTCCAAGTTCAGCCTCCGTTCCCTCGTGCGCGACATCTGCACATCACGCACCTATCAACTCAGCTCCACGCCGAACGACACCAACCGCCGCGACACTCGCCAATTCTCCCGCGCCTACCTGCGCCGCCTCCGCGCCGATGTCTTCATCGACAGCGTCGTCGCCGTCACCGGCATCCCACGCGGCATGGGCAACTTCCCCGAAGGCACCCGCGCCATCGATTACTACCCACGCAGCGGTGGAAGCACCGAGAATGCGAACTTTGGCGACAACGTCTTCAAATGCCTCGGCCGCAGCGCCCGAGGCAGCGTCTCCTCCAACGAGACCAAAACCGCCCCCACCATCTCGCAGGCTCTGCACCTCTCCGTTGGCGACACCATCAACGCCCGCAACCACTGCGGCGAACAGCTCGCCAACATCGTCAAGGCCCGCACCCCGCCCGCCACCGTCATCGAAGACCTCTTCATCCGCTGCCTCAGCCGCAAACCCACCGCCGAAGAACTCGCCGGCTTCCAAAAAATCATCCCCGAGCCACCGACCAACATCAAACCCTACGAAGACCTCGTCTGGGCGCTGCTGAACTCGACGGAGTTCATGTTCAATCATTGAGCCGAAGGCAAAATCATGAACAGGCAAAGAAGTCCCCTCATTTGTCTGCTCACCGCATTCGCAACCCTATTTCTGCCTGCGCAGCTATTTGGTGTAGCTAAGCCCAATATCTTCATCATCCTCGCCGACGACCTCGGCTACGGCGATGTGCAGTGCTACAACCCGCAGCGCGGCAAAATCCCCACGCCCCACATCGACGCACTCGCCGCCCAAGGCATGCGCTTCACCGACGCCCACTCGTCCTCAGGCGTGTGCTCGCCCTCTCGCTACACCTTGCTCACAGGCCGCTATCATTGGCGGACCACCTTGCAGAAAGGCATCGTCAAACTCTGGGAGCCACCACTCATCGCCCCGGAACGCATCACCATCGGCACGCTCGCCAGGCAGCACGGCTACCGCACCGCCTGCATCGGCAAATGGCACCTCGGCTGGGATTGGGCCATTCCCGAGGAACGCGCGGCCTTGTTCAAACAGAAGCCGCAAGGCCAGGCCGTGGCCACCGACGAGCACCGCGCCGTGTGGCGGGAAGTTTTCTCCCAACCCATCGCCGGAGGGCCGACCACCCGTGGATTCGACAGCTACTTCGGCACCGATGTCCCCAACTGGCCGCCGTTCTGCTTCATCGAAAATCAGCGCACCCTCGGCATCCCCAGCGAGTTCCTGCCCGCCCGGCTGATTGGCAACAAACAAGCCGACAATCAAGGCCCCGCGCTCAAAGGTTGGACGCTGGAACCCATCCTGCCCGCGCTCATCGACCGCGCCGCCGCCTTCATCACCGACTCCGCCCCAAAATCAGCCCCCTTCCTGCTCTACCTGCCGCTCACCTCGCCCCACGAGCCCCTGGCCGTGAACGCGGAATGGAAAGACAAAAGCGGCCTCAACCTCCACGCTGATTTTGTCATGGAGACCGATGCCGCCATCGGCCGAGTGCTCCACGCATTGGAAAAAAGCGGCGTTGCAGCAAACACCCTCGTCATCTTCACCTCCGACAACGGCGTTGCCCCCTACGCTGGCAAAGGAGAGTTGGAAAAGAAAGGTCACTACCCCAGCGGCCCCTTGCGCGGAGCCAAAGCTGACGCCTGGGAAGGCGGCCACCGCGTGCCCTTCATCGTGCGCTGGCCCGGCATCGTGAAGGAAGGCAGCGTGTGCGGCCAACTCATCCACCAAGCGGACATCATCGCCACGCTGTCCGACATCTTCGAGACCAAGCTGCCCGACAACGCCGGAGAAGACAGCTTCAGCCTGCTGCCCCTATTGAAAGGGAATGACCAGCCCATCCGAGAAACCGCCGTCAGCGCCTCCATCGAAGGCATTCCCGCCGTCCGCCACGGTCCGTGGAAATACATCCCCGCACCCGGCTCCGGTGGCTGGGGCGCTGGCGGCGATCAATCGCAGGCCGAACAGCTCTACAATCTCACCGACGACATCGGCGAAACCAAAAACCTCGCCGCCGCCATGCCGGAGAAAGTCGCTGAGATGAAAGCCCTGCTCGAAAAGCTCATCACCGCTGGTCGCAGCACCCAAGGGCCACCGCAACGGAACGACATCGAAGTCGTGCGCCATCCTCTCTCACAGACCACAAGATGAAGACCCCAATCCCCTTTTTCTGCCGCCCATTTTTTTGCCGACTCATCCTCACCGCCCTTCTCCTCGGACCGCTGGCAGGGCTCGACGCCGCCGAATACTTCGTCTCCACGCGTGGCAGTGATGCCACTGCTGGCAACGCCGCCGCAACAGCGTTTGCGACTGTCGGCAAAGGCGTCGCGATGCTGAAGGTGGGCGACACGCTGACCATCCTGCCGGGCGAGTATCTCGAATCCATCGAGGTGAAGAAGCTTGCGGGGACCAAAGACTCGCCAGTCACGATTCGGGCGCAGCGTGAGGGGACGGTGTTGCTGCGCGGGGATATGGAAGTCGCGGGATGGGTGGCGGTGGCGGGACTTGACGGGGTGTTTGCGGTGAGTTTTGACAAGACCGCGCAGGGCGTGGCCGATCCGCGCACGATGACGCATTACGAACCCGCCGCGACGGCGGTGGAGATCGGCACGAAGCCGGGCGCGTTCTTCCATGATGCGAAGTCGGGCCGCCTGCTCGTGCGCACGGCGGATGCGCGGCCTCCGGGAGTGCTCATGGTGTCCATCACGAACGGCAATGGGCTGGCGTTGGAGAACTGCGCGCACATCGTCATTGAGGGGCTGGCCTTCACTGGCTATCAGCATGCGGACACCTCGGTCTTGCTTGGCTCGCGCACGCGCTGGGGGATCATCGCCGGGAAGTGCGAGAGCATCACGCTGCGCCGTTGCGTGGCGTATCTGAACAGCGGTGGCCTTTGCTTCACGACCGGCACGGCGAACTCGGTGATCGAGGATTGTTTTGTCTTCGCCAATGCGTCGCGAACGATCGGCATCTCGAATCAAATTCTGGGTTGGGGCGCGAAGGACTGCGTCTTCCGGCGCAATCGTATCGAGGGCTTTAACAGTCCCACCGGCAGCCAGGACCAGATCACTTTTTACAGCAACGAGGGACAGACGAATCTGCTGGAAGGCAACATCGCCATCCGCGCCAGTTTCATGGACAAGGGCGACGCGAAAAACGTGCGCGTGGTGAGCAATCTCACGACGGGGCCGAAGCCGGGATTTTACCAGCAGGAGGACGCCTCGAACCTGCGCGTGCAATACACCAACCCGGCGAAGCTGGCCGCGCAGTTCGCCGATCCGGTGAATGGCGACTTCCGCCTGCTGCCGGAGTCGCCGCAGCGAGGCAAAGGATTGAATGGCGCGGACCCCGGACCGAATCCCTTCCGCGAGGAGGTGTTTTTCGTCTCGCCGGAGGGCGATGACAGCGCGCTCGGCCTCTCGCCCTCGAAGCCGTGGAAGTCGCTCAAGCACGCCGCGGCTCGCGCGAAGGCGGGCGACACGATCTACCTCATGCCCGGCGTGTATGAGGAGGCGCTCGCGCCCGTGCAGTCCGGCACGGCGGATAAGCCCATCCGATTCGCCCGATATGCCGACGGTCGCGTGATTCTGGATGGCAAAGGCACGCTGCCTGTGGGCATTGATCTCAGCGGACGCTCGCACATCGTAATCGAGGGCCTCGTCGTGCGGAACTTCGCGCAGCATGGCGTGAAGGCGGCGGACTGCGCGAGCATTACGCTTTCGCATCTCATGATCGGCGGTAGCGGCAGCGATGGGTTGAGCGCCAGGAAGGTGAACGTGCTGACCCTGCGGCATTGCTTCCTCGGGCGCAGTGGCGGTTCGGTGGTGCGGCTGGAGCAATGCGGCGATGCCACGCTAACGGGCAATCTTTTCGGCGACTGCACCGGACCGCGTCTCGTGTGCGATGCGCCCACATTCGCGACCTTGTGGTCGGATCGGAATCACTTCAATGCCGCCGCAGCCGGGCTGCTCGTCGAAGCTGCCGGTCAATCACACGTAACCCTCGCCGACTGGCAGAAAACCGGCATGGACATGCACAGCTTCACCACAGAGCCGGGCTTCGATGACAAAGGGACCGGCGGAGGTGGTGTCCTGCTCCGCGCGGATTCGACGCTCATCGGGCGCGGACCGCTCGCGGCGGCCATCGGACCGTTTCGCCGCATGAGCGTGGAGCAACCCGTAACCGTCGAACAGTCGCGTCTGCACAGCGCCACGCCGACCACGGCGAATCTCGAATGCCGCACGCCCTCCGCGCCGGTGGAGATCATGCTGGAGTGGGGCGACTCACCCGCGCTCGGTCAGAAACGCACCGCGCTCGACGGCATCACCCATTCAGTCAGCCTCACCGGCTTGAAAGCGGGCGCTACTTATCACGCGCGCTTCACCACCGCCGTCCGCGAGACGCGCACCGTCTTCGCCACAGATAGCGACACGATCCAAGCCACCGGCGATGCCGCGCAATCCGAAACGATCACCTTCACCACGCCCGCGTCCGCCACAGCGCCGCGCACCTTCCACGTCGCGCCGGATGGAGATGACACCCGCGCCGGTCTCGCGCATGACAGCGCGTGGCGCACGATCAATCACGCCGCCTCGCAAGCCGTCGCCGGCGACACCGTGCTCGTCCACAGCGGCACCTACGAGGAAACCATCACCGTGCGTGGCACCGGCAGCGCCGAAGCGCCGCTTACCTTCCGCAGCGCGCCGGGCGCCGTCGTCTGGCTCACCGGCAGCGACCGCCTGCGCTCCACCGCCTTTTTGATCAAAGAGAAAAGCCACGTCGTCCTCGATGGATTCCGCTTCCGCGATTTCCTCTCCGAGGAATCGAGCCACAAGAACGTCGTCGTCGTCATCGGCGGCTCGCACAACACCGTGCGGCGCTGCTTCTACGACGGGCGCGTGCTGAATGGCTACATGAACGTCTTCCTCGCCATGAGCGACAGCCCCGACGCTCTCGTCGAGAACTGCGTCATGATCCTCGGCATGGGCGAAGGCATGTCTCTCCACACCTGCCCGCGCTCCGTCGTGCGCCACTGCGTCTTTTACAACAACAACATCCGCGCCCTTTCCATCATGAGCGATGTCTCCGGCGTGCAGCACGATCCCGTCACCGTCACGCACAATCTCTTCTGCGCCGTCATCCCGGCCAAAGGCGGCAGCGCCTTCATGCGCACGCGGCAGTTGCGCAATCTCGTCTCCGACCACAACGCCTACTTCGACCGCATCGCGGAAAGCGAGCGCCGCATCGTCGAGACCATGTTCATCGGCGAAAAGAAAGTCGGCCAGCCCAAGCCCGGCTCCTACGACGGCATGGACTTCACCCTCGCCACGATCCGCACCGAAACCGGCAATGAAAAGCACTCCCGGTTCGGCAATCCCGGCCTCCCCGTCGTGAAGGAACTCTCCCCGCGCTACGACAATGACACCCCGGCCAACAACGAGCGCACCTGGCAGGGCCAATGGTTGGCCAACGAGCTGCACCAGACGCGGCAGGAGATCCAGCCGCTCGACTTCCATCACTTCATCGCCGCCCCCGACAGCCCACTCGCCAAAGCCGCCGACGGCAAACCCATCGGACTGGATGCGGTGGCGTTCGGAACGGACTTTGCGCCGGCGGTGGATCGTGGACAGCCTGCGATCAGTCATCCCTCACCAAAATGAAACACATCCTCCCACTCCTCACCCTCTCCTGCCTCGGCTGTTTGCTGCTCCACATCGACGCCGCCGAGCCGAACACGCCCTAGCCAAAACGCCCGCAGAAGCCGAAGCGCCCCTTACCGTATGTCGAGGAGGAGGTGCGGTTCGACAACCCGCGCGCAAAGGTGAAGCTCGCCGACACTCTCACCCGCCCCAAAGGGCCGGGGCCATTCACTGCGGTGCTCCTGGTGGCGGGCAGCGGGCCGCTCACGCGCGATGAGATCGTTTTTGATCATCGTGTGTTCCTGCCGCTTTCCGACTACCTCACGCGGCGCGGGCTGGCCGTTTTGCGCTATGACAAGCGCGGCGTGGCCTGGCCGCGGTTTTTCCTCACCCACTCGCCCGTGCCAGCGTTGGAAAAAGTCCGCTGCCCCGTGCTGGCGCTGTCCGGCGGAAAGGATCTGCTGGTGCCATCAAAGGACAATCTCCGAGGCATCGCCCGTGCGTTGGCCGTCTCCGGCAACACCGACTTCGTCATCCGCGAGATGCCGGGCCTCAATCACCTGTTCCAACACTGCCAGACCGGTGCCGAGAGCGAGTATGCAAAGAGTGAGGAAACGATGTCGCCCGAGGTGCTGCAAATCGTCGGCGACTGGATCCTTCAGCATGTCAAACCCTCACCGTGACACTACATTCCGCCATGATCATCCGAGTTATCCTCCTCTGCGCCTTCTTCTCTGCCGTCGCCCCGCTGCACGCCGCCAACGATCCCGCCGTCGTCGCCTCCGAGTTCATCTTTGATCCGGCACCGCATCCGCAGTGTCATTCGAGCACGATCATTGAAACCAAGAGCGGATTGGCCGCGGCGTGGTTCGGGGGGACGAAGGAGGGCAATCCCGATGTGGGTATCTGGTTGTCGCGGCATCGCGATGGCAGGTGGTCCGCGCCGGTCGAAGTGGCCAATGGAGCGGAGACGGAAAACCCGCGTGTGAACTGTCTGAATCCGGTGCTGTTCCAACCGGCGAAGGGGCCGCTGCTGCTTTTTTACAAGACCGGCAACTGGTGGGCGTATGTGAAGCGTTCAATCGATGACGGCGCGACGTGGTCGATGCCCGAGCGGCTCTACAACGGCCTCTACGGGCCGGTGAAAAACAAACCGGTGCTGCTCGCCGATGGCTCCATCCTGAGTCCCACGAGCGTCGAGATTCCGTCGCCCAAAGGCCGCTGCTGGAGGGTGCATTTCGAGCGCAGTGTCAATGATGGCAAGTCCTGGCAGATCATCGGACCGGTGAATGAAGGGCACGAGATTCAGGCCATCCAGCCGAGCATCCTCTTACATCCGAACAACCGTCTCCAAGCGCTGGGTCGCACGCAGCAGGGACGCTTGTTTGAAATCTGGTCCGAGGACGGTGGCCTGAGCTGGGGCAAGATGAGCCTCATGGATCTGCCAAACAACAATTGCGGCACCGATGCCGTGACGCTGAGCGATGGCCGCCACGTGCTCGTCTATAACCACACCGGCAACCGCGACGGCCAACCCCGAGGCGACCGCTCGCCGCTGAATGTCGCGGTTTCCAAAGACGGCAAGATTTGGGAAGCCGCGCTCGTGCTGGAGAGCACGCCGAAGCGCGAGTTAAGCTATCCCGCCGTCATTCAGGCAAGCGATGGCCTCGTCAACATCACTTACACCTACCGGCGCATGAACATCCGCCATGTGGTGATTGATCCCGCGAAGCTGACGCTGAAACCCATCTTGATGGACAAATGGCCGGAATGAATGAGGTGTCGGAGGACATTTAGCCCACAGTTTCAGGTAAATCGGCTGTTTGCAGGCATACTCCACACTGTGGGACCATTCGCGGGTTGACGTCGTGGGCGAATCAAGATAGGAAGAATTTTCTCAACCTAATGCCTTCTGCACCGGATTCCCGTATTCTCATCGTGGACCCCGACCCCGACTTTCTCGTTTGGGCCTCTGGGCACCTCAAAGCACCCGGCGTCTCTGTCGCTACTGCGGAGCGCGCGGATCAGGCGTTAGCCAGTTACCAAAAGACCCGCGCTGATCTCGTGCTAAGCGAAGTGCGCCTGCCTGGCACCTCCGGCATTGAGTTGCTAAAGCGCCTGCGCCAGAGCGATCCGAACGCGATGGTCATCCTTTTCACTGGCATCGCCAGCACCAGCAATGTGATCGAGGCCATGCGCTTGGGGGCTTATGACGTGTTGGGAAAGGAAAAGCTGCCTTACGAGCTGCGCACGGTGGTGGAAAGCGCCCTGAGCGCCAATGAGTCCCGCCGTGTCACCCGTGCGCAGGCCGCCGAGGTGCCTGCGGAGACGATCCAGGAGACCATTATTGGCCGATCTGGGCCGATGCAGGATGTCTTCAAGATGATTGGCCGTGTCTCCCGCTCAGACGCGCCCGTCATGATCACTGGGGAAAGTGGCTGCGGCAAGGAGTTGGTGGCCCGCGCTATTCATAAGTTCAGCCCGCGCACGCAAAAGGAGTTTGTGGGCATCAACATCACCTCCATCCCGGATAATTTGATGGAGAGCGAGATTTTCGGCCATGAGAAGGGCAGTTTTACCGGCGCAGTGACACAGCGCGTGGGCCGTTTCGAGCAGTGCGATGGCGGCACGCTTTTCCTTGATGAGATTGGCGACATGCCGCTGGCCGTGCAGAGCAAGCTATTGCGCGTTCTGCAGGAGGGCGAGTTCTGCCGCGTCGGCAGCAATCAGGTGCTGAAATGCGATGTGCGGGTGCTCGCCGCCACGAATAAGGATCTGGAGGCCGAGGTGGCAAAGGGCACCTTCCGCGAGGATCTCTTTTACCGCCTGAATGTCGTGCGTATCCACATTCCACCGCTACGCGAGCGGCGGGAGGACGTGCGGATGCTGGCGGAGTTCTTCCTGCATCGTCAGTCCATCCGCCGCCGCGGACCCACCATGCGCTTCACGGATGATGCGCTCGCCATTCTGGAGGCCTACGATTGGCCGGGCAATGTGCGCGAATTGGAGAATACCATCCAGCGCGCCTGTGCCCTTTCCAATTCCGACGTGCTACTGCCCTCCGACATCCCCCTGGGAAGCACTGGTAACCGCCACGCTAATTCTGCAAACACCGTCACGCGGATGCGCGATGCCCTGAGCATGCTGCTGAATGTGGCACATGCTAGCCCGGACATCGAACTACTGCCCTGGGTGGAAAAGGAGCTTTCCCGCATGGCTTACCGCCACTTTGAGGAAGACGCGCCGAAGACGGCGAAATTCCTCGGCGTGGCCCCCGCAGTGCTCCAGTCCAGCCTGGGTGCGCCAGCGGTGAAAAAGCCGACAAAGAAGGCAGGTTAAGTAGCGGTATGGCTTGTCACCACGAGTCAGGTGCTTGCCCCTGCGAGTATTCGCATCCATCATGCGCGCCCTTTTTGCCCGCTATGCCCGTCCTGCATCTCCAGCCTGATTTTGAAGCCTTCTCTACGCTCGCGGGGAAGGGAAACCTCGTGCCCGTGTTGGCAGAGCTGGCCGCCGACTATGAGACACCGTTGTCGGCTTTTCAAAAGATCCACGACGGACGTAGCGGCTTCTTACTGGAGTCGGCAGAGCTTACACAGCACTCCGGACGCTACTCTCTGCTCGGCAGTTCGCCACGTCTCATCTTCACCGCACGCGGGCGGGAGATCACGATCGAGGAACGCGGCAGGACGCGCGTTTTCACCTCGACGACGGACCCGCTGGAGGAGCTGCGCGCTGTCATGCGCCCCTATCAGCCAGTGGAGGCGCGCAGCATCCCGGTCTTTCATGGCGGCGCGGTAGGCTACCTGGCCTATGACATGGTGCGCTTCTTTGAGCCGACTCTGCCTGCCGCGAAAAAGGACGAACTGGGCCTGCCGGACATGGTTTTCATGGTCACGGACACCGTGCTCATCTTTGACCACCGCACTCGCCGCCTATCCCTGGTAGCGAACGTACACACGGACGAGCACGCGACGCTGGATGCAGCCTACGACTGGGCCCGGGACCAGATCACCACGCTGATAGAAAAGCTCTCGCTGCCTCTGGCAGTGAAGCCTTTGCAGACCTTCGCCCCAGTGACCAATGAGCAGCTCCCCGCGCCTGTCAGCAACACGACGCGTGAGGAGTATGAGGCGATGGTGGTGAGGATGAAGGAGTACATCGGGGCGGGCGACATCTTCCAGGGCGTGCCTTCGCAGCGGTTCGAAACAGAGTATGCAGGCACTCCCGTGGACCTATTCCGCGCGCTGCGGCATGTGAACCCCTCGCCCTACATGTTCTGCCTGGACTTTCCCCAGGGCTTCGCGCTCGTCGGCAGCTCGCCAGAGGTGCATGTGAAGTGCCTAGACGGTCGCATTGACATCCGCCCCATCGCTGGCACGCGCTGGAGGGGGAAGACGAAGGCCGAAGACGACGCCCTGGCCGATGAACTGCTGAAGGATCCCAAGGAGCGTGCTGAGCACATCATGCTCGTGGACCTGGCGCGCAACGATGTGGGCCGTGTGGCGGAGTATGGCAGCGTGCGTGTGAGTGACCTGATGATCATCGAGCGGTACAGCCACGTCATGCATATTGTCTCTAACGTGGACGGTCGTCTGCGCGAGGACAAAGACGCCTATGATGTCATGCGCGCCACCTTTCCCGCAGGCACCGTGAGCGGCAGCCCAAAGGTGCGCGCCATGGAGATCATCAACGAGGTGGAAAAAAGCAAGCGCTGCGCCTATGCGGGCGCGGTGGGCTACTTCGGCTTCGATGGGAATCTGGACAGTTGCATCGCCCTGCGCACCTGCGTGGTAAAGGACGGCAAAGTCTATGTACAGGCAGGCGCAGGAGTGGTGGCAGACTCCGATCCAGCCAGCGAATACCAGGAGACCGTAAACAAGGCCACCGGGATGCTGCGCGCCGTCGAGTGGGCGCGGCAGCTTGACACGTAAAATACGGCCTAGACTGGAGCCTGTCCCAACAGAGGGCATGCCTTGCTGGGCCATGTAAGGACGGGAATAACAAAAGTGGCATGAAGCAGCAAAAAGTGCTTCATACCCCAAATTCGTGGGCCATGAGTTAGCGACCAAGCAAAAGTCCAACCTCGAATTCGTGTCCATCATTGCCTTCCATTCCACCCTGCGTCCTCCACTTCCTCTCGTCATCGGCTCGGTGGATTACGATGCTCAACGGCGGCTCTTTGTGCGCGTGAATGCCATGCTCAGCGAGGCAAAGCTAGATCATGACTTCCTCGCCTTCGCCTGCAAGGGTCAGGGCACCGACCTGGCCAGGCTCCCCGCCAAAAAGGCGGCGGCGTTCGCGCAATGCGGATAAGTAAAGATCAGTGTCTGCTAGGAAATTGCTTTGAGGGGGCCGGGTCGGGTTGGTCCTGGACGAGGCGCGGGGATGAGGTGTGAGGGGGGCTGACACACTTTTTACTGTGCGGATTGAGCCTGGTCTGATAATCACTGAGCCAACACTCGTCCTCATGTCACTCACTATCCCACTTTCTACCCCGGTCGCTTTATCGCTCATTTTTTGTCTGACCTCCCTCGCCGCACAAGCCGGGCAGCAGAATATCATTTCCCTTGGCAATATCAACAACACCCATATCCAAAAATCTGCCGTAGGTCCCGGCGCCAGCGATTCCTTCTCTGGCTTTTTTGCCGGTACGGACACGGAGCACGGAACGGAACTTTGGCGCTACTCTGGATCAGCCTCACTTTGGAAAGACGTGCGGCCAGGGCCAGAATCCAGCAATCCGTCTCAGTTCACCACCGTAGGCAGCAATGTCGTCTATGTGGCCGACAACGGCATGCATGGCCCCGAATTGTACACGACGGCGAATATCAACACCTACGGCTTCCTCGGCGAGGTGCAGCCTGGCTACTCCCACGCTGCGCCGGTCATCCTTGGCGCAAGCAACGGTCATCTCTGGTTCACCACCGACGCGACTGGCACCAATCCGAGCGAGCGTTTCTCCACCGAGCTGTGGGTGACGGATGGCACGAGCCTTCCGCAAAAGCTCGGCGTCTTTGCCGCAGGCTCCATCACGCAGGTCACGGTGCTCGCTGGCCAGCCCATCATCTTCTTCCTGGCGCGTGGACTGGGTGCTCCCAGCAATTACGTGGAAATCTATCGGGCTGGCCATGCCGGCAGTCCCAGTAAAATCGACACCCTGCGCACCAGTTCTGCATCCATACCAACGAGTCCGGTGTATGCAGCGACGAACACTTTCCTCTGCTACCAGACGATCGACCAAAACAAGGAGCCTTGGCTTTATCAAATCTCCTCAGGGATCAAAAGCCAGCTTTTCGACATCGGTGGTGCATCCGGCGACAGCCAGCCCAGTCACTTCGTCTCCAATGGCACGGACCGCATCTGCTTCGCCGCCACCTCGGTCAATGAGGGGCGCGAAGTATGGACCACCCTTGGCACAAGCGGGACGACCACGCTGTTAGCGAATGTGACATCTGGAGCGGCTAGCAGCAATCCAACCACCTTGCTCATGAGCCGCGGTAATCCCGGGGTCTTCTTCCAGATCCAGAATGGCTCTGCGCGTGACCTCTACTATGCCGAGGCCGGAGCTACGCCGGTATTTCGCTTCTGCGATGCGGGCGTGCAAAACACGACACTGGCCACCCTGGTCACCCCCTTTGAACTCGCGTATTTATGGCCGGAATCCACGCTGTTTCGCTTCCGCTATGCCAATGGAAAAACGGGCAGCACTTTTAGCACGGGGCCCTTCTTCACCTCGGTCTCTCGGGTCTGGAATGCGAGCGTCACCACGCCCATGGGAAACGCCGCGTACGTGATCGCCACGCAAACGAACGTGGAAGAACTTTATCGCATTACCGGCGGTGACGTCCTGAAGGTCACAGTGCCGACGCCAGCGGGTGGGTCGGCGAAACCGAGAAACTTCTTCCCCTACGGCACCTCGGAGCAGTTCTTTGTCGGAGACACCAACGCCCAGCCTACTCTTTACCGGCTCCCAAACGCCAGCAGCACGGCGAACGCCGTATCCATGAACACGCCATCGGACTCCTTTGCCAGCAACGCCTCAAGCCTGAGTGCCGACTTCACCGAAGTAGGAAGCATGCTTTTCTTTACCGGCCACGACGGCCATGACCGACGGTTGTTCACCACGCCGACAGGTCAGCAAAACAGCGCCACGGTCGTGACGGACATCTACGACCCCGAACAGCTCGTGACCTTCCAAGGACGCCTTTACCTGCTCGCTCGCCCCACGGCTGGAGGCACGGGCGCGAAGAAGCTCTACGGGGTGGAAATCATCGGCGCAAACTACAGCGCCGAATTGGTGGGTGGTCCAACGGGATACAACGCCACGGCGCTCAAAGTCGCGGCAGGGCAGTTGTTCTTTGTCGAAGAGCACAACAGCACGATCGAGCGTCTAAACGCACTCGATTCCAGCTTCACGGTGACGACCATCAGCGCCTTTTACAAGGACCCTTCGGGTAAAGGCATCACGCAACTCACCGCCAGCAGTGGCCACGTCTATTTCACGGCCCTACAGGACAGCTCACTCAATGCCAAGCGGGTCATTTGGAGCACCGATGGCACGCCCGCTTCTCTCACCACCCCAGGCTCGTCCATTTACAATCCGCAGCTTCTAGGGGCTCTCGGCGATGCCTGTATCTTCTGGTTCGATCCAGGCACGGGCAGCCAATACGTCATGTTTAGCTGGGATTCAGACTCTGGCAGCGGTCCATATAACTTCCTCAGCAGCAGCAACTTCAACACTCCGGAACCATCCCGCGTCAACGGCCGGTCGGCTGGTGTGGAGTATGCCGGATGGTTCTATTTCACCTCCCAATCCGGTCGCTTACTCAGAACGAACGGTGTGGATGTGGAGGTCATGTTCGACAATCCAAGCACTGCCGTCCGCGCAGAATCCCTTGCGACATTGCCAGACAAGCTCGTCTTCATGGCCGTCCGTGACGACTTTGTTTGCCGTTTCTTCCGCTACTCGTTGGCGGAAGGCTATGTGAGCGAGTTTTGGTCGTCGCCACAGCCCAGCATGCCCTGTCCGTTGGTCGCCATCGGCAGCAGGCTCCATTTCACCACCTGCGAGTTTGATTCCGACATCGGCACCACCCGGCTTTACAAAACCGATGGCACCATCACAGGCACGCAACTCGCGATCCACAACCTCGCTCAGCGTAAACTCGCCAATGTGCCAATGGGCGTCTATCGCGGCCATCTCATGCTCACCGCTGCCCGCAATAATGGTGGCGACTCGATGGAGCCTGCGCTGCTGAATGCCGCGCCGTCCATTCCGCAGCCAGTGTACCTGCACGGCATGCGCGCGCAGCCTGTATCCTTTAACTATGCTCAGCTCGTCACAGGTCCAGCCACTGATGCCGATGGGGACACCATTACGCCTGTGCGTCTCTTCAACTCCTACGGCACACTCACTCGCAATGGCAACGCCGTGGCCACCAGCACCGACATTGCTCCCGGTGACACCTTTGAGTGGACTCCGCCACCCGCTGATTCGGGCGTGCTTAATCCTATCTTCCTCTACTGCAGTGACGACTGGCAGGAGGGGTCGGCTTATCAACTCATCCACCTCCAAACTCCCTATGATGTCTGGCGCTTCGCGCAATTCCCCGTCGGCGTAGGCGATACCATCCCCCCGCAGAACAGCGCCCCCGAGGAGGACTTCAACGCAAACGGCCTGCCCAACATTTTCGAGCAACTCTTTGGCCGTGATCCACGCGCGCCAGACTTCATGCCCGGTTGGGTGCCATCCATGGCCGGTGGCGGCACGGTGATGCGCTACACTTTCACGCGTGCTGCCACCTTGCCGCAAGGTTACGTGCTCACTGTTGAGTGCTCGCCCGATTTGATGGCCTTCTCTTGGAATCCGGTTGCGACAAAGACCGAAAATGCTGCATGGACTGGCACCTCGACTGTTACAGAAACCACACTGCTCGATGGCCGCGTGCGGGTGGATGTCGATACGCCAACTAGCGCGAATTGTAGCTTCTTCCGCCTCCAGGTCTCGTATTGACGCTGCTTCCCGCATCGGCATCAAAGTCATAGCGAAACTCTATTTCCGTTACTGCTCATCGTGCGGAAAATAATTTTGCCGCTCATGCATCCCACGCGCACACTGCTTGCTTTAAGCCTGCTCGCCATCACCGCAACGGGCGAGGACACATTGAAATGGAATTTCCAGGCATGTGCGCGTGGTGAGATGCGTCAGAACGTTTATGACTTCGACTCCAGCCGAAGCGCTGTGACCGATGACTCGTGGCTGCTGCATCGCATCCGCCTCGGTGTCGAGTGGCAGCCGGTCGAATGGCTCTAGTTCACCGTGCAGGGCCAGGATGTGTGTGAGTCCTTTTCCAAGCGCGCCGACATCCCTCTGCAAAATGGCGCGGAGGGCGATGACGCCTTCGATCTCCGCCTCACCAGCATCGAGATCGGCGATCCAAAGCACTTCAGCCTCAAACTCGGCCGCCAGGTGCTCAGCTATGGCGATGGCTAGGCGAACTTTCACCTCAAAGCCTCAATGATCACTCCGGGAGTCGTGGAGGGGAAACGCCCCGCAGGCGGCGTTTCAGCAGACTGAAAGAGGCCGATGCCTCGGTTGAGGCCGGGGATGAAGATGCCGTCGATCACGCCAAAGGAAATACTCGCCGAGGCTGGAGCCACCAAGACCTGGCGGCCAAAAACAAACCACGTCCAGCCGGAGAAGGTGCCCGAGGGACTCACGGCGAGGTTCTGGACGACACCCCCACGTTCAGGATGGGGCCATACGCTGCCCGGTGGGCGTGCCTGATGGGTGGTGGTGAGGGTGAAGTCCTGAGTGAGTTGACTGACGGTGATCCGCGCATTCGGCGTCTGATTGCCAGCGCCGAGCAATCGGGTGCCGCGTGCGGGAGGCGTCCACAAACCACCACGGATGAGCATCGCGGCATCGCCCGCTTTCCAGTGGGTCATGGTGGCGCTGTCCTGATACGGCGAAGCAGGCACCGTGCAGCCTGCCTGAGAACTGGTGAGTAGCGTGGTGCTGCCAGATTCGGGCATGAGCCAGCCGGAGACGGTCTCACCCAAAGCAAGCGGCGTGTAGAAGGGCACGCGTGGGGATGATCCCACACTGGTGATCCAAGTCGTGCTTTGCGTCAGCAAACGTACATCAGGACGAACGGCATGAGTGATCTTGCCTGCAATGGTGACGACGCCTTTCGCCGTGAAGTTCGCACGGGCAAAGCCGACGGCGAGACGCTCTGGCACTCCGGCCCCTGGCAGCAGGGCGAGGTGGCAGGCACCGACGAGGCTGCTTTGAGTCGAGGCACGTCCGCCTTCGCCGACGAGGGATTCATCGAGGAAGATGGAGAGCGCCCCTTGGCGGATTTCGAAAGCCAGTGCCAGCGGCTGGAGCCCTCTTTGAGTGGCGATGCCAACGCCGGAAGCTTCGGTGGCGGAGATCACATTCAGCGTGCCGGTGAAACGCTGCGTGGTGGTCTTCGCGGGCACGAGATTGGCCTGGAGGGTGGCCGTCCAGCTTCCATTGGCAGTCACAACGAGTGAAAGCAATCCGCCACGCCCATTCAGCACGTCGGGCCGCCTTTCGAGCAGTCCAAAATACTGCCCGGCGAGCTGGTGGGGCATGATTTGCAATGTCAGGGTGAACGACGTGAAGACGCCTGTGACACGATCACGGGCACGGACCTTCACGACGTAAGTTCCGGGCATGGTCGCGCGTCCGCTGATCTGTCCGGTGGCTGGATTCAGCGTGATCCCTGATGGCAGACCCGTGGCTTCAAAGCGGTCGTAGAGGCCCGCATCGGCAAGCTGTTGGGTGAGCGCTTGTCCCTGCATGAGGGAAAGGTTCGTCAGAGGTGCTATCGGGCCGCTGAGGCCACGCAGGTTCAGCTCGAACGCGTTTTGCGGATAGCCATGTCGCGTCATCGACTCCAGGGTGAGACGCAGTCGGGCAGTGCGGAGTCCTGAAGCCGAAGGGCGGAAGCGCAGCGTGAGCTCAACATCATTCCAGTAAATGTGTGATGCGGGTGGAGTGTGGCTGACCTCGGCGGTGAAGTCGCCAGCCTGAGCACCGTCGATCTCGATGACGAGGTTCGCCGGAGCGGTGGAAGGATACACCGGCTGGAGATTCTGGATGCTGGAGACATCCAGCTTCACCGTGGTCTCAGCGCTGGTGCCTGCATTCATCTCCAGAGTGCTGAGGCCGTCGGACAGAGCCGTGCCGGAGGCTTGTTCCTTCACGCGGAGATCAGGTCGGAAATCCCCCTCGTGACTGAGTTGGGCGAAGCCGAGGGCTGGGCCACCATTGCCAAAGCCGGGCTGACCGGTCGTGGGAACGCGTGGAGGGCTGCCAGGTAAGTCGATGAAGAAACCGCTCCAAGCATTCACGTCCGTGAACTGCCCACCCACGAGCACCTTTCCATCCGCCTGCACATGCATGGAGCGGACATCAGCAGGCTGACCGAGGATGGCATAAAAGCCTGCATCCACCGCCAGTGTGTCACGCCGATATCGGCTGATCTGCTGCAAGTCTGGACTGCCCCAGAAGCGCGGCCCCGGAGCCACGAGCAACCCGCCACCGGGCTGGAAGGCGAGGGTTCGTGGCAGACCTTCAGTGGCTGTGGTGAAGTAATCCAACGTCTGCTGAGCCATGACTGAGCCGAAGTGGGAGAGACGGGTCAGCTCATCTGTATAGGAGTAGGAGTCGTTCGGCCCAAAAGAGGGGGCACTGATCGACGAAGTTAGCGTGCTGGCGTCACTGCCTAAAGAGAAGCAAGAGTTCCGTGAAATCACTGGACCAAGGAACTGTACAAAGGTGTTGGTGATGGTGATCAACATGCGCGTTTCACGATGCGCCACATAGATGTCCTCGTCTTGGATGACGATGTCATAGATCCTGCGTCCGAAACCAAACAATGGATCAAGCTTGCCGTCAGGTTTGATTCGCCTGAGATCGCCATCGTTGAATAGCTGAGTGTTCCCGCTCGTGGCCAACATCTCGACTGCGTTGGTGTATTCCCCGCCAAAGAGCACCGAGCCATCGGCCTCCAGCGCCAGGGCATTCACGGAAGCATTCGGGGAGACGAGCGTGAAGCTGGTGTCCAGCGTGCCATTGGCATTCAGGCGGATCAGATTCTTCTGAGCGCCGAGATTGCTAGACCCTGCGAGCATGATTTTCCCGGTCGGCAGCATGAGCACATCCCGACCTCTGAAGCCACCCGTCGGCGGCGTAAAGGTGGCATCCAGGGAGCCCTCCCGATTCAGGCGGGCGATGCCTTGTCGTTTCGCCAGTCCGACATGGGTGAAGTCTCCGACGATGAGCACACGACCATCTGGCTGAGGAGCGAGCGCGGTGATCTCACCATTCGGGAACTGTGTCAGGGCTTTCGAGATCAGCTCAGAGCCATCTTTGGCGATGCGTCGGATCTGGTGATACTGAGTGCCGGCATTCGTGGTGTAGCCCGCGAGAAGAAGCGTGCCATCGGGGGCTTCGGCCATAGCCGTCGTCGTCCAATTCGGGAGATCAGGGCGCAGCAGAGAGTCGGTGCCATTCGCGCCCGTGCCACCGAGCTGAATTTCAAAGCGTGGCTCATCCGCATCATTGCTAGTGATGACGAGCGTGGCTCCATACGGACCGAGATCACTGGCGGTGAAGCGGATGTCCAATGATGCATCGCTATTCGGAGCGAGCGTGCTGGTGAGAATGCTGCGGCTGAAAGCAGCGGCATTTCGACCCTCCACAGTCGCCGTGAGTCCGGTCAAAGGCGCACCGCCAAGACTGCGGATCGTGAGCTGCCGACTCACACCTGGACCACCTGGCGTGGCGTGTCCCACATGGACCAAAGCATGGCCGGCGGTGAGTTCGCGGCTGCCATCCAGCACAGCGATCTCAGGTGTCGGTGGCAAGCCTTCGCCCGTGAGGTGGATCACAAACGGAGACTCATCGGGGTCATTACTCTCGATCACCAGCCGGGCGCTGCGTTGGCCGATGGCGCTGGGGGTGAACTCGATAAGTCCCGCCGGGCGTCCCTCTCCTACTGCGAAGATGACACCTGCATAAACAGCTGGGTAGCGAAGCGAGAAGTCTCCTGCATTGGGCCCGTCAAAGCGCAGGTCGGTGATGTTCAGCGGACCTGTCCCTGGATTGCTGATGCCAAGATATTTGCCACTGTCACTGTTTGAAGTGCCCAGATCTGCCGCGCCAAAGTCTGAGGTCATCCCGGAAATCGCTTCCTGACCGGCGATGCCGGAGATGCCAACGAGGATGTCCGGCGTCGGCGGGATGCCGCGCCCGGAGAGCATCAGCCGTTTCACTGGCTCCGCAGGATCATTGCTGGTGATCTCCAGCCAGGCAGTGTCGATGTCCGTGGCGTCGGGCGTGTAAGTGAGCAGCGCATAAGCCTGCCGCCCAGGTGGCAGCGGATCTACTGGACCTCCTTGATGGATAAAATACGGCTCCAAACGGCCGATCTGAAACCGATCCGCCTGAGGACCAACCACCCGCACCGAGAGCCCGGTGAGGTTCAGTCCGCCAGCATTGCCAACAAAGATGTTGATTCTTGAGGTAGCACCCAGCAGCACCCTGCTGAAGGAGACGCGATCTGTCTCCTGTGTGCGACTTTGCCCAACAATCAGTCGTGGCTGCGCCGCCACACCAACCCCGGAGAAACTCAGCTCGATCTCTGGGCGTTGCGGGTCAGTGGTCAGAAGTCGCAGCGCGGCAGGACGCGGCCCCACAGCTCTCGGCGTGAAGGTCACTTGAACCAGCAAGCGCTCGCCCGGTGCCAGCGTGCGGGCCGTCATCGAGCCACTCAGACCATCCTGCCAGGTGCCCGTGCCTGACGCTTGCAGAAGGTAATCCGCAGCACCGTCTCCGGTGATTGCTTGAGGCGACATCGTCGCCATGCTGTTGCCCACATTGGTGATCTCCGCATAAAAAGTCGTCGAGCGTCCCACCATCACGGCTGGCACGGGCTGCGGACTGTTTTGCACCCGCAAATCTGGCTGGGCACTCGGAGCCAGCTCTGCCTGGGGCGAAAAGACGGCACCCGGAGCCAGAGTGAAGAATTGCAGCTCATCTAGGTCCCCCGTGAAGGAACTGCCACCTGCCGTCAGTGCGCCACCGACTTTCAGGTTCTTGATGCGTTGGGTCGAAAGGCTCTCACCAGGTAGTAGTATCTGTGGTGCCCGAATCCGCGCTATGGAGTTCGGTCTCATGGCCTGACCGTTCAAATACAGCGTGCTGATGAGTTCCTGACTCACCAGCGCCAAATGCTGCCAGACACCGACCTGCACTGGCGCTTCCCCCACCCAGGTCCCTTTTGCAAGCCTTCCCTTGAAGACGCCGTCCACCTGCCAGAGGCCCATGCCATCGCCCGCCGGATCACCCACATGCACCAGCCGATGCGTGCCCGTTGCAGCCTCAGCCCGCACCCAAAGCTGCACGCCGATATTCGTGTGCTGGCCGAGACCGAAATCGTGCTGCGAGAGCGAGTCGCCCGCCGAGAAATGCAGCGCTGCCCGGCTACCGATGGGGGACGTAGTTCCTGCCGCACTGAGCAGCGGCAGCAAGGTCGGCCCCGTGATCGTCCCTGCCTGCAACCGCCCTGCAAAGCCTGGTGGTGGGCCAAATCCACCATACGCGCGCCGCCCATACAAGCCGTCCCAGATGTCCGAAGTTCCCAGATGCAGTGCCGACTCCTCAGTCACCGGAGCACCGCTGAAGACGCTCATGGATTGCCCATAGCCGAGGCGGAAAAGCACGTAGTTTTGGATCACGCTGGCCCGTGTCCCAGCACCGACCACCTGGAAGCTCCGCTTCACCGAGCCAGTGCTGTCTTCAGTGACCTGCACCGTCTGCTGCAGGCGCTGGGTGATCGGTGGATTCCAGGCGATGTCAAAGCTCCTGCTCTCTCCAGGCTGCAGGGTGAAGCGGTGAGGACTGATCACTGAAAAGCCCAGTGCCGGTGCTGTGGTAGTCGGATAAAGGCTCAAACCTGAAAGGTAGAGAATATCGCCCCAGTTCGGATTGTACAAATCCACCCTGCCGGTGAAGGTCCTGCTCGCCGCGTTCACGAGGCGGAAGGTCTTCTTCACCGTCGTGCCCATGGCCGGACTGCCAAAGTCGATCACCTGAGCTGCCGGACCTGCGCCGACTTCTTCCAGCCAGAGATTCACGG
>Ga0247834_1001355_pt1 | contig 42491 bp, 24 predicted proteins | sample LaCruzMarch2015__8_FD_187118 | JGI IMG/M metagenome (GOLD analysis project Ga0247834, IMG submission 187118) | Freshwater microbial communities from meromictic Lake La Cruz, Castile-La Mancha, Spain - LaCruzMarch2015_12m | ecosystem: Environmental > Aquatic > Freshwater > Lake | place: Spain... | reverse complement strand
CTTTGTTTTCTGTGTCCCAGCATCCACAAAAGAGTGTTGAAAAAATCAGCCAAATAAACATTTTAACTCGTCCCATAAAATAGAATCACATTATCTTTGCGAAGAAGGCAAAAATAATAAAACATGCGCCTTTTCGTTGAGTTTCCATTCAACAAACATTGAAATACTTAGAAATATGAGAAAAATAGGCCTGGTAACTTGTTGCATTGCTTTATTAGCAATTCAAACAAGCGCTCAAGAAACTTTAAGGAAATTCAGATTTGGCTTAAGGGCGTCTCCTCAAATGACTTGGATTAAAGCGGATTATAAAAGTATTCCTGCCAATGAATCTTACGAAAATGGCGGCGTAAGTATAGGTTTTTCTTGGGGCCCTCAGGTTGAAATTCAAATGAATGATCAATTTGCTATTCAAACAGGTGTTGATGTAAACTATAGCACAGGAAAAGTGAAGGGTACAATTACAACCTTAAATACAGTTCAAACTTTAGATCAGGTCTATAAAATGAGGTTTATAGAAATACCTTTTGGAATAAAAGCCAGAACTAAAGAAATTGGATATATGCGTTATTTTTTCAATATAGGACTTAGCGCTGGTTTCAGATATCGTGCTAATACTGAGTTTTCTACTTCTGTTAATAATCTTTCAAAAACTACTGTTTTAAGTTCAAACAGTAACGATTTTGTTAACGCATTTAGAGGAGCATATTATTTAGGTGGAGGAGTTGAATATTCTTTGAGCGGAAATACTGCTTTAATTGGAGGAATCGTATTTAATAATGGGATTACCAACTTACTGAAATCGCAGAATTCCACAAATGTTGCTAATACCAATTTAGCAGATGAAAGAGCAATTTTGAATTACCTACAGCTAAACATTGGAATTTTGTTTTAAAAATTAGTATTTCGAAGCAAGCCCGCAAGTCAACAGGCGGGCTTTTTTTATTTTTACACTTATGAAAATTGCACTTGCTCAAATTAATACCCATATTGGAAACTTTGAAGCGAACAAATCAAAGATTATTTCTGCCATAAAAAGAGCAGAAAAAGATGGAGCTGACCTTATTGTGTTTCCCGAATTGAGCATTTGTGGTTATCCTCCGCTCGATTTTTTGGAGTTTAATGATTTTATACAAAAGTGCTTAATTGCTATTGATGAGATAGCTGTTGAATGCAAGAATATTGCAGCTATAGTTGGAGGACCATGCATAAACCCAAAAATTGAAGGGAAAAACTTATATAATTCTGCTTTTTTTCTTTGTGATGGAAGAATTCATAATGTGGTGCACAAAACTCTATTGCCTAATTATGATGTTTTTGATGAATACCGCTATTTCGAGTCAAATGAAGATTTCCATTGCATCGAATACAAAGGAGAAACCATCGCATTAACCATTTGTGAGGACCTTTGGGACATTGATGACGATAAAATGTATATAAAATGGCCCATGGACGAGTTGATAAAACAGAAGCCAACGGTTATGATAAATATTGCAGCTTCACCATTCTCATTTGCGCATGCAGAAAATCGCAAGCGGGTCTTACATCAAACAGCCAATAAATTTAATTTACCCATTTTTTACGTGAATCACGTTGGGGCACAAACTGAATTGGTTTTCGATGGAGGTTCACTGGTAATGAATACCAAAGGAAATGTGGTGTGCGAATTAGCATTTTTCGAAGAAGATTTTCGCGTTTTTGAATTAGATTGGGTAAAAACGGCCAAGAGCATTCCTTTTGAAATGAGTAATAACTTTGTAAGTGAAGACCTTTATATTTCAAGGATTCATGCTGCTTTAGTTTTAGGTATTAGAGATTATTTTGGGAAAATGGGTTTCACCAAAGCAATTTTGGGCTTAAGCGGAGGAATTGACTCTGCTGTTGTATTTGCGCTGGCGGCTGAGGCGCTCGGGAATGAAAATGTGTTGGGTATTTTAATGCCATCTCCTTATTCTAGTGAACATTCTATTGCCGATGCATTACAATTAGCCAAACATCTAAATGCTGCCACCTCAACCATTCCTATTAATCCTGCTTTTGAAGCGATAAAACATTCACTTTCGCCTGAGTTTGAAGGATTGGCTGAAGACTTAACCGAAGAAAACATGCAAGCCAGAATTCGCGGTGTTTTGTTAATGGCAATGAGCAATAAAAAAGGATATATACTTTTAAATACCTCTAATAAAAGTGAAGCAGCCGTTGGTTATGGAACACTGTATGGCGATATGTGCGGTGGACTTTCTGTAATTGGAGACGTGTATAAAACACAAGTTTACGCATTGGCTAATTACATCAACAGAGCAAAAGAAATTATACCTATTAACAGCATTGTAAAACCACCGAGTGCTGAATTGAGACCAGACCAGAAAGACAGCGATTCACTACCCGATTATGACATTTTAGATAAGGTGCTTTACAACTATATTGAGCTAAAGAAAGGTCCTGAAGAAATAATTAACCAAGGTTTTGATAAAGCTTTGGTGAATCGTGTTTTGAAAATGGTCAATACCAATGAGTACAAGCGTTTTCAAACACCACCAATTATTCGTGTTTCTACAAAAGCTTTTGGTTTGGGAAGAAGAATGCCTTTGGTGGGGAAGTATTTATCTTAACTAAACAAGGCTTTCAGCTCTGTTGCATCATGCGGATTCATTTTGCCGCCTAAAATAAGGCTCAATTGTTTTCTTCTTAATGCTCCTTCAAACCTAGATTTCTCAAGGTCAGTTTCGGGAATTAATTCGGGTACTGAGATAGGATTCCCCAATTGGTCAACAGCAACGAAAGTGTAAATGGCTTCATTGTGTTTGGTTCTTACGCCAGTAGAATGATTTTCAACCCACACATCAATAAACACTTCCATAGACGAAGTAAAGGCCCTCGAAACTTGTGCTTCTAGGGTTACGATATCGCCTAATTTGATTGGCCTGTCGAAAGATACATTGTTCACAGAAGCTGTAACTACAATGCGTTTGCAATGTCTATGTGCTGAAATTGCTGCAGTAATATCCATCCAATGCAAAAGACGTCCTCCCATTAGATTTCCAAGTGTGTTGGTATCGTTAGGCAACACTATTTCCGATGACTCACAATGAGATTCCCGGGCAAATTTTTGAGTTTTCATTTTTAAATTATTATTTCGACTTTTCTATGCGCATACCAATTTCAATGATATTGGGCAATTCTGCCATGCGCATGGCTTGTTCGATGCTAAAAGTATATTTTCCTTTTAATGGGAAACGCAGTCCTTTTTTAAACATTATTTGATTGTCACAAATATCGCCTAAACCTTTACCTGTCCATTTTCCTTCAGGGGTTTGAAGTAGCAATTCAACCGTGTCTTTCGCCATTTTTCCATTTGGAAATTGGGTTTTTAGAAAAATGAAAAGATTACTGAAATCGTAAGCACCATCATGCCTTACGTTGAGGTAAAAATTGCAAGGAGAAATGGTGTCTGAAATATCTACCGAATAAGTAACTGGCTTATTAACTTTCCAAACGTTGTTTTCGATTGGCGTATTGTCTTCAAAAATCCTGTTGTTATCGCAAGAGAATAATCCAACAAGAAGTAAAAACAGCAGTGTAAATTTAAGCAGTTGGTTCATTTGGTTTTTGGGGCGGTCTGTTTTGTTGTTGTCTTTGTTTATTGCGGTTTTGCTGATTTCTTTGTTCCTGATTATTGTTACCTTGTTGCGGAGGCCTTTGTTGTTGATTGTTATTTGGTTGTGCTGCAGGTTTTGGTTGTTGATTGTTTTGTTGCTGAGCTGGTCTTTGTTGTTGAATAGGTCTTTGTTGCTGGTTTTGATTGGCCTGCTGAGGAGGTTTTGGAGAATTATTTTGAGGTTGATTGTTACTTGCGTTTGCAGCCTCAGGTCCTCTTTGTCCACCTTGGTTGTTTTTTTTCTTTCTCTTGTTTTTATTCTTGCTGGCATCAAATCTAGTTAAGCTATCTTGACCTACAACATTTTCATAATCAGGAGTTTTTACAAATTTTGGAATTTCTTTTTCACTCAACAAAGCTTCAGGCTTTTCGCTTTTTTTATTCATCTCCAAAATCAATTTTACGCGGTCAACAGGAACTGCTATAAAATTACTTGGATCATCTGTGTAAGAATAAAAAAGGATTCTTCTAAAAATATCGGTCTTTTGGTGAAAAGCCCAACCACGTCTTGTTTCCAGTTTTACATTGGTTTCAGGAAAATCTTTGATGGCATCTAAATAAGAATCTAGTTCATAATTCAGGCAGCACTTTAGCTTTCCGCACTGCCCTGCTAATTTTTGAGGATTTAAAGATAATTGCTGGTAACGTGCAGCACTTGTATTTACAGACCTAAAATCGCGTAGCCAAGTAGAGCAGCACAATTCTCGGCCACATGAGCCAATTCCACCCAATCGGGCACTTTCCTGACGAGAACCAATTTGTCGCATTTCAACGCGTACCTTAAATTCATCGGCCAGCACTTTTATCATTTCTCGGAAATCAACGCGGTCATCAGCTGTGTAATAGAAAATAGCTTTGTTGCCATCCCCTTGGTATTCAACATCACTAATTTTCATGTTTAATTTTAGTTCTACCGCAATCGCGCGCGCGCGCATCATGGTAGTTTTCTCTTTATCTACCGCCAATTGCCATTTTTCAATATCAACAGGTTTTGCTTTGCGGTAAACAGATTTTAATTGAAAGTCGTTGGCAACACCCAATTTTTTCATTTGCAGCCTTACCAATTCTCCTGTCATGGAAACCATTCCCAAGTCGTGACCTGGTGCGGCATCCACAGCTACAGCATCACCAACCATTAAACCCTTATTATCTCCGACACGGTAAAACTCTTTCCTGCTGGCCTTAAACCGCACTTCTACCACGTCAAAAGCCTGTTTTCCGTTTGGTAATTCCATGTTTGTTAACCAGTCAAAAACTGGCAACGTTGTGCAACCACTCGTGCCACAAGCACCATTATTTTTACATCCTGCAGGCAAACCGCCTCTACCGGAAGAACAACTATCGCATCCCATTAGAACAATATTATATATAGGCGGGTTTTATTTGCTTAATTATCAACACATTGCAAAATAAGCCAAACAGCCCCGATTCCACAAAATTAAGCGAATTTTAATTAAAATCGCATTTAAGATGCAATTGTTGCTCTTTCTCTTTCTTTTCTAAATACTTCTGAAATTAGTAAGGAAGTATCGAAGAACAACAATTTTCCATACGCATTTCTTGCCACATGGTGACTTGCATCATTTAAGAAGCCCGAAATGGTACCGTAATTTCCAGGATTAAAGAATTTTGAGAACTTTTCGAGGAACGATTTTTCGGAATCAGTTACCCGATTAATAGCCGCTGCATGATTTAGCAAAATAGTTTGTCGAACCATGTATAATGCGTAAGCGAAAAAGCCTTTTTGCCATTCGCGCATTTGTTTAGCAAAATTTTCAGAAATGCGTGCTTGTTCCACAATGTTGTATGAATAGCAGGCGCGCATCCATTCCTTAAACAAATTGAGTTGCAATTCTGCCTCATCTCCATTTTCCAACAACCACTTGGCTTGTGTAATGTTTCCTTCGGCAACACCTGCTGCCAAGTCGCATTTTTCTTTGCTTTGCTGTGTTACTTGATGAATAACCTGACTTGCTTCTTCAATAGAATATGGCGGAATTTTAATGAGTTGTGTCCTCGAAAGTATGGTTTTTAGAATTCTATCGTAATCTTGTGTTACTAATATAATGAGCGTTTTATCAGGTGGTTCTTCCAGTGTTTTTAAAAGGCTGTTGGCGCCTTCGGTACGCATGTATTCAGGCAGCCACATCAACAAAAACTTATACTCACTTTCGTAGGATGTAACGTTTAAGGAAACAATCTGCTCATGAACCTCATAATTAGAAATAAATGGCTGCTTGTTTCCAATGTCTATTTTGTCTACCCATTCATCTAAACCCACATACGGATTTTGAGTAAGCAATTGCCTCCATTGGGGAAGAAACGATTTGGTGTTGAGCTTATCAGTTGGGCCTTCCCAGTTTACAGGCAAAGAAAAATGTAAATCAGGGTGAATAAATTTCTGCATCTTATTGCAGGAAACACATTTTCCACAACTATCGTTTTCGTTTTTATCAACACAAGATACATATTGCATGTAGGCAAGTGCCAATGGCAATGCAGCGGAACCTTCTGCACCAAAAAATAATTGAGCATGTGCGGTACGTTGCTCCGTAACACTTTTTATTAAGCGTTTTTTAATTGCATCGTGACCTAAAATTGCTGAAAACTGCATGCCGCAAAGGTAATTGATTCATGGGTAAAACAGTTAAAGCACCAAGGATAAATTCGGGTCCCAATAATGTTGTTGAAAATTCTGAATGGCATCATTCACTACAACCACACCTTCTGAAGCCAATAATTTCTCCATGGTTTCTGGTGTTTCAAAATGGTGTTTTCCGGTAAGAAGGCCATTTCTATTTACTACACGATGTGCCGGAACAGCTTCCTCAAGCGAATGTGCCTTGTTCATTGCCCACCCAACAGTGCGCGCAGAACTTCCAGTGCCTAAGTATCTTGCAATAGCACCATAGCTGGTTACTTTTCCATAAGGAATCAGACTAACTACGGCAAAAACTTTCTCAAAAAAGTCTCTATTGTCGCGTTTGTCTTTCATACTTCAAATTTAATGTAATGAATAGGAATTCCTTGTTTTCGGAATTTCATTTCATAATAGGTGCGCACTTGTAACAGCTCATCACCAGGAAAATCGCGGTCTATATCTTCGCTTATGCGCAGCGTTTTGTAATTGTTATTTGCAACCACTTCTTTGGTAAAGTTGAAAATAAAATCGCTGTCGGTTTTTAAGTTTACCGTTGGATTTTCGCCCATCATCAACTTGTATTTTACGCAATTTTCAGCTGAGGTTAATCTTTTGCGGGCATCACCAGGTTTTGGTTTCGGGTCGGGAAATGTTACCCATACTTCGCTGAGTTCCCCTTCGCCAAAAATATATTCAATATCGTTGATTTGTGTTCTTAAGAATCCCACATTTTTTAAACCTAATTCGAGAGCTGTTTTGGCTCCTCGCCACATTCTGTTACCTTTTATATCCACACCAATGAAGTTTCTTTCGGGGTGTTTTTCTGCCAGCGCAACAGTATATTCACCTTTTCCACAGCCGAACTCCACAGTTATTGGTTTATCGTTTTTAAAAAATTCCTTGCCCCATTTTCCTTTCAATGGAAGGTCGTATTTTTCTTCTCCAAACACATGCTGAATCACGTTATCGAAGGTTAACAATTCAGCAAAATTTTTCAATTTTCTTTTGGCCATTTTACCAATTTCTATCTTTAGTTCTTATAATAATTTCTTCCACCCAAGTTCCTGGTTTCATGCGGATAATTTGCTCTACGGCTAAGGCAATGTCTTCGCTTTGCACAAATGTACTTTTGGGCACATCCATATCGCCCCAGCTGAGCGTATTTACAGAGCCGGGAACAATGCGCGTAACGCCAACATTTGCATCTCGCATTTCTTCAGCTACCAATTTTGCATAAAATTCTAAAAGGCCTTTTGCCATGGTATATGCAGCAGCTCCCGTGCGCAATTCTTTAGTTACTTGCGAGCCAATAAAAATGATGGTCCCTTTTTTTAATTCTTTCAAATATGGCATCCAATATTGTGAAATGCGGTAAGCATGTCTGAAGTTTTGGTCAAGCATTGTTTCTAATTTTTCCTCCGAACTTTCGAGCACTGTTCCAAAGTCATATACGCCGGCGTTGTTAATTATTACATCAGGTGTTCCATGGTTTTTCTGCACATAATCGTTGAATGCCTTTAAAGTTATTTCTTCAGTTACATCGCACATTCTCCAGTCGTGCACCGTATCATTAATTTTGGCCAATTGGGCGATTAATGCCTTTGCTTTTTCGGAATTTCTAGCAGGAAAAATTATCTTGCAGCCCAAGTTAGCAAGGTGCAGTGCTATTGCCTTCCCGATTCCGCTCGTAGCACCCGTAATTAATACTTTCATTTTGCAAAAGTAAGCGTTTGATTGTTTTCTACACTTAATTTGTAGCATGATTCACAACGGATTTAAACGCGTGCTGGTGGCTCCGCTTGATTGGGGCGCAGGACATGCTACCCGTTGTATTCCTGTGATAAAAGAATTGTTGGCACAAAATGCAATTCCGGTTTTAGCAGGAAGCAAAAGTGTTTTAGCAAGGTTAAATGTTGATTTTCCTGAACTGGAGCAAGTTCATTTACCCGATTTAGAAATTAAATACAGCAAAATTTTACCGGCATGGTTAGCTGTTTTGTTGCAAGCTTCGCAGATAAAAAAGGTAATTAACAAGGAAAAATATTTGTTGAAAGGCATTGTTCCTCAACATAAAATTGATGCCGTAATTTCAGATAACCGTTATGGTTTGAGAGGTTCAGGGGTTCCATCTGTAATTATTACGCACCAGTTGAATCTTCCAATTCCGAAATCTCTAAAATTATTAGGTTTTGTAGCCCAGCACTATGTAAATAAAATGTTGAATAAATTCGATGAAATTTGGGTTCCTGATATATCGCAAACACCCAATTTAAGTGGAAAACTCTCCCAAATAAAGACACGGAAAAAAGTACATTTTATTGGTGTGCTCAGTAGGTTCGAAAATGAATTAACCCAAACGCAATTTAAATATGATGTAGCAATTATCCTTTCTGGACCTGCGCCACAGCCCGAAATTATGTTACAAAGTATCTTGCAAAATTTACCTGCAACGGTTAAGCAAGTCGTAATTCTTTCTGGAAATAAATATCCAATAGTAAAAATTAGAGAAGATGTTATTATTCATTGGAAGATAAATGCGAATGATAATGAATTCTCCAGCAGTTTGGCAGCTGCTGAATTCATAATTGCCCGTTCGGGTTATTCTACCTTAATGGACTTGGTTCAATTAAACAGAAACGCACTGCTCATTCCCACACCTGGACAAACAGAGCAAATTTATTTGGCGAGGCATTTTGAGGAGCATTTTGGATGTGTTGTAATGGATCAAAAACATACTTCAAACAGAAATATAATTATTAAAAGCGAAATTTTAAAATCCAAAACAGGCTCTTTCAGTTATTTGAATTTAAATGAAAATTTAAAAATCACAATAAAAGAGATGATGAAAAAAATTTGATTTCTAAATCATTGAAACTAATAAAAATAAAACAAAGTACTTTTAAATTTATTGAGAATCTAGATGTTATGATTAATAACAAATTAATGTTGAATCATGAATTTAGAACTTTTTGTTTCATTTCCGATGTACATCCAAAGAAAATAAATACCGCTGTTTAGCCTCTCAGTATTCAATAATAAATTCTTTTTGGAACAATTCTCTTTCATTATTAATTTACCACTCATATCGTAAATAAAAATGTTTTCAATATCCTTGTTTGAAGATATAAATATATGGTCATTTGCTGGATTTGGAAAAATAGAAAGATTCGATTTGGTAAAATCATTGGTTTTTGTAATTACTTCATTACAAACACTTTCTTTTGAACAATTACTATTTGATGCAATTATCTTATAAATACCCTCACTTGTAGGATAAAATTGGGCAGAATTTGCTCCAATAATCTCTTCGTTTGTTGAACAATCAATCCATTGAAAAGTATTGAAACCAGCACTATCTGCAAATAACATAGTTGGAAGCGAGAATACACTAAATTCGGCAACACAAGGATCAAAAACTTCGGCTGTTTCAGTATTGGTAGGAACAGGTGCTTCAAAATCAAAGAAAATATTTACCATATTTTCAACAATAGTTCCCAATTGCAAAGTGTCAGCAATTTTTATATCAAACACAACGGCACCATGACTCTCAGGCTCATTTGTTGTACTGTCTGGCAAGTTTATTCCGTTAAACTTAAAAGAAAGGGTTTTATTTTCTTCATTATAATCTAATTCAACAGGATGTGAGGAGGATTGTAATGCAACGGTATTTATTTTATAAAAACTAGATAGAGAATCTTTTATTATAATATTTACCGCAGAAGCGGTTCCTGTATTTTGAAATCTAATTGTGTACCGTAATTTATTTGAATTTTGAAGTTCTTCTATTGAAACTTCGGTTTTGTTCACTTTAATATCGTTAGGGTCGCATGCAGCAACAATAACATCTTGGTCATAATTAATGTTATTTGTCAATTCCACATCGGTTCCTTGTGGAATAATTTCAGAAGCAGAAAGAAATGGGGTTCCAGAATTTGTTAATGTAGAAATTAGCAATGTAAAATTAATTTGAATGGATTGGTAAGGAGCTAAATTTGTAAAATTCCAGGTTAAAACATTTCCGTTTACAACAGGAGTTGTTGATGCACTTAAAAAGGAAGCCAATTGATTGGGAATTGCAAAACTCACAGTACCTGATGGAATGGTTTGCGTTCCCAAATTTGAATACTCAATTACAAAATGGGCAGGAAACCCTTTTACAATTCCGGAAACAGGGTTATGAATTACTTTTGCATCAATTACATTACCTAAAGGAACAAAAGCGAAATTATAATTAGAAAAAGCACCAGGATTGGCGTTGTTTACATTCACACTAACATTTTGGGGGCTAAGAGAATGGTAATTTATAATTTGCGGAGAAACTGAAAAAGTATCAAATTCAAATACTTCAATACTATAATCACCATTTGCGTTTGAAAATCCAATCGGACCTAAATCAGTTGTAACAGGAATATTGATTGCTGGAACATCGCCATTATCAAATATATTGTTTTGATTGATGTCATAAAATAACTTACCATTAATTGTATTTTGGGGATTAGCAAGTTTAAATAGCCAAAAATCAGCTCCACCAATATGCCCCACAACGTCTCCTTCGAAACCTATTCCAGGGACTTGTGCAGTAGAGAAAACTACTATCGAACCATCATTGTTTATGGTAAGCATACTCATTGGGTTGAAAGCCGTATTCGTTGATTCACTTCCTGCAGATCCAAATCTATTTTGCCAAGTCATATTTCCATTTTCATCTAAGTGAAACACCCAAACATCGGTGTCGGTAGAATATGGGTATTGTGTTGGTGATACATCTCCATTACTTGAATTCGTCATTCCAGAAATAATATAACCTCCATTAGGTGCTAATTTCACAGAATAAGCTTTATCGCTGATACTTCCTCCGCAAGATCGTTGCCATTGTAAATTTAATAAGGCATCTGTTTTTACAACCCAAGCTTCTCCACTACCATGACTTCCTATAATGTTACCATTTGAAGAACCAGAAGAACCCACCATTAAAAAACCTCCATCAGTTGCTTTTACGATATCAATAGCATCATCATAACTTGATCCTCCATAACATTTCTTACTCGTAATTTGAAAGGTGCTTCTATCTACTAAAATCAACCAATATTCTTCTCCACCATGTGCCCCACAATTTGCTACATCACCATTATTTGACATTGAAATTGACATTACTGCAAATTGGTTTTGATTTACCTCTATTGCTCTTATTCCTCTTTCAACTGAAGTTCCTCCATATTCTTTTTGATTCATTATAACTCCACTTGCATTATATTCAATAAGCCATGTGTCCCAAGATTGAACAGTAAGCCCAACTAAATCACCATCTGTAGAACTTGTATATCCAATAAGTAAATAATTGCCATTTTCTAGAATTTCAACACTATGCATAGCATCATCACCTGAACCTCCAAAACATCTGCTGCTTTGAATGTTCCCTAAATTATCGCATTTTACAAACCAACCATCTGAAGCTCCTCCATGATTACCAACAACATCGCCGTCGGTAGAACTTGTTAAGGCTGTAAATGCAAAGCCTCCGTCACTAGTTGGAATTATTGTATAAATAACGTCATTTCCAGTTCCTCCATAGGTTTTATTCCAAATGGTGTTTCCTAAACTATCAGTTTTGTAAATGATAATATTACTACTACTTGAGATACTAGTATTACCTGCTAATAAGAAATTACCTTCTAAATCTTTGCAATGTGCAAATCCCCTTTCTGTTCCTGCAGTTCCAATACATTTTTGTCTCACAATTTGAGGTTGGGCTAGTGCTTGGATAGAGTTAATTAAAGTAAATATTAAAATAAATGGATGAAGGAGGGTTATAATTTTGCGCATAAAATATATTTCTTTGAAGCAAATATAGATTTAATTAATAATCGAATAAATCTAAATATTAAATTACAAAATGAAAATTTTTGAGAATTAGAAATCAAAAAAGGGCGCTCTTTTGAGACGCCCTTATCGTTAGGTCAATCAATTGAAATTTTTATTTTGTTTTGCTGAACTTAGCAGTACTTCTTTTTTGATTTCCTTCTAAAGTAATCTGGTAAAGTCCTGCAGCAAGGTTGTTTAAGTTAACTTGTATTGTTTGTTGACCTTGTGCACCGTTTAATATTTCTGTGTGAACTAATCTTCCAGAAGCATCGAAAATAGATAATTTATTAAATCCAATTTTCTGGTTGATTTGTACATTCAACATATCACGTGTTGGATTTGGATAAATAATAAATCCTGAAGCACTTTCTTCAGTTGCAATACCAACAGTTGTTTCCTGCGTTACAGAGAAGCTGGTGCTTGTTTGGAAAATACAAGTAGCACCACTCATTTTCAACATTAATTCGTACATACCAGGTTCTGTAACGTTTAAAGCGATTTCAGTTCCTGTACCGGCTAATTGTCCATTTAAGTACCATTCGTAGGTCATTCCTGTAACTACTTGCGCTACTGAAGCTTCGATAAGGTCAGTTGTGTAGAAGAAATTGCTGTTCATTGGTGCAATGTTCGCCTCAACCACTTGTCCAGCTTCAATTGAAATTGGTTGCTCAACTGTGTAGCCACTTGCGTCAACAATTTTCAATGTATAACCACCATCATTTAAGTTTGTAAATGCTGTATTTGCATCTGTTGATTGCGCAACCACTTGACCAGCAATGTCTAATAAACTTACGTTCCATTGTTGCTCTGTAGATGGATTGGTAACAGTAACCGTTCCGTCAGTTTGCTGACAAGTTTCGTTGGTTACAGCAACTTCAACAGCAGGGTGAAAATGGATGAAGAAACGACCATTATGCTCACCAACAGGCAAGTTTACATTGTATTGGTTTACAGCTCTTAAGTTGGTGAATGTTCCTAAATTTCTGTCTTCTAAGTATACAGTTGCAGAAGGAGCAAAAGTTGACATATCTACCACATTTACTTGGTAGTTTCCAGCAGTTTTAGCAACAATTCCCATTGGGATAACCATATCCTGATTAAATACTTCCAATACATTAATACTCACTTTTAAAGTATCAATATTGGTATAGATGTTAGGAATACCAGCAGTTTCAGATAAGAACTTAATTGCATCGTAATTTACATCATAGTTATTGGTTGCTGTTGGGTCAAAATAAACCACTAATTCATCGGCACCAGCACCACCCACCAATTGCATACGCAATAAGTTGTTTACCTCTGGTTGCGTTTCGTAGAATGTTGTGCTTGAATTATCAACACGAATAGCATTTGTATAATTAATAGGCAATGAACCAGCATTAGTTTTGGTAATAAAGAAAGCCTGTCCTAAAGCGATGTTATCGCCTACAGAACCTGGAGTTCCCACAGAACCATTCCAATCAACATACTGACCATAATAGCTACCGGTAGAAGCGAAACGTTTTACCACAGCAGCAATTTCAGAAGTTCCATTCAAAGCACGGAAAGCATTCCAAGAAATTGGAGAAGGATAAGGATTACCAATTAAGTTAACACCAGCACCATTTAGAACGCCCGTTCTGGTAATTGGGTTTGTAGCTGCTACTGCACCATTATTCACAGGTCCAACTAAAGATGCTGTATGGTTTGCAGGAGTAATTAATGCATAACCTCTACCTGTTACTAAAGAACCAGGAGTTGCAGAAGTCCAACCATACTGTGCGTAAGTATTTTGTTGTGTTTCATCATAATACCAGCAATTAGGGAATGGAGATGGAATACTAAACAATGGATCCCAAACTAAGCCATTAGCTCCGACAAGCGCAACATCAAAATCTGCAGTTGTTAAACCCGTAGCTTGAGTTATTGGTGAAGAAACGTAGCGGTAGCCGGTTGGTCCAGGCATGAAGCGATTTACCTCAACGTTACCTGAAATAGTACCAACACCAGTACCTGAAATCATACCCGTAGTAGAAGCGTTAGAAACCAATCTTAAGTTGCCATTGGTAGTTAAAGTACCATTTGTAGGCCTTACAATTCCTCTAATACTTTGAATTCCAGAAGTTATTGCAAGTGTGCCGCTTGTTTTATTGAAAGTTAAATTTTCAAAAGTCGTAGCTCCTGTTATTGTTTGAGCTCCTGTTCCATTAAAAACAACTTGACCGCTTCCAGAAATTATATTCCCGTTACTGGTCCAGTTACCATTAACATTAAGCGATTTTGTAGATTGAATTTGAATACTTCCTGATTGGAAAGTAATATTTCTAACATTCGCATTTAATCCTGCAGTAGGAATAACTGGGTCATTAACTCTATCGAATATTTCTGCATCTAAAGAACCGTTTGGTACTAAGAAAGGGCTCCAATTTTGAGGAACGTTCCAATCTGTGCTTACCGTTCCTTCCCAAACAATAGCAGTAGTTAAGAAAGGTGTAACATCAGACCAAGGGCTATTTCCACATGTTGGATTAACAGCTCTTACCCTGTAGTAATAAATATTTCCTGATACTAAGCCTGTTACAGGGTAAGATAAGACATTCCCAATATTGCCACTAAAAATTGTTGAAGCAAAAGTAATGGAAGTTCCATATTCTAAAATGTACGAAGTTGCTGTTGGAGATGCTACCCAACTTATATCAACTGAAGTTGCTGTGTTATAATTGAAAGTAGTAAAAGTTGGAGCTAATAAGAGAGGAGAAACTGTAACTGAAAAATCGTTTGAAACACCTGTTCCACAAGCATTATAGGCAGTGGCTCTTACTACAAAGCTTGAAGTTACACTGCTTACAACACCAGTAGAGATATTAATAGTTGCACCCCCGCTGAATATACTATACTCAATTAAAGTAGAATTTGCAGCAGTAGCGGTATAAGTGCTTGTAGCGCCATTGCATAAACTTGCAGCACCAGCTATAAAAGAAGGTGTTCCTACATTTTGAATGATTACCTGAGAGCCTATGGTAAACGTATTGTTTAAACTATTTGCATCCGCACCTCCATTTGGCAAACTTGTAGTAGCTTCTATTGCGATTGGTGAAATGCCTGAAGGGAAAGTGTATGAACCAATAGATAAAGTAGCACTTCCTGCAGCCGCTATTCCTAGTGGAGTTCCTGTTCCTAAGGTTACTGGTGTTTGAGCAACTCCATTTATTGTTAAAGTTACAGTCACCGTATTCAACACATCAATTCCGTAATTATTTACTGTTACGCTAACAGCTCCTGTTGAACCTTCGCAGAGTGGAGAAGGTAATGTGATTGCAGAGATACCTGCATCACTTGGTAAGAATGCATTTTCAATTCCAGGTTCAAAAATTCCGAGGGAAGTAAAACCACTTGCTTGGTAATTGTAAGGATTTGTTCCGGAAAGCGTAGCAGCTGTTTTTGTCCAAAGGCCTCCTGAGAATCTACCCATCCATTTTTCAGCGGCATTTCTAATAAATAATGACCCTTCTTCTCCGGCTTGAGCTATTGGAGCGTTCCATTGTGTATTAACTGTTAAGTTACTCCCTCCTGCAATTGCTTCATTAATGTCCCAATTGCGTTGAACAGCTTTAGTAGCAAGCACTTCACTACCAACAGGGCCATCATTTAAGATAACACCATATGTGTCACTTGTTCCTATATTGGTTAAAACTACAGGATTATAAGCAGATCTTCCAACAGGATAGCGAACAGGAATGGCTCCTACAACTTGTAACATTCGTCCTGTTCCATTTGTATTTACATAAGAGTTAAAGGCTCCTCCAACTAGGTTTGCTTGAGTTCCGGAATAAGTTAAATTGTTGTTTCCTAGGTTTATATCCCCGTTGGTGAAATTCAAATTATTGGTAACCGTTAATGCTTGCAATAAATCTAAACCACCTCCTGAATTATTCATTATAGCGGTAAACAATGGAGGCGCACCTGAAATTGTTTGAGGTGTTACACTAGTTCCAATAAATGTTACAGATCTATTGTTTGTTGTGAAAGTTCCTGTATTTGTAAAATCTCCACCAACTTCTAAATCTCCAAATGGAGCCCCGGATAAAATTAGTGAACCTTGATTTGTAATATTTCCTCTTACTCTTAACAAAGCCGTCATGTCTGGACCTGTCATTCTAAACGTGGAACCTACTCCAATTGTTAAGTCATTAGCCATTTCGTGAACAAAAGTTGCCCCGTTAGTTCCTGCAACAACAGTGGTGTTATTTGCAATTTCTACAGATTTTAGAGTTGTAACATCCCATTCTACATTTCTATCAAAGGTTCCACCTCCGTTATACAACAATAACGAACCTGCTTCATAAATAGGGGCATTATTGGCAATGTAACTTCCAGCCCTTAATTCTAATGTTCCGAACACCCGACCTCTAATTCCTCCTGTACCAAAATCAATTCCCCCATTAGTAAAGCACCTAATGTTATAAAAAGAAGTTTGAACTCCTGTTGTAATGCTAACTGTACCATTAGTAAAGTCGAGTGTGCCTATTCCACTATTAAATGCAGCATTATTTGTGAACTGGCCTAAACTAGCATATTCTATGGTTCCAGCATTAGCATTAATAGTTCCATTATTGATTAATCTTGCTGGGTTAGAACCATCATAGGCTGTTATTGTAATTTTGCTAGCATTCAGATTAAATATCCTCCCAGCATTTACTTGGAAAGTATTTACAATGATTGGGTTTGATAAAGTAACTCCTGCAGCGGTATTATCTATAATTAAATACCCAAATGTTAAGAGATTATTTGTAACAATTGATTGAGGTCCATTCCCGTTAAATATTGTTTGTCTATTATTAGAATTAAGCACAGCCGCTGCGCCTGAATTCCAATCGCCCCTTAAGTCTAAATCACCACCAACTGCAGTAGATTGAGAGAATGTTCCATTCAAAGTGAAATCACCCGGAACTGTTAAATTATTTGTCATTGCGCTCATTGTTGCTGATGAACCTTGTCCAATAATTATACTGCCACTAATTGCTCTTGCCGTATTACTTCCATTAGAAATATCTAAAGAAGTACCGCCTCTAACTCTTACATTTGAAGGAAAGCCTGAGCTAAAAGTAGCATTCCACTCATTATTTCTTCCATAAGGACCTCCTGTATTATAAACTAACCAGGCATTTGCTCCATAATTAGGACCTACCGGAGTTGAAACAAATCCTCCTGCGTTAATTCTTAGGGAATCATTTATAGAAACTGTTGTTTGACCTAAATTTACACCTCCTGCAATATATATATTGTTAAATGCTATTCCTGCGCCTGGGTTTATTGTACCTGCACCGTTAAAGTTCACAGTTCCAGTTCCGCTTGAGAAAGTTCCATTGTTGGTAATAGTACCTGCTGCTGAAATATTTAAAGTTGCAGCCGCTGTCCATGCTAAAGTTCTACCTGAGTTAATTGTAAGCGAAGAAACATTGTTAGCAACATTTGCGGCAATGTTTAGGTCGTTGTCTATGGTTACAGCTGTATTTGCTGTTGGTAAAACTCCTCCTAACCAAGATGCTGGTGTATTCCAATTTGTCGCGCCAGAAGTAGTAATAAAACCTAGATAAGTAAATCCTCCTAAAGTTCCTGTACCACCAACATTAGTTACTGTTACATTACCAGAAGCGCCACCAGTTCCAACTACAGCTGTAATTTGATTGATATTGTTTATAACAAAAGAGGCTGCAGGAGTGCCTCCAAAAGAAACAGCTGTAGCTGTTAGGAAATAATCTCCTGTAATAACTATAGTTGAGCCGCTGTATCCAGAAGTTACATTTAAGGAAGTAATCTCAGCTGCAGGGTTTGAAAGTCCTAAATCTTTACCAATGGCAAAGTAAGCTCCGCTTGGTATTGTTGCTGGAAATTGGCCAGAACCCGTTGAAGTAGCTGTTATAGCGCCACCTAAAGTAGTTGGCACCTGATTCCATGCAGTACCATCATAGAGTCCCAAGTATGGTGTTGTTCCTGCATTGTAATTTGCACCCACATCGCCAGCATTGTATTGAGCAACTACCGGTGTTAAATTGCTATTTCCGGGAACGTTTTCGGTAATGTACCAGCTTCTATTTACAGTAACAAGCGGTGCATTAGCATTTACAGGAGCGCCATCTGTAACCCTAATTCCATAAGTGTCTGAAGTACCTGTATTGGTAAATGTTATTGGGTTATAAGTAGAATTTCCAACAGGGAAAATACGTGCAGTTCCCGCAACTACTTGCCTTAATTGGCCTGTGCTATTAGTTAAAATGTAATTATTTGCCCCTTGGTTAATAAAAGTTGCACCAGAAGCTAAAGTAACATTGTTTGCGCCAATGGTTATTGTACCATTAGAAAGATCACACTGATTATTAATTGTAATCGGACTGCTTGCTTGAAGGGTAAGTCCATTAGAGTTATTCAACCTAAAGAAATCAAAAGTTGTATTACCTGTTAAAGTTTGTGGAGCAGTGCCTCCAAAAGTTACTTGTCTTCCATTATTTATCAAATTAGAAGTAGCGTTTCTTGTCCAATTGCCATTTACAATTAAATCGCCTCCAATTGAACCAGATAAGATAAGATTGGCTGTTGCTGCGCTTCCTAAAGTTACGTTACCGCGAACTGTTAAAGCTGCCGTCATAACTGAACCACCTACATTCATGCTTAAAGTACTTCCATCATCAACAGTTAAATTTCCATTACAAGCTCTCGCAGTTCCTGTTGCAGCATTTCCTAAATTAAGGGTCGTGTTGTTGCTGATTTGAACATTATTAGGATAACCAGCAGTTGAATTTATAGTTCCCGCTCCAGTTGCATTCCATTCAGCACCGCGTCCATAAGTACCAGTTGTATTGTAACGCAAAGTTGAATTGGCGGTATAAATCAAATTTGAAGCTAAGAATCCTCCACTGTTTATTTGAAGTGTTCCATCTACCCTCGGTTGAGTAGTTAAGGTTAAACCACCATTAATATTTACATTATTAAAATTAACGATATTTGAACCAGCAACAGTTCCTGCACCAACAAAATTTACAGTTCCTGTTATTAGTGTATTAAATATTCCATTGTTTGTGATGGTTCCTCCTGCACTTATATTTAAGGTAGCTAAGGAGGCAAGCGGCCAATATAATTGTTTGAATGAATTAATTGTAACTGACGAAATATTGTTAGCCACATTTGTTGCAATTTCTAAATCGTGGTCAATGGTTACAGTAGAGTTAGCTATAGGTAAAACTCCACCTAACCAAGATGCTGGTGTATTCCAATCTGTTGCGCCAGTTGTTGTAATAAATCCAAGGTATGTAAAGCCTCCAAGAGAAGCTGTACCACCAGCATTGGTAACAGAAACATTTCCAGAGGCTCCGCCTGTTCCTACTACAGCAGTAATTTGATTGATATTGTCTACAACAAAAGATGCAGCCGCTGTTCCGCCAAAAGATACAGCTGTTGTACCAATAAAGTTGTTTCCAGTAATTACGATGGTTGAACCACTGTATCCAGAAGTTGGGAGGAATGAAGAAACAGTTGGAGGAGGATTTGAAAGCCCTAAGTCTTTACCAATGGCAAAATAAGAACCGCTTGGTATTGTTGCTGGGAATTGGCCAGAACCAGTTGAGGTGGCTGTTATAGCACCACCTAAAGTTGTTGGTACTTGATTCCAAGCAGTACCATCATAAAGTCCTAAGTATGGTGTTGTTCCTGCATTGTAATTTGCACCCACATCTCCAGCATTGTATTGTGCCACGACAGGTGTTAAGTTACTATTACCAGGAGTTGCTTCAGTAACAAACCAGCTTCTGTTAACAGTAACCAATGGTGCGTTAGCATTTGCCGGAGCGCCATCTGTAACCCTAATTCCATAGGTATCTGATGTACCTGTATTGGTAAATGTTATTGGGTTATAAGTAGAATTTCCAACAGGGAAAATACGTGCAGTTCCCGCAACTACTTGCCTTAATTGGCCTGTGCTATTAGTTAAAATGTAATTATTTGCCCCTTGGTTAATAAAAGTTGCACCAGAAGCTAAAGTAACATTGTTTGCGCCAATGGTTATTGTACCATTAGAAAGATCACACTGATTATTAATTGTAATCGGACTGCTTGCTTGAAGGGTAAGTCCATTAGAGTTATTCAACCTAAAGAAATCAAAAGTTGTATTACCTGTTAAAGTTTGTGGAGCAGTGCCTCCAAAAGTTACTTGTCTTCCATTATTTATCAAATTAGAAGTAGCGTTTCTTGTCCAATTGCCATTTACAATTAAATCGCCTCCAATTGAACCAGATAAGATAAGATTGGCTGTTGCTGCGCTTCCTAAAGTTACGTTACCGCGAACTGTTAAAGCTGCCGTCATAACTGAACCACCTACATTCATGCTTAAAGTACTTCCATCATCAACAGTTAAATTTCCATTACAAGCTCTCGCAGTTCCTGTTGCAGCATTTCCTAAATTAAGGGTCGTGTTGTTGCTGATTTGAACATTATTAGGATAACCAGCAGTTGAATTTATAGTTCCCGCTCCAGTTGCATTCCATTCAGCACCGCGTCCATAAGTACCAGTTGTATTGTAACGCAAAGTTGAATTGGCGGTATAAATCAAATTTGAAGCTAAGAATCCTCCACTGTTTATTTGAAGTGTTCCATCTACCCTCGGTTGAGTAGTTAAGGTTAAACCTCCTCCAACGTTTACATTATTAAAGATAATGGCATTTGAACCAGCCACTGTTCCCGCGCCAACAAAATTTACAGTTCCTATTCCAGGATTAAAATTTCCATTGTTAGTGATTGTTCCACCTGCAGATATATTTAAAGTTGCATTTACACTCCAAAATAACGAACCTAACGGTGTAATTGTAAGCGAAGAAATATTGTTAGTCACATTTGCATTAATATCTAAGCTAAGGTTAATGGTTACAGTAGAGTTAGCTGTAGGTAAAACCCCACCTAACCAAGATGCAGGTGTATTCCAATCTCCAAGATTTGAAGTAATAAATCCAAGGTATGTAAAACCTCCAAGTGGAGCTGTACCTCCTGCATTGGTAACGGAAACATTTCCAGAAGCCCCGCCAGTTCCAACTACAGCAGTAATTTGATTAATATTGTCTACAACAAAAGATGCAGCAGCTGTTCCTCCAAAAGAAACTGCTGTTGTACCAAGTAAGTTATTTCCAGTAATTACAATGGTTGAACCACTGTATCCAGAAGTTGGGAGGAAAGAAGAAACGGTAGGAGGCGGATTTGAAAGTCCTAAATCCTTACCAATGGCAAAGTAAGAACCGTTTGGTATTGTTGCAGGAAATTGGCCACTACCTGTGGAAGTAGCTGTAATAGATCCTCCTAATGTAGTTGATACCTGATTCCAAGATGAACCATCATAAAGTCCTAGATACGGTGTTGTTCCCGCATTGTAATTAGCTCCGACATCACCGGCATTGTATTGGGCAACTACTGGAGTTAAATTACTATTTCCAGGAGAGGCTTCTGTAATGTACCAGCTTCTATTAACTGTAACAAGCGGTGCATTAGCATTTACAGGAGCTCCATCTGTAACCCTAATTCCATAAGTATCTGACGTTCCTGTATTTGTAAATGTTATTGGGTTGTAAGTCGAATTTCCAACAGGGAAAGTAATGGCAGAAGCAGCAACTGTTCTAAATAGTTGTCCTGAGCCATTTGTAACAACATAACTTGTGGAAGTAGGTGTTGTTATGCTTGCTGTTCCTAGATTTAGATTATTACTACCTAAAGTTATTGTTCCTAAAGTAAATGTTAAGTTAGTTCTAATAGCTATGTTTGCCCCCAATGTAGCATTGGTGCCGTTTTGAATAAATAAATAATCGAAACAATTGTTTGTTCCACTAGTATTTAAGTTGCTACCAGCAATTGTTTGGCTTGTTCCATTTAAAAATACGGCTCTTGTGTTATGGGTTAATGTTCCATTATTCGTAAAATTTCCGCTAATTCTTAAATCTCCTCCTAATGCAGAAGACAATGCAAGTGCGCCAGAAGTATTTGTAATAGAGCCTGTTACAGAAAGAAGTCCTGTAGAAGAACCCATTGTAAGTGCACCACCTGCAATATTTACAGCACCTGTAATATTTACAGCTCCATTTGAAGTACCTTGATTAAAAGTTCCTCCACCATTAATTGTAACACCATTACCAATGGTTAAAATGGCATTTAAAGCATTTACATTAAATGTTCCTCCACTGTTTATTGTAAGCAGTCCAGCTATTGCACGAGCGGTATTTGAACCATTTACCACATCAAATGCTCCAGTATTTATTGTTACATTATTTGGGTAACCTGGCGTAATTCCGATGGTTCCTATCCCTGTGGCGTTCCATTCATTAAAACGATTGTATCCCACATTATAAAAGAGTGTAGAGTTTGATGTATAAATAGGTGCAGCACTTACGCTTCCTCCATTTAAGGTAAGTATACCATCAATAGTTGGGACAGTAGTTAAAGTTAAAGTACCTGTTGTATTATTTAAATTGTTAAATGTTATGGCATTGGACCCATTAATTGTTGCCCCATTCACTATATTTACTGTTCCTGTTCCTCGGGTAAAAGTTCCATTATTAGTTAAAGTTCCACCTGCACTAATATTTAAGGTAGCTGCTGCTGTCCAACTTAATGTTCCAGCATTGGTTATACCACCAACTGTTGCAGAACCACCTGCTCCAGAAAACGTAAATGTTCCTGTGCCAACAGTAGTAATTGTATTAGTTACATTTAATGCAGCAACAGTAGCAGTAACATTTGCAGTGATCCCTGAATTTACAGTAACAGAAGTAACTGGGCTATTCGTTATAGCGACGGGTATAGTCAAATTATGTGCAATGGTAACAGCTGTATTCGCCGTTGGCACTATTCCGCCCAACCAAGATGCTGCTGTATTCCAGTCTGTGGCTCCTGAGGTTGTAATAAATCCAAGGTAGGTAAAACCTGCAAGGGTTCCATTACCACCACCATTGGTAACTACTACGTTACCAGAAGCCCCTCCAGTTCCAACAACAGCTGTAATTTGAGTAAGGCTATTTACTACATAAGATGCAGCAGCGGTTCCACCAAAAGAAACGGCTGAAACACCTGTAAAATTAGTTCCTGTAATTACTATGGTTGAGCCACTGTAACCTGATGACACGTCTACGCTAGTAACGGTAGGAGGAGGGTTTGAAAGCCCTAAATCTTTACCTATTGCGATATACGAGTTAACGGGAATTGTAGCAGGAAATTGACCAGAACCAGTTGAGGTGGCAGTGATAGCTCCACCTAAAGTTGTAGGAACCTGACTCCATCCGGTTCCATTATAGAAACCCATATAAGGTGTAGTAGCAGCAACATAATTTGCACCAACATCACCCGCATTGTACTGAGCAACAACTGGTGTTAAATTACTACCACCAGCCAAACCTTCTGAAATGTACCAGCTTCTTAGAACTGTTCGGGTTGCATCATTTGCGTTCGCAGGAGCTCCATCAACAACTCTAATCCCGTAAGTGTCTGATGTTCCTGTATTGGTAAATGTAATTGGGTTGTAAACTGAGTTACCGACAGGAAAAATCTTAGCGACCCCTGCAACTACTTGAAATAATCTTCCATTACCATTTGTAAGAATATAATTACTTGCTCCTTGGTTTACAAAAGTTGCTACTGATGCTAAAGTTACATTATTGTCAACAATTGTTAATCTTCCAGAAGTAAGGTCAAATTGGGTATTGATGGTTATTGCACTGCTAGGTTGAAGCGTAAGACCTGTTGAATTGTTTAACCTTAAATTATCAAATGTCGTATTTCCTGTTAAAGTTTGGGCTGAACTTCCATTAAAAATTACCCATCTACCATTGTTTGTGAGCGAACCATTATTCGTAAAATTTCCTCCAACTTGTAAATCTCCTCCTCCTGCAGTAGATAAAGTAAGTCCTGATAATGAAGGTATAGTAACGTTTCCAGTTGCCCTTCTGTAAGCGGCGCTAGCTCCAAAATTAAGGAAAGTGCTAATACCATTTCCAATGGTTACATTTGATGGAACACCTTGTCCAGTAGCTACACCTGTTGCCCACTCTGCGCTAGCGCCATAAGTTGCAACATTATAGAAAAGAGTAGAACCCGCCGCATAAGTTGGTGCGTTCGTAGAAACAAAACCTCCCCCATTTATTTGAAAAGCGCCTGTAGCAGAAATGGTACTGTTTGCTCCAAAGTTCACTCCTGTGGTTGTTGTTACATTTTGAAAAGTTTGTGTACCTGATATAGTATGTGTACCCGAACCAGCAAAAGTGACAGTATGCGTACCAGAGGCTGTTAAAGTCCCACTATTGGCAAAAGTTGTTGCGCTGGCATTGTTACTTATTGTAAGTGTATTGGCAGAAGCAGTAAGAGTTCTTGCCGCATTAATTGTGATAGAAGATACAGTGGCATTTTGGTCTTGTGTTATGTTATGTGCAATAGTAACTGCACCCATTGAATTGATTGTAGGAGGAACTGCATTTGCTGTCCAAGTTGCAGCTGTGCTCCAATTACCGTTTGCTGCAGTTACCCAAGCCTGAACGGTATAAGTTGAATATGCACCAGTATTATTTTGCCCTGTTGAACTTCTCATATTCAAAGTGAGAATCGGAGCATCTGAGTAAGATGGGGCAGAGCTTGAAGTTGAGGTAAATGGATAAAAAGTTACCACAGTTCCATTTAGGTAAGCAGGCATTGTGAAAGTATAAACATTAGCTGCGCTTGAAGTTACAGCAAGTACTCCTGAATTTCCAGAAGTTGCAAATGCATCTGTAGAATAGGCAACATATACAAATTCGTTTGTTTGTAAAGCTGCTGCTAAGGTAACTGTCATTGTTGGTGTTTGACCAGCAAATGCTGTAGGCGTAGTATAACTGTTTATGTTTGTCGGATTATAAGCTGTTTGAAGAATAGACATGCTTTGGCTTGCATAACTCGTTCCTCTTCTAAGATTAAAGGTATAGTAGCTATTAATGGTTGTTGCACCCATTCTAATTCCTGCATTGTAACCTCCTGTACCCCAAACTGCGGTGCTAACAGCATTATAAGTAGGAGTGTTTAAATTCCAAACATTAAAATAGCCATCTGCATTAAATTGATAAAATTTTGTTCCTGAAGCTGTGTTTGCATTTGCTTGTTCACGGTAAGTGAATGTAGCATTGTTATTACCAACACCTACTAGTGTCATTGTATTATTACCATAACTTCCATCACAATCTGTATTGTTGCTCATACTTCCAGGTTGAGCAAAAGCAGAGATTGAAATAAATGATAATAATAAACTTAAGTAGGTAACAGATCTTAGTTTTGGTATTGACATATTCGAAAGTTTAATTTTTAAAGTGTTGTGATTCAACTTATTCCTAAACATATCCTCATTTATAGCCTTGATAAAAAAGGACTTCTTTGAAACAATAAATAGAAAAAAAGTTGCAGAAGCAGCCAACATTAAGATTGTCAGCATATTACTGGGTCCGGCCATTGCATTTTTCAAATAGCAGACAAATAATAGCGCCATTAGAAAAAATAACTTAATGTGGTCTTTTGGTGAGTATTCCTTTTTCATCTTTGAAATTTAATTTAAGTTAGGTTTTATGCTTGTATCTAATTCTCTTCTTGAAATTCACATATTTTGCAAAATCTGCCTAATTGTTCGAATTTTAAGAGTGTTAAAAATACACCATGAAAAATTAAAAACAAAATTGTTATTACACTGAAAATCAATGCAATAAAATTCCGGTGCAATAATTTATTGATTTCGGACGTAAAAAATGATGCCTTTTAGTGTGTATTTAACACAAAGCTTACCAATGTAATTATTAACAATTTAATGGAATTTTTTCAACAGGTATTCAGCAATCTGAATAGCATTGGTTGCTGCTCCTTTTCTCAAATTGTCGGAAACAATCCACATGTTGAGTGTATTTGGCTGACTTTCGTCTCTTCTTAAGCGTCCAACAAAAACTGCATCTTTTTCATGGGCGTTTAAAGGCATTGGGTAAATACTTTTTTGTGGGTCGTCTTGAAGCACCACGCCTGGCATATTGCTTAACAATTCCCTTACTTTTTCTAATGTAAATTCTTTTTCAAATTCAACATTTATAGACTCAGAATGTCCACCAATTACAGGAATTCTCACTGTTGTAGCTGTAATTCCAATACGTTGATTTCCCAATATCTTGCGGGTTTCATTTACCATTTTCATTTCTTCTTTGGTGTAACCAGATTCTAAAAATGAATCTACTTGTGGTAAAACATTTAAATCAATTTTATGTGGATAGGCTTTTTCGCCATCTACACCTTCGCGTTCATCCATTAATTGCTTTACAGCTTTCACTCCAGTTCCTGTTACGCTTTGATAGGTAGAGACAACAATTCTCTTAATACCAAATGCATCATATAAAGGCTTCAATGCCAAAACCATTTGTATGGTTGAGCAATTTGGATTCGCAATAATTTTATCGTTTATAGTAATTTCATCAGCATTTATTTCCGGAACTATCAGCTTTTTGTCTGGATCCATGCGCCATGCGGAAGAATTATCTATTACAACTGTTCCAACTGCAGCAAATTTAGGTGCCAACAATAGTGAGGTTGCTCCACCTGCAGAAAACAATGCAAAATCTGGAACTTGTGCTATGGCATCTTCAGCAGAAACTACTTTAAAATCTCTTCCTTTGAATGTTATTACTTTGCCAATTGATTTCTCTGATGCTACAGGAATCAAGGTTGTAACAGGGAAATTACGTTCCTCTAAGATTTCTAAGATTTTAGTTCCAACCAAACCTGTGGCGCCAACAACTGCTACTTTCATTTATGAAATTTGTTTTGTTTCTTTATCCAATTAATTGGTCAAAAATAAACATTCTACTATCGCTATTTCTTTTCTGTTATTATGAGACATTATTTTTTATTGTTAGCATTGTTAATTAGCAACATGGTTGCTGCTCAGTTTAATGAAGATTTTTCAGATGGTGATTTTACCTTAAATCCAGTGTGGACAGGCGAAACATCTCAGTTTTTGGTAGATGCTGCCGCACAGCTTCAAAGTAACGGAGATACCACATCCGCAAGTAATAGAGAAATTTATATTTCAACTTCAAGCACATCTATCAACAATACACAATGGGAATTTTTTGTAAACCCTAAGGTGAGCACCTCTTCAAATAATAGAATGGATATTTTTATATGTTCGAATCAGGAAGATGTAAAAAGTAATAATACAGGATATTTTGTAAGAATTGGTGGCACACCAGATGAAGTAGCGCTTTTTAGAAAAGATGGTTTAGGGGTAGAAACATATTTGATTCAACCACTACCTCCTGGACAAATTACCAGCGCAAGCTCAAACCCAACTAAAATAAAAGTAACAAGAACTTCCGCTGGCCTATGGAGTTTGTTTGCAGATTATGAAGGCACTGGTGCATTATATGGTTTAATTGGAACCGCCACAGATGTAACTTACACCAGCACATCTTATTTTGGAATTTTAGTACGGTACTCTAGCTCAAACAGGCAAAAATATTTTGCAGATAATATCTATGTAGGGCCTATTATTGTTGACAATACCAATCCAACGGTTACAGCAGTAAAAGTGCTGAATGAAACGCAATTAGAAATTCGTTTTTCTGAAAATGTTGATTTAGTTTCCTCAGAAACACCTTCAAAATATTTAGCAAATAATGGACTTGGAACGCCTGTATCGGCTTCTCGTTCATTAGAATTCTTCTCAAGAGTTACATTAATCTTTAATACTCCTTTTCAATTGGGTGTGACCAATAATTTAACAGTGGAAGGTGTAGCAGATTTGGCCGAAAATGAATCAGATGTTCAAATTGTTCCATTCGTATATTATAAGGCCCAACCTTATGATGTAGTGATTAATGAAATAATGGCCGATCCAGATCCTCCAGTACTATTACCAAGTGTAGAATATGTAGAGGTTTTTAATAGAACGCCTTATCCCATAAACTTAGAAAACTGGAATATTCAAGTTGGAACGAATATTAAACCGATTCCACCAATTGTTTTACAGCCAGATAGTTTTATGGTGCTAACCTCATTATCTGGGGAAGAATATTATTACGATTCGTTGGCTGTTGTCGGCATCACGAGCTTTCCTGCTTTAACAAACACAGGAGCGTCAATTTCACTACTTGATGCTGATTCGCAAATTATTTCTAGTGTGAAATATAGTGACACTTGGTATCAAGATGATGTAAAATTTGACGGAGGTTGGTCTATTGAACAAATCAATCCTCAAACACCTTGTGCTGGATTTGAAAATTGGAAAGCAAGTAACTCGCCCAATGGAGGAACTCCCGGAAAAAGAAATAGCATATTACAAAATGGAATTGATGAACTTGCTCCTAAAATTGAGCGAGTTACAGTGGTTGATAAAGATACTATTCGTGTATTTTTCTCAGAAACAATTACAGCAGCAAGTGCTACAGAACCAACTAGGTACTTTGTAAATAACGAAATAGGTATTCCTACTTCCGTTGCCTTGGTTGCTCCAGACTTTAAATCTGTGATATTAAGCATAGCCGATACTTTAAAACCAGCAATTTTATATACAATTACTATTTCCGATTCATTGAGAGATTGTAGCGGAAATCCTTTTAATGCAATCATTACAGGAAGATTTGCCTTACCAGAAGATGCGAATGCTAACGACATTGTTATTAATGAAATACTATCAGATCCGGCGGATGGCTCATCAGATTTTGTAGAAATTTACAATCGTTCTCAGAAAATACTCGACCTTGGCGACCTTCAATTGAGCAATTTTGATACTCAAACAAATGCCTTAGAAGGTGAAGAGCTTATTGCTCCTGATGGATATTTAATTTTTCCGGGTGAATACATTTTATTAAGTGAAGATATTCAAGCAGTTAAGAACTCTTACACCACTACAAACCCAAGTGGATTTCTTCAAATGGCTGATTTCCCCTCTTATAATATTGATGAAGGAACAGTTGTGTTATCTAGAATTGCAGACCAGTTTATTGTAGATAAATACGCTTACTCTTCAAAGAGTCATTATCCATTAATAAATGACACCAAAGGAGTAAGTCTGGAACGAATAAACTTTGACAGGCCAACAGTTGATAATACCAATTGGACATCTGCTTCTTCTGTTTCAGGATACGGAACTCCTGGATATAGAAATTCTCAATTCAGCGAAATAGCCGTTTCCCAAAAAGGAGAAGTAACTGTAAGTCCCGAGGTATTTTCGCCAGATAATGATGGATTTGATGACAATGTTACGCTGGCTTATGAGTTTGAATCGCCCAATTATACAGGAAGTTTTACCATTTATGATTCCAACGGACGTTTAGTAAAGTATTTGGTTCGCAATCAATTGCTTGGACTAAACGGTTCTTATAGTTGGAATGGTGTAAATGAAGAAAATGAAAAAGCCCGCATCGGTATTTATGTTATTTACATGGAAGCTTTTGACAAAGAAGGTAACGTTGTTAAAGTGAAAAAACCTTGTGTTTTAGGTGGTAGGTTGTAAAACACCGCCAAACATTGGGTCTTCATTTTTAAGCACATCATACATGTCTTTCCTAACTTTTTCTTTTAAAGCAGTAAGATCATCTTTGTTCAACCCTTCTGTAATGTAAGGGCCCAAATACTTAATACGAATCAAACCGGGTCTGATAGAATACCCATCTGAAGGAGTTATGTTTCTAGCATTAATGGTGCACATGGTAACAATTGGACGTTGACTTTCTATTGCAAAACGAAAAGCCCCATCAAAAAAAGGATTTAAGGGTTCTTTGCTTTTGTTGCGAGTTCCTTCTGGGTATAAAAAAATTGAATTACCTTTTTGTATTTCCTGCATCATTAACCTTGAACTTTTTTCTCTGCTTTCCTTGCTACTCCTATCAACCAACACGCAAACTGAGGCAAACAAATAACCTAAAAGCGGCATTTTTTTCAATTGCACTTTTGCTAATGGTTTAGTGTTCAATGTAACAGTAAATGCTCCAATATACATGTCTAAATTTGTACCATGGTTGCAACACATAATACAAGGCAAGTTGTTAAGTAAAATTTCCCGATTTACCTGTTCAATGCGAATTCCAGCGCAAAAGAAAAAGATAGCTGACCAGGTTTTGTAAATGGCCATTATTGGTTTTTGAGCACTTTTTCTAAAAACAATTAAAAAAACAGCAGATAGAATAAATGAGCTCACCAAAAAAAGGATAAACACCACCGACATCCAAATCCAGTAAGGAATAAAAAAGAGGTATTTCAAAGCGCGCATAATTTTTCAAAAGTAGAACAACTGTAGGTATTAAAGCAAGATATTGTTATTAATCCTAATTTAGCAGCATGGTTAAAGACTTCCTGATTATTGGTCAAGGCATTGCGGGTTCGGCTTTAGCTTATAAATTGATAAAAGCAGGAAAGTCTGTTTTGGTAATTGACAGCGAACCACCAAGTTCTTCTTCAAGGGTTGCTGCAGGTTTGTATAATCCAGTAGTTTTTAAACGAATAACATTGGGTTGGCGGGCAATTGAAGCAATAAATGAATTGACCAACTTTTATAGAGAAGTAGAAAAAGAAACAAATACTCTTTTTTTTCACCCACAACAAATGTTTCGCATTCATGGTTCTGAAGGAGAAAGTATTTCTTGGGAGCAAATGAAATCCCAAAAACCATTTGATGAGTTTTTAGGAGATACCGAATTGACTTCAAAAAGACCATATTTTTATCAATTATTTGGCAGTGCATTGGTAAATAATGCGGGAAATGTAAATGCCAAGGTATATGTTGAATCCATTAAAAACTGGTTGCTTCAGAAAGACGCCTATAAAATCGCAGCTTTTGATTACGCAGCACTCACGCTTAAAAAAGAGGGCATTTCCTGGAATGGTATAGAAGCAGAAAAAATTATTTTTTGTGAAGGATACAAAGCTGAAGGCAACCCCTTTTTTAATTACTTACCTTTCAATACAGCAAAAGGAGAAGAACTCATAATTGAATGTAAAGACATTGCACAAGAATTGTTTAACGGGTCCATTTATGGTGTGCCAATGGGAAATGGTATTTTTAAAATCGGAAGCACTTTCGCTTGGAATCAGGTTGATGAATTTACCACCAAAGCGGCAAGAGAAGAGATTGAGGGAAAGTTTAAGAAAATATCCAATGCTTCGTACAAAATACTTGCACAGAATGCAGGAATAAGGCCTGCAGTGAAAGATAGAAGACCTTTTGTTGGATTACATCCTCAACACAAACAATTGGGAATATTTAACGGAATGGGCACAAAAGGAATTTCTCTTTCTCCTTTATTGGCAAATGAATTTGTTGCTCATCTAATAGATAATTCACCTTTAAATGAGGAATGCAATATAAAACGGTACGAAAAGAATTTAATAGTTTTATGATTGCAGCCAAAAAAGTTTATTTCAAAGAACTAGATGCAACCCGTTTTTTGGGTTTTTTGCATGTTTTTCTAGCTCATTGTTTTTTTACTACAAACCTTGCCATTCAAAATTCAGCCCCATTTTATTTTGTAAACCATTATTTAAAAGCAGGTTTTTTAGGCTTGGATTATTTCTTTGTATTGTCGTCATTTTTACTCACTTATTTGGGGTTTGAAGAAAGAAAAGTTTCAGGTCAATTTAATCCAATTAAATTTTTGATTCGCAGAGGTTTAAGGCTTTGGCCTTTGTATTATTTGATAGTTATTGGTGTTTTTTCGGTCATTTATATTTTTAATTATTCTTCTCAAATAAAAGAAATCCCATCAATATGTAATTATTTATTTTTTATTCAAAATTTCTGGATGGTAAAAAACGGGCAAGATTTTTTATTCATATTGGTATTTCTCTGGTCTATTGCGATAGAAGAGCAATTCTATATTTTTTGGGCTTTTGTACAGCGTTTTTTGTTCCGCTTTATAGTTCCTTTATCTTTCGTATTAATTATTGGTTCTGTAATTTTCAGGTTTATTTATTATCAATCAGAAAATCATTTAATATTCCATACTATCAGCGCGCTTGGAAATTTTGGATTAGGAGCAATTGCAGCATATATCGCATTTAATCATCATAAAATTCTTTTAGTTATTCAACAAATTAAAAAGCCAATTATATTTATTATTTATGCTTTATTTATCATTTTAACTTTATTTTATTTCCAATTATTTACAACAAGAGCTCCTGTTAGCATTGAGAAAATAATTTTCGGCTTGCTATTTTGCTTCATCATTCTAGAACAGTCTTACTCAAAAAATTCAATTATTAAATTGGGAGGAAATAAAGTAATTAATTATTTAGGCCAACTTTCATTAGGGTTATACATATATCACGGATTAATTTTAACGGTATTTGTGTATTTTACCAAGAATAATTCTTCCCCAACAAGTTATATGCAAGTGTTTGTTTATCAACCTGTTTCAATATTGATGCTTACAATCTTACTGGCAATACTAAGTTATGAAGTATTCGAAAAAAGAATTTATAAACTGAGGAATTATTTTTACAGTTGATTTAATCAAACTTAATAGCACTTGCAGGTTTAATTCGATTTATAATAAATGTCGGGAGCATTAATGCTGTAAAAGAAATGGTAAAAACCAATAAATTCAGCAATAATACAGGAATGATATCTAATTGTATGGGTACCGTTTTTAAATAATAGGTCTCCTGATTTAATGTGAAAAACTCAAATTTCTTTTGCAATAAACATAAAGTTATTCCAATAACATTGCCTATTATAACTCCTCTTGATGTTAATAGAAGTGCTTGTTTCAAAAATATACTAGATACAAATTGATTGGTTCCGCCTAACGTTTTTAGAATCCCTATCATTTTGGTTTTTTCTAAAATCATGATTAATAAAGAAGTAATCATATTAATTAATGAAACCAAAAGCATCAAAGAAATAATAATGTAAACATTGGTGTCCATTAAATCGAGCCAACCAAAAATCTGAGGATACCTTGCCGCAATGCTTGAAGAATTTAAATCATTGGGTATTGTTTGGTAAACAAGTTCATCTACCTCTTTTAAAAGATTAAAATCATTAATGTATAACTCAAATCCACTGATTTGCTTGGCACTCCAATTGTTTAGTTGCTGCACAACCCTTATATCTCCTAATACCAATAATTTGTCGAATTCGTTTTCACCTAAACCTGTATCGTATAAACCACTGATGGTAAATTTTCTTGTTTTGGGCGGATCCTGTACAAAATACATCAGTAACTTATCTCCGGGTTTCAATTTTAAAGCAAGCGATTGTGCTTTTGAAATAAGTATTTCTAAGGACCTTGTTGTATCACCTAGGTTTGGTAATTGTCCAGCAACTAAGTGTTTCTTAAAAAAAGACCAGTCAAAGTTTTTATCTACACCTTTAAACAACACACCTTCTATGGCTCTTTCGGTTTTTATAATTCCAGCTTTTGTTGCAAATGTTTGAATATGCCGTATTTCTTTGTTCTTTTTTAAGTCTTTTAAGAAATCAGGATTATTTTCAATTGGCTGAGCCTCAAAAGAATGATTCGCATCGAACAAACCAATTTGAATATGCGCTCCAAAACCAATAACTTTCGCCCTAATCTCCTGCTGAAATCCAGTTACGATGGCCAAAGAAACTAACATTACACAAACGCCCAAAGCGATGCCTCCAACGGCAATCTTTACTATGGGTGTAGATAATTGTTTGCTTTCTTTATTGCTTTGCAACAAGCGCCGCGCTATAAACCAGGAAGTATTCAAACCAAATAACTCAAATGAAAATTAAAGTTCCCGAAAGTACTAAATTCCTACATGCACTAGCAATCGCCATTTTGCTGCTTTCTAGCACTCATTTATCAACTTCACAAATTGTTAGTAGGGTAGAGGTAGTTATTAGCACAGATGATAATGTACAACTTGGTGCTGAACAATTTGAAAAATATCTCTCTTTGTTGAAAGGAAAAAGGGTAGCATTGGTCGCCAATCATACTTCTATGGTCGGTAAATCTCATTTAGTAGACACGCTCAAAAGCAAAAGTGTTCAAATTGTGAAAGTATTTGCGCCTGAACATGGTTTTAGAGGAGCTGCTGATGCTGGTGAAAAAGTGGCATCAACCACCGATAAAAAAACAGGAATACCAATCGTGTCGCTTTATGGAGATAATAAAAAACCAACCGCTGCTCAAATGCAAGGAATTGATGTGGTTGTGTATGATATTCAGGATGTTGGTGCAAGATTTTATACTTATATTTCCACTATGAGCTATGTAATGGAAGCTTGCGCCGAAGCAAAAATTCCATTTATAGTTTTAGACAGGCCAAATCCAAATGGACATTTTATAGACGGGCCTGTTTTAGAACCAGCCTTTTCTTCTTTTGTTGGAATGCACCCCGTTCCTATTGTACATGGAATGACTGTGGGAGAGTATGCTCAAATGGTAAATGGTGAGGGTTGGTTAAAAAATAAATTGAAATGCACATTAAAAGTTGTGCCTTGCATTGGCTGGAAACACAGTCAATACTACCAAATCACCATTCCGCCTTCGCCAAATCTTGGCAATATGAATGCAATTTATTTGTATCCAACCTTGTGTCTTTTTGAAGGAACTATTGTGAGTGTAGGAAGAGGGACCGACAAGCCATTTCAGTTAATAGGATATCCTGGATTTAAAGATGGGAAATTGGAGTTTACGCCTAAATCTGGGCCAGGTAGTAAGCAACCCATGTATGAGAATAAATTGTGCAATGGTTTCGACTTGTCAGGATTTGGAGAGAATTTCGTAAGAGATTCAAAAACGCTTTATTTATTTTGGCTGATTAACATGTACCAAACAACCGAAAATAAAGCAACATTTTTTAATTCATTTTTTGATAAGTTGGCAGGGACGGACCAGCTGAAAAAACAAATTATTGCAGGTAAGACCGAGGAAGAAATAAAGGCTTTCTGGAAACCGGGTTTGATGAAATTTAAAGAAATAAGAAAGAAGTATTTGCTGTATGCAGATGTTTAAAAAGCCATCTGTAATTACAATTTTTATTATTGGATTAATTACTGTTGTTATTAGTTCCAATTTAAATTGGCCAGCTAAATTTAGCAATGGAATTATTGAATCTGATGCAAAAGGGTATTATGCATGGCTCCCTGCAATATTTATTTACCAGGATTTAAGTTTTTCCTTTAAAGAAGAAGTAGAAGAAAAATATCCACATGGTGCGATTCCATATGAATACAGAATTCTATCGAACGGTAAAGTCAGCAATAAATATTATGCTGGAACAGCTTTCCTTATTGCACCATTTTTTGCAATAGCAAATTTTATTACAATTTTATTTACCGATTTGCCGGCAGATGGATATTCCTATTGGTATCCAGTTTTAGTAAATATTGCATCGATTTTTTATTTATTAGCAGGTCTAATTTTTATTAGAAAATTATTATTGAATTTTAAATTTAATGAGGGGTTGATTTCTTGGGTTTTACTTGCTGTATTTTTTGCCACAAACCTATTCTATTACACCATAGTAGAACCGGGAATGTCTCACATTTACTCATTTTTTTGCATTTCTGCTTTTCTATATTATCTCAATAAATGGGCAATTTTCGTAAATCCAAAACAGTTAGCTCTAGTTTCTTTATTTTTGGGAATCATTATTATTATTCGTCCAATTAATGGGTTAATTATTTTTATTGCTCCTTTCTTTTTTAATGGATTTAATGAGTTTACAGGAAAAGTAGCCATTATATTCAAAAGTAGAAACACGAAATTAATGATTGGGAGCTTAGTTTTATTGGTTTCAATTATTTCTTTTCAACCAACTCTGTACTTTATTCAAACAGGTAGTTTCTTTTTGTATTCCTATGGAGATGAAACTTTTCAGTTTCGGGCGTTTCATCTTTTTGATTTTTTATTTTCCTTCAAAAAAGGAGCATTTCTTTATCACCCTATTTTATTGATTTCCTTGTTAGGGTTGTTATATTTATGGAGAGAAAATAGATATAAGGCAACGTATTTACTTTTATTTCTTATTTCGATTTTTTACATTTTTTCATGTTGGTGGAGTTGGTGGTATGGCGGCAGTTTCGGACAAAGAGTCTTGGTTGAATTTCTCCCCTTATTTGCATTGTTGTTAGCCTATCTCTTAAGCATTAAAAGAAATTTATGGGTAAAAATTTCAATTGTGCTTTGTATGTTGCTTTGCCAGATTCAAACCTACCAATACCGCTATTTCATTATTCACTGGGAGGACATGAATAAAGAAAAATATTGGGAAGTGTTCTTAAAATTAAAATAGAAAACACGCTCAATTAATTACTTTTGTATCTATACTTTCCAACCTACTCGTGAAAAAACGCCTTACTCCCGATTTTGAATTAGCATTTGATAAACCTGAAGAAAATGCCGGCTTTTTGCTTTGGCAAACTGCAAATCTTTGGCAAAGGAAAATGAAAGAACAATTGGACAAAGTTGGAATTACCCACGTTCAATTCTTGCTACTCAACACTTTGGCATCCTTTAACTTGCTTGTTGATAAACCAATTACACAAGCAATGCTGGCCGAGAAAAGTGGTTGCGATAAAATGATGACTTCAAAGGTTATAAGGTTGTTGGAAGAAAGACAATTCGTTGTTAGAAAACCGCATCACACCGATACACGCTCTCTTACTATTTTAATTACCAAATCAGGAATGGAGCTTTTGCAAAGGGCAACTCCTGTTTTCCTGGAAGTTGACAAACTTTTTTTTAAACCAATAAAAGACAAAGTAAATTCCCAAAACAAACGTTTTAAAAAAATCATCAAGAAAAGCGAAAAAGAAGTTGAAACCGAAGTGAAGGAAAAGGGAAAAACCAAAATAATTCCAATTCCTCCTCCGCCTTTCGATATGTAAAATTTAATTTTTTAGGACTTCTTTTTCTATTCAAAAATATATTTCCTTTGTCCTTTCTTCAAGGGGTGTTGTAGCTTGTAAAAAAGTTATGACTGAGATTATACCCTTTCTCACTTCTGGTGAGACGAACCTGATCCAGGTAATGCTGGCGTAGGGAGGCATGGTATTGAAAAATGAAAAGTCGGATTTGTCGACCCCTTCATTTCCGTTGTGTTTAATTATTAATAATGCAACGATGAAAAAATTAAAATTAACGGTTACAGGAGTTATTTCTCTGGGGTTGTCATTCTGCGTAAACGCTCAAAAAACAACAGCTATTTTAAAAGATACTGCAACAGTTACAAAACAATTTGAAGTTATAGCAACAAGGGCAGAAGAAAAATCAGCAATGGTTTTTACAACGCTGACTAAAAAAGAAATTCAACAGACTAATTTAGGTCAGGATGTTCCGTTTTTGCTAAATACCCAAGCCAATGTGGTAGTGAATTCAGATGCAGGAACAGGCATAGGTTATACAGGTATTCGAGTTAGGGGAAGCGACCCTTCTCGTATCAACGTAACTGTAAATGGAATTCCAATGAACGATGCAGAATCGAGCAATTTGTATTGGGTAAATACACCCGATTTGGCTTCTTCAATCCAAAGCGTGCAATTGCAGAGAGGTGTAGGCGCAAGTACTAATGGCGCAGGTGCTTTTGGTGCTACATTGAGCTTACAAACCAATGAAATTAACCAAAAGCCCTATGCAGAATTAACAAGTGGAATAGGTTCTTTTAATACTCAGCGCAATACCGTAAAATTTGGAACAGGAGCCATTAATAATTTCAGTTTCGATGCGCGATTGTCGCAAATTACCAGCGATGGATTTATTGACCGTTCTGCTGTAAAACTCCAATCATATTACCTTTCAGGCTCTTGGTTCAAAGGTAAAAACTTGATTCGTGTAAATGCTTTTTCAGGCCGCGAAAAAACTGGACAAGCTTGGTACGGCGTGCCGCAAGATTCTTTAGAAAAAAACAGAACCTACAATGCGGCCGGGAGTTATTTCGAGAAGGGAAATGAAAAATTTTATAACAACGAAACCGACAATTACCAGCAAGACCATTACCAAGCTTTTTGGGTACATCAGTTTTCAAATAGAATGAAGTTCGATGTTGCCTTACATTATACCAAAGGCCGCGGATATTACGAGCAATACAGGCATCGAGAAGATTTATCTAACTATGGTTCCGGGCCTGCACTTGTAGGTCAACAAACGTTGGTAGACACACTCGGAAATTCAATCGTGGTGCCTGCTGATACCATTTATCAAACCAATTTAGTGCGTCAATTATGGCTCGATAATAATTTCTATGGAACAGTATTCTCCTTTACCTACGAGCCAAATGCACGTTTCAAATTGGTTTCCGGAGGAGGTTTAAATCATTACAATGGCGAACATTTTGGCGAAATTGTATGGTCTGAAAACACGAATCTTTTAGCCCCAGGAAGTAGATTTTATGCCGATAATGCGAAAAAAACAGACTTCAATATATATTCAAAAGCAACCATAGATTTAACCAATAAACTGAATGTTTATGCGGATGTACAGTACCGACATGTGAATTATGATTTTTTAGGTTTCGATGCCGATACATTGCCACTTCAACAAAAAAGCACGCTCAATTTTTTAAATCCCAAAGCAGGATTTAATTTCACAATCAACAAAAAAAGCAGGGCATTCTTTTCGGTAGCTGTGGGACACAGAGAGCCAACCAGAGACGATTTTACGCAATCTTCCATCAACAATCGCCCAAAACCAGAACAATTGATTGATTATGAGATTGGCTATCGTTTTAATACCTCAAAATTACAATTAGGCGTAACAGGTTATTTCATGGATTACAACAATCAACTTGTACTTTCAGGTGAAATAAATAATGTAGGAAATTATAACCGTGTAAATACGCCTAAAAGTTTTCGACAAGGTGTGGAAATTGAGTTAGGTACAGCTTTGTTTAAGTGGCTCGATTATGCAGGAAACATTGCCTTTAGCAAAAATAAAATCACTCAATTCACCGAATATGTAGATGATTACGATAATTTCACACAATCACCAGTAGTATATGACAATACAGACATTTCATCTTCAACCATCACATTGAAACCAATTAAAATACTCAACATTCATTTTATTACCAAGCAAGTTGGCCAGCAATACTTAGACAATACACAATCAGAAGACAGAAAAATTGATGCATTTCTGGTAAATGATGTTAGAATCAATTGGAACGTTGCTTCCAAAAAAAGCTCCGTTGTTGACTTTGCAATTTCTATCAATAATGTATTCGACCAAAAATACGCTCCAAACGGTTACACGTATGGAGGTTTAAGTGGAGGACAGCGATTGAATTACAATTTTTACTTTCCTCAAGCCGGAACAAATTTTCTGGCTATGTTGAGCATAAAATTTCAATCAACGAACAATTAAAAATCTTTTCTGACAGCTGAATGTTTCTGATTTAATAGATAGAATATAGATACCGGCTGGAATTTCAGAAATATTTACAGCAATAGCATCTCCCGATAATGTTGTTAGCCCTTGCTGGAAAACACTTTGTCCTGTGGTGTTGATTATTTGAAGAATTCCTTTTTCCTTTAGTGGAGAAGAAAGTTGAATATTCAGGAGCTCTTGAGCTGGATTTGGGTATAATTCGATGTCCTGAGTTTCTGCCGTTTCAGAAATACCCAGTACAACACCTGTAGTGAAATTTACGCGGAGTTCTGTTCCAAAATCGCCACCCCAACTTTTAATATTTGTAGCTAAATCAGCTTTTCTAAAACGTATAAATCCGCTTCCATCATTATTGGCCCACCAGCTAATGCCATCTTTATCAAAATCTTGCAAAACGAAGGTGTAACAACCTGCTGGTAATGTTAATGTATCAGAATAAACTGTGGAAGGGTCAAAACCATTTCTGTCTTCTACAACATTTCCGTTTGCATCTGTTATATACCAAGCATTTTCTTGAGGTGCATTATTCGATTTAAAACTTACTACAAAAGTTTCCGGAACTAGCAACGGTGCTACAAAAGCGGATACCATACTGTTATTCAGGGCGTAACCATCTGTTGTACCATTTACTTCAATAATTGTAACTTCAAATTTGCCACTTGCAGCTGTCCAATTCACATTTGCAGCCAATTCTACATCAGTAGATGCAAGAAAGGTTAGATTTCCGGTCCATGTAAATTCAGACATTGGCCCGTCCTTCACACCGTAGCTAAATTTTACAGATGTTAAGTTATTTGCACCTTTATTCATCAATCTTATTTTAGGTTTTCCGCAAATGGGGTTCATTCTATTGAATCTAAAATCTGTACTTGGAGCTAAGATTTCCTCAATAGATGCATCTAGTTGTTTAGCAGGTGAACCAAATTCAATTAAATACGCTTCAATTACATAGTTAGGAGCTTGCGTTGCGTCCGTGTTGGTAAAAGCTTGTATTTCCATTCTGAATTCTTCGGTAGTTCCAGGTGAAGGGGTAAAATGAATTTTGTCAGGAAAAACTAGATCTCCGGGACACCAGCTCGTTCTGTCGTACACCCAAGTTCCAGCTTGCGGGTAAACGGGATTTAGCCCGCAATTGTCCCGCCAAACATCTTTATCACTAATAACTGCATTGTTTCTGTAAAGTGTTCTTTTCTTAGGGCAAAACTCAGCACAGTATTCAATGCTATCAGCCGCATGCCCTGTTTGAACTATGTTTAATGTAGCTGAAGAAGTTAAGGGGCTGAATGTGATATTTTTAGGAGTAAGTTGGTCGTTAATTGGGCTAGACGCATTCCCGTAACTAAATTGCCCGTTCCATAAAGGATTGATTCCCAAGAATGGTCTTGGAGCTGTGCCTTCAATAAAAACGAATTCGAGGTTTATTTTCCAACCTCTTCCCACATTTGTTTCATAGCCCGTATGACGGTATTCTATTTCCACAGAATCTCTCAAAAGTGCCTCCATGTCTGAAATATCAAGTTTATAAGAAGCTTTCCAAGTTGCATTATAACTATTGCCATAAGGTGTAATGTACCGAGCCAATTCTAAATCCATCGATTGACCTTGAACACCGTCTTTTCTTCTGATGTAGATATAATTGAGATAATCCCATTCTCCACAATTTTCTCCATCAGGACATTGAAAAGTAAGGTCGAACCAGGCTTTATGGAAATTTGCACCAGGGGCGGGAAAAACACCCCAGGCCGGATAAGCAGTAAATCCTTGAGAAGGATTTGTTTCAATAAAAAAGTTGTCGTGAGTTTTTACCCGAATAGTGTCGCCAGGTGCTGCAAAAGAAATGGTTGCTGAAAGTAAAAAGAAATAAAGGAATAAGTTTAACTTCATTGGGTAGGTAAAAAATATTTATTGGCAAATTATTAAAACTTTCGCAAGTTTAAACAAATGAATAAATAGATTTTTCAATTGGTGTTATTTAGAATACTCACAAGAGAATAAATCGACCAAGGATTATTTATTCCTATGTCGGGGAATTGAAGGCTTTCACGTAACTAAAAAAATATTCATTTCTTAAATCCAGGACATTTTATTCAAAATATTTAATCCTCTACTACAGCCCTGCCCCGGATAGGAGCGTGTAGCGTTGGTGGAGCCGGCGGAACCAACCTACAGCGGATAGCCGGAAAAAGGCACAAAAAAAGCAACATTTCGTTGTGCTGAAATGTTGCTTCCAATAATTAAAATTGATGTTTATTCCATGCCATTGTAAGCAATTACAATCTTGTCAATGTCTTTGGCGGTCCAGTTTTTTTCGTTAATCATTTCTATAATTTGAGTATCGCCTTTGAATACTTCTTTCATTTGTTTTTTAAAGCCTTTTTCAAAAATCTCTGTAAAGCCTTCTTCATTCTTTCTTTTTACAAATAAGCCTGTTTCGTAAACAAATTTTTGAGGGGTGCTTTCTGGTGATGGAAACCAATATTTATATAAACACATATCTCCACTAATTATAGCCTCTGCCATTATTGCTTTGGGGTCATCTGGAACACTTAGAAACTCAAAAGTTTTATTGTTGCATTGAAATTTCGTTAATTTTTCTCCACCTATTCTCTTCTTCAAATTGGCAGCGTCCATGAAGTAAATTTTCTCATATATTTCTCCTGTTTTAGAGTTCTCGTAACAGATTTTGCCTTTTAAAGTATCTCCTTTTTTGGTAAGTGCCCATCCATCATAGTAGTCCATTCCTTTATTGTTGGCTGCCTGGGAAAAGGCAAATTGTGAGCAGCATAAAAATGTAAAAAGGAGTAAAAGGTTTTTCATGATTTATTAGGTTATTTTTTAGAATTCCAAACTTACGCGAAAAAACCAAAAATCAAAACAGTAAATAATAATTTAATATAGAGTCGTCTTCTACCAGCTACCGCCTGCGCCGCCGCCGCCAAAATTTCCGCCGCCAAAACCGCCAAAACCGCCGCCGCCGCTG
>Ga0247834_1001350_pt1 | contig 42613 bp, 37 predicted proteins | sample LaCruzMarch2015__8_FD_187118 | JGI IMG/M metagenome (GOLD analysis project Ga0247834, IMG submission 187118) | Freshwater microbial communities from meromictic Lake La Cruz, Castile-La Mancha, Spain - LaCruzMarch2015_12m | ecosystem: Environmental > Aquatic > Freshwater > Lake | place: Spain... | reverse complement strand
CAACAGGGTGATAATGAGCGTGTCTTTTTCTTGCTCGGTCAGGGTTGATAAATCGGGCTGCTTTTCCATGCCTATACTTTGCTTGATCTCTTACGCTTTTTCAAGGGCGGGCTGAGTAGTTACTATTAACAATCAATTGTTTTTATGACAACGATTGATTATTTCAATTCACAAGTAGACTGAGATAAAAGTTGATATTTCGTTCCAGTGGATACGCTATTTATTTCCTCCCCCTACAGCATAGGTATCTACACAAGTATTAAACATAATAAAAACATAAGGTTATATTATGAATTAACTCCCTCTCCCCTTGGGAGAAGGTTGGCGTGAGGGCAATAAAATCAAGCATTTAAAGCCTCTCATCCCAACCCACTCTCGGAGGGAGAAGGAGCTTTTGGACTTGTGTAGATACTTATGCCCCTACAGTTTAGAGGTCATAAAAAAATTTTCCAGGCTCATCCACTATACTATTTTCCAAGCAGCTGTTGCTTACATTTGACAATCCCCGCTTTCCCCTGTAGATTCCTGCGCTTTCCATTCACCCACCCGCATCAAAAGGAGGCTGCCATGTTAGATAGTGTAATGATTTCCAGCCTCGCATCTGTTACCCCTCGGTAATTCTGCCGATTCTTACGGATCGGGGCTTCCACAAAAAATAACCTTAATTTTTTAACACGACCGGACACGGTAGGGCTTCGTTTTGCCTTGCGTTTTTGGTCAGTGGGAGTTCGTATGAATAAGCAACGTCTTTGGACGAAACAAGCGGAGCATTTGTGTGCCGAATTTAGCGCAGAGGATGGTGTAGACCCGCGCTATGCCAAACGCCAACACGCGCGAAAAAAAACGCCGCGCAAAAACCTGCAATTATGTAAAGAAGCGGCGCGGATTGTCGCGCTGGTACTGACAGGCGAAACCCAACACCCGGTGTTGCGGGATTTGTTGGTGTTGTCTGTCGAGCCAGAAAATGATGGTGCGTGTGTCTGCGTCACCGTAGGCCAATACGCCACTGACAGTTTGGCGGATGAAGCCGAAGTGCGGGCGGCGTTAGGCCGTGTGCAAGGTTTGTTGCGCTCGGCCTTGGCACATGCGCTGCACCGCAAACATACGCCGACTTTAAGCTTTCGATATGTCGGCGTCATTAGCGAAGGAGGTGTCTGATGCCGATTCAAACCATCATCACTAAAGGCAAAGTCCCAGTAAAAATCTACACCGACACTATCGAGCCGGAAGCCTACCGTCAGCTCCTGAAACTATCGGAATTGCCCTTCATCCACAGCCACATCGCCGTCATGCCAGATGTCCACGCAGGCAAAGGGGCGACGGTCGGTTCGGTCATCCCGACGGCGGGCGCGATTATTCCGGCGGCGGTGGGAGTGGATATTGGTTGCGGCATGAACGCCTTGCGCTTGTCGATCAAAGCGAAGGATTTACCGGATAACTTGCGCTCTTTGCGTTTGTTTATCGAAGCGGCTATTCCGGTCGGCTTTAACATGCACAAAAAAGATGTCGCCAAACCCTCAACCGTCACCGGTTTGGCAGTGGGTTTGCACAGCATCTTGGGCAAACATCCCAAAATCAATACCATGCAAAAGAAGCCCTACCAAACTTGGGTGCGGCAATTAGGCACCTTGGGCGGTGGCAATCATTTCATCGAGCTGTGTTTGGATGAAAACGACGATGTCTGGGTGATGCTGCATTCCGGTAGCCGTGGCATTGGCAACGTCATGGGCGAATATTTCATCGCCTTGGCAAAAAAAGACATGGGGCGGCATTTGATTAGCTTGCCGGATAAGGACTTAGCTTATTTCAGCGAAGGCGCGGCGTATTATGACGATTATCTGGAAGCGGTGGCGTGGGCGCAAGATTACGCACTCATCAACCGCCGCGAAATGATGTTGTTAGTTTGCGAAGCCTTGCGGAAGAAATTGCCCAAGTTCGGCATCACTAAAGAAGCCATTAACTGCCACCACAACTATGTCAGCCGAGAAAACCATTTCGGCGCATCGGTATGGATTACCCGCAAAGGTGCAATCAGCGCGGCGGAAGGCGAACTGGGCATCATCCCTGGCAGTATGGGCGCGAAGTCATACATCGTGCGTGGCAAAGGCAACCCGCAATCGTTCTGCTCCTGCTCACACGGCGCAGGCCGCGTCATGAGCCGCTCCGCCGCGAAAAAGCAGTTCGACAGCGACGATGTTGAAGCACAAACCAAGGGCGTGGAATGCCGTAAAGACAGCGGCATAGTCGATGAGATTCCGGCAGCGTATAAAGACATCGACCAAGTCATGGCACATCAGGATGATTTGGTTGAGGTGGTGCATACGCTGAGGCAGGTTTTGTGTATTAAGGGTTAGCGTTTTAGGTTCGGAGTCCAAAATTGGTTTTGGACTCCGTTTTTGTGTAGCGCTTTAATTATGCCTGATAGACATTTTAATCAAAACAGCCGCCAATAAGCATTACAGCTTCACCAAACGATAATTATCAGAAAGCAGCCGTCGATATTCGCAAGTTAAGATGTGATCCTGCAAATACGGACACTTGAAACGGCGAAAGTGGATACTGTACTACAACTAACTTGCCTTACCTACCAAGTGCACAAAAAACAGCAGTCATTATAGCTCCCAGTATCGTCCAGATGAGTTTGCCGGTATTGCCGCAACACCCATTTGACCACAAAGGTAATCACCCATTGACCAATGCTAATCGGCTGCCGTCATTTGGAGGATCTATGAGTACGGCAAGAAATTCAGGTTTAACAAAAAATAATGTCGCCATGTCGTTCATCGTCAGTTGGCAATATTGGTTTAACCCAAGCATCGCATTGTTTATTAATTCGAAGGCTTCCTTTTCAAGGCCAGGATCTTCAGATTCGACAATGCCCTCCCCGCGTTTTTTTAAGCCGATCACCGCGCTGAGGTATTGTGTATCATCGATCAAGCTTAAATCCTTGGCTCGGTACAAAATGGCGGCTTTGGTGACTTTCCATTTTAATTTGATTTCGATAAGCCCTTGCCAACTGATCCGGGTGCCTGATTTGCCACAGCACTGAAAATCCTTTGAAAAGGTGGTTCTCGGCATCAGAAATGCGGAAGCAAACCGGTTAGCTTGGGCTTCTGTCGCCCTATCGCCAGTCACTTGCCCTTCATGCAGTATTAGATGCCCGGTTTCATGGCTCAGGTCAAAGCGTAAACGGTACGGGCTTTGTTTGGCGTCATTACGGATGATGATGGGACGTTTTGCGGTAATGGATAAGGCATCAACCGAACTGGAAACCCCGCTGAAAGACGTGACCACAGCACCGGCGTTTTCGACAACTCGAACCATATTGGCAATGGGCCCCATGCCAAGTTGCCAAAGCCGTCGTGCGTTTTCAGCAGCTCTTTCGATATCTTCCGGCGTGTGGACTTCGTAAGTGGGGACATTCACTGCGGGCAAGCACAGTTTGTGGTCGATAAATTTGACCAGCCGTTCAAAGAACTCGCCCCTGGCCTTGACAGTTTGCTTTTGCGCAACTTTTGAGGTCATGTTTTTTCTAAAATGAAACTGCTCGTCCGACAGGTAAGTTTGCCCCGCCGTATAAAAGAAATCAGGCATGACCCGTAAGCGTCCGGCCAACGCCTCAACCGTTTGAAGGATAGGCTCAGTCCGGCCAGTTTCGAGTTGATGGACGTATTGGCGGGATTTATCCAGTGAGCCCGCCAGATCCGTTAAGGTGTTACCGTGATACTGTCTGGCGAGCCGTAATTCATAGCCGTTAAACATGGTTTCGGTGTTGCCCTAACGCGGCACTGTCGGTTTTTGGCAAGACCAATGCGGGCGGCAATTCCTTGGCGGGTGGCGTGGTATGACCGATGCTGTGCAGCACGGTTGCCGAACGCTCATATTTCCAACGGCATAAAATTTCATTAAAGGCATTGATGCCAATAAAAAACACCGCATCGTCATGGTCATCGGTGAACGCGGGTTCGAGGATGAACCGCCACAACACCACTTCGTTATTGTTGGGTTCGAACAGGTTGAGTTGTGTGGATTCCGCAAAGGTAGGGATCAGCACCGTTGATTTTTTAGGATTGTTGGCATCATCGGTAAAAAACCGGGCCAGCACAGCGCCAATTCTAAACAGCAGGTCAGTACCCCGATGGGAGACCGAAAGCCACGGATAGGATTGGGTGTTCCAGGCTTTTAGGATGGCTTGACGTTGACGGCCAAAGGCCAAACAGCTTTGGGTATAACGGTCATCCAACTCAGTGTTTGCGTCATGTAGGGCTTTATAGCGTGCATCAAGTAAAAGACCCGCAATCACATTCAAGCGGTCATTGGACAGGTCTGAAGAAAATGAAGTTGGATCGCTAATCAAGGCCGCTCCCCATAAAATGGCTAAAATTACTGTTTGTCAATCTTGAAAATATTGCTAATTAAGAGATTTGTCAAGCTGGTATCAATTGCTTAATCTGCTCCAGGTGGCTATTCTCATCAAATTGGACGGGCTTTCTGATCTTCAGTGACCAGTAATTACCATTGTTGCTGACCATTAAAATCAAACTGACCAAGAGAAAACTATCCCAAATTCGACATGGGTGGTTATGGGTTAGTGTTATCTTGACTGGCAGATGCAGACCCATACCCGACATTCAATTTCATTAATTTGAAAGGGTATAAATGGATAATTATTGAAACATAGATCAAACTCTATTTCATGCAGTTATTTGCTATTTCCTCCGAAATCTCATGCTTTTCGATTTGAAATCCATGATAAATGTTCTGATTAGGATGAGTTAATTTGAAACGATAGAATTTGCCACTTCTTTGATAAGCAATTCGGTCATTGCCGTCTTCTATTGAGATCAACAAGAGTTCTTGGGTTTGCTTAAGGTCAAGTGGCATAGCAGCAACCTGTTCTCCTCTAGTGGAGTCAAAATAGGGGGTTTTACCATGCTTGTAATGGGGTTCGTAAATCGGTAATAGCTGTTTCAATGATTCCTGATGATGTGCATTTTTAACAGTAAATGGCGTATATCCATTTTGCGATACGTTATATGCCTTAGCTTCATTTAGTTGTTGTTTACCAAAGCTAATCCAGTGGGCTTCTTGAATAAGTGGATTTCCACTAATATCACCTTCGACTATACTCCGATTGGTCAAATTTGCGGAAAATGCAGAGGGTATAATAGCCAAATTTAAACATAAAACCTGACATGCTAAAGATCGACTTTAGCCCAAAAGCCATTGACGACGTGTACCAACAATTCATGGAGCATCCCTCCGGGCCAGCCAAGAAAAAACTGCATGTCGTCTATCTGAAATCACAGGGCTTGCCGCATCAGGAAATCGGACGCATTGCCCGCACCAGCGCCGACAGCGTGACGCGTTACCTAAAAGACTATGACGAGGGTGGCTTAGCCGCGCTGGGGGTGTCGCGCACCAATCGTCCGGCCAGTTCGTTGCAGCCTTATCAGGATCAACTAAAAGCGCACTTTTTAAAACAGCCTCCCCATACGGTCGCCGAGGCCGCCCATGAAATCGAGGCGCTAACCGGTATCAAACCAGGCCCCAGTGCGTGCCGCGACTTCATGCGCAAGCGCCTGGGCATGAAGTTCCGAAAAATGGGGGTTATCCCCGCAAAAGCCGGCCCCAAAAGCAGGCCGAGTTCTTAAACGACGAGCTTGAACCCTTGCTGGAAAAGGAAAAACAAGGCCAGCGCAAAGTTTTCTTCGTCGATGCCGCGCACTTTGTCATGGGTGCGTTTTTGGGCATGCTGTGGTGTTTCGGGCGGCTATTCCTCAAGTCATCCAGCGGGCGCAGACGTTACAATGTCTTGGGGGCCTTTAGCGTAACAGGCACCGATCTGGTCACCATCACCAATGAAGCCTACATTAACTCTGACACGATTGTGGCGCTGCTGATTAAGCTCAAGCAAGAATACCCCGACATCCGGTTAACGCTCATTATGGACACCAACAGTAGGCGCTTTAGGCGACGCGCGTTACCAACGCTGCAATAAGGTGACCGGACAGGCAAAAATGCTGGGTGTCGACATCGTTTTTCTGCCCCCTTACTCACCCAACTTGAACTTGATTGAGCGCTTGTGGAAATTCACCAAAAAGAAGTGCCTATACAATCGGTATCACGAAACCTTTTGCCATTTTAAGGAAGCCATCGACGATTGCCTTGATAAGGTGAAATCTACTTTCAAAGAACAAGTAAAAACTCTTCTGAACCCTAAATTCCAGCTATTTGAAAAATCCGCAGGCGTGACCGCGTGAGGTATATTAACGGTATTATCAAATTAATTTTTATAAAAGCCGCTGTAAGTTTTACACCAACTTGAAAACTAAACCAAAACTACAAGCCATCACTTGAACCAACAATCCTCTTTACTAAACATTTTCAGTTTTGATTTTAAAGTCATGTTGCGTTTTCCCTGTAGACGACATCAATTTATTCATCCAATCCGGCTTTCGGCCATTACCACTCCACGTTTGGGAATAGTCATCTGGACTACGATACTTTGGTTCAGCACGTTCTTTTTTAATTTTGATGGACACTGGTTTGTCCGCTAACAATTCATCTAATGTAAATCCAGAATCTTCAGCCATTAATGTGAACTTGTTAATCAGTTCCTTTTATCGGCAACTTTTCTAAGCTCAATCGCTTGACTGATATTTTCTTTTAATTTGGTTAAGTCTTTTAATGAAAATCAAAAAATAAGCAAGGCATTTTAAAAACTACGCCTGAATAAGTTACATTTATACCCTGTTTGTGATGTATTGACATACTTTCTTGTTTTTTTTCAACGCCAGCCGTCTTTAACATCGGCTATAATTCTATTTAACACCCTGGGCATCCTGACCAGGTCTCTATTTTTACTTTCTGTGAGATAACAACACCATGATAAATTTAGTACTTTTGCTTGATGATCCAGATTTTATCGCTTCTGTCCAATTTGAAAAAATAACCTATCAAGCCAATGAAGTGATTTTAAAAGAAAACGAAATTAGCCAAGATGTGTATTTTATTTTGGACGGGCAGGTTCAAATAAGCACTTGCATAGGTGAGGAAGTTGACAAAATTTTACCTGGATTAGCGCGATTGACTAAGGGGGATTTTTTTGGCGAACTGGCAATGTTTGATGGTGAGCCCCGCAGCGCTGAAGTCACGACTATTACCGTCTGTGACATCGCCAAAGTAGATGGCTCACAAATGTTAAGCTTTATGGAAAAATATCCTGAAAAAGGTTACTTCGTTTTACGGGAGTTGTTTATGAATTTGGTCATGCGTATAAGGCAAAACAACTTAAGGACGAAAACGGTACTGGAATTGTATTTGAAAGAAAATTGCCATTCCCACAAATAGCTATCTACCCAAAACCCCGAAAATTATTAATAACTTTCGGAGTTTTGTTATTAGTAACGCAAGACAATACTAGCATGTATGCGGCTGTCGCCCGACCGTGTCGTCACCGCATCATCCAAGGCAGTGGCAACCGCGATTTTGGCTTGGACATAATTTTGCCATTGCCAACTTGTGCCGACTCCGGTGCTGCTCAAACTCCAATCATTGAAACGGCCGGCTGTACGGTTTTCCATACGGCCATGACCATAATCGAAAAAAGCAAATAAATTGAATTGTTGCCAAGTCGGGGTAGTGATTTCAAATTTAACGATTTCGCCCCGATCCGCACTGGTTTCCCGTTCCTGATAGCCTCGCACATCATAACTGCCACCCACGCCGATTTGTTCGCCTGCTATTAAGGAGTCTTGGGTGTATTGCCCGGTAAAAACGGTTTGTATCAGCCATTGTTGAAAATTAACCGTGAAATTGCCGCCATAGCGCAATAAATTCCAGTCCTGAGTGGCAGTTTGATAATCAGCCTGATCGTTGTGATCACCGATACCGGTATTGCCCACCCACTTTATGTGGTAGCCAAAATGGCTGTTATGCCAGGGATATTCTCCTTTGTAGAGCAAACTCAAGGGCACGCTACGGACATTGTTTCCTACCTGTTCCGAACGGAACTGAATGTCATTGATAAAATAACGGTTATCTAGGCCTAGATCCAACCAATGTTCGTAACGGCCCCATTTAGGCAAAAATTGTTGATAATGCAGACCATACATTTCCCCAGAGCCAGTAACGGTAAAATCGCTGCCTATAGTGCCGTTATTGACATTTGAAAATGCGTAATAGGCACTCAACCAGCCTTTCAATGGATAGATAGGCAAACTGTAGCTGCTACCGTATTGTTCCACAGTATCGGCATGGTCAGGGGATGTCGTGTAACTACCGTTGAAAATATGGTCTAAGCCCCATAGGTTGCTATGCTGCAAGGCACCAGTGATGCGAAAATTACCGGTAGTTTGGGTACCTTCGGTATTCATTAACAATGAGGCTTGATAAGGACGTTGTTCAGCGACCTTGATTTTGGCATCGACATGGTCAGCAGTATCGCTTTGTTTGAATGTCAGCTGCACTTGTTTTGACGGATGCTTATTGGCGACTTTTATGGATTCTGCCAAATTTCGGGTGTCCGGCGAACTGGCACTTTGTAAACCTGGCAAACTGGCAAGGATATTGTCTTTGCTAAAATAATGGTTACCTTCAACACTAACCTCCCCTAAAGCAAAGGATATAATCCGTAATTTGACATCACCGTTGTCCAATGTTTGAGGCGGCACGATGACGCGATAAAAAGGATAGCCTTGTTCGCGTATTTTGGTTTCCAAACCTTTGCCCACTTCTTGTAATGTTTTTAGGGTGTATTGCCGCTGTTGCAGAGCTTGGAAATAATCTTCCTGTACATTCAATGGTAATGGTGATTCACCCTCAACGGTAAAATGCTTGACCATGAATTGGATGGTTTGGGGGGCAGCAGATAGGCTTAATGGGCTGGATAAACAAATAATACCAACCAGCATAGTGCGCGACAGGCGATTTTGCGGGCGTAATGGGTTCATAGTTCGTTCTTGAAAAAATAGCTTAAACAAGCCAGAGAGCTAGTTACTGCATTCATAAGTTGTAGCAGCACTGTTGGCGTCATCTTCAGTCAATACCGAATAAATGCCTGAATTGGCGTTTTGTCCATCAAAACTTGACGTTGGCAAAGGATAAGGATCAAGTTTTTGGAAAGTTTGTTGCCCGCTCAACCGGACTATGTTTTTTTGAGGATTTACGTAGGCAACTTCATCTTTACCCAAATCGACATTATTTTCGTCGCCCGTAGCATTTTCTTGTGAAAGCTGAACGTGACCTTGATGGACAGTTACGTATAATCCGGTTGGTGTTCCTTGTTTTTGCTGTTTGCCAAATAATTTATCCATGGAACTGTTGTCATGATCCGGTCTTGGCACCGAGCTATCAGGTATTACCAAAGGAATTTCAGGCAATTTAAAAACCTCAGATTTACGATTGGCAAAATAACCACTCTCTGGCATCGTTATTAGTTGCTCGCCATTATCATTTTTTAAGACGATTTGCCCTTGCCACACATGGCTGTATAGACCTTCTGCTAGCCCATCCAAAATGATGTCGGATTGCAATGAACCGTTATTGACACAAGCCCCCACGCAAGTCAAATCAAAACCCGTTCCGCGTATACCAATAGTACCCACTGGCGTATCAACGGCATATGCCGCCTTATTGGTTTTACCAATGCTACCAGTCAACGCACGCATCCCACCGATTGTCAAACGGTATAAAGCATGGTCTTGTTCGCCCGGGTTTTGATAGCGAAAGTCGGCAATTTGCATTTCACTATTGGCCTGTAAGGTGATTTTTTCGCCATCACGGAACACCATCAAGGCGTAGCTGTTATCTTGGCTACGCAAATAATCGGCACTGTAAAGCGGTGCCCCCAAAGCAAGCCGGCGTTCTTTTGCATTCTTATCGCTTGGATTTTTGGCAACCACCAAACCTTTTATATCAACCACGCGGGCAACAACACTTTGGTTAGTTTCAATAGCATTAGTTTGCTTAAGCTTATCTTCATTTTCGCTGTTTTCCTTTTCACAATCCGTTTGGCAAAGCCTGACTGAATAATCCGCTTGTTGGGCGTTAACGGTTGCCAGTGGCGTTTTTATCTGAAAACTCCCAGGCGTTTGTTTGGCAATGTCGCCACTGCTAGTCCGCACACCACCTTCATGTAAGGTGACTTTCGCTTGTGGGTTTGGCGATTGTGAGTCGTAATGGTCAACCGTAAAATTACTGTTCGGACGCACCGTCATTTTGGCACCGTCGGTAAAAGTAATGATCACGAAGCTACGCTCTGTTGTTTGGATATTGTCGCCTTGAAAAATTTCGGTATCCTGAGCCAATATCCTAGGTGCTGTGCCAGGAAGTTGCGCCGCGTTGCTACCTCGGGCAAAACTGATCTTGCCAACCACTGGGGGAGCGGCAAAGCTGGTGTCGACACCTAAGCCCAACCATAACAATAATCCCAAGCACTTTATAAGTTTGGCAATATGATTGTTCATAACGTTATATTTTAAAAAGCGGATTATTGACATTGTTTAATTTGTTTCCGCCGATCATTTTGGACATTGTCCTCTTCAGCCCACTTGTTATTAACTATGGGCGTGTTATTACTGGTGACATTTTCTAATAGTCCATTAAGAGTAACCTGTTGTGTCAAAACTAACACTTGATTTTGCTGTACATCTTGTTGTTGCCTGACGATAACAGGATCTGAGCCAGGAACAGGGACTGACACGGGTTTTATAGTAAAATCAGTGCCGAGGAAGGCCATGCGGTAATTGCGGGTAGCAGCCAGAGTGCCTTGGGTGATTGCATAATTCCCAACTGTCTCACCTGCCACTCGGCTTAAAAATCCGCTTAGCGTGTCGCCATTAACCAAACCCGTACTTTGATAAGTCAGCACTGGATCAAGCTCACCCAAAAATTTGCTTTGCTTATCGGCAATAACACTTAAATCTCGCGGCGTAATGGTTAGATTATTCCCTGTGTAACTTAAGTTATAATCGCTGGAGGCAGCAAGCTCACCTTGGTAAATCTCATAATCACCAACATCTTCGCCACTTAAACGGATCAACGAACCCGACAGGCTATCACCAGCCAATAAACCTCTGGCATGGTAACTTAAAATAGGATCTTGTTCCCCATAGGTTTTGCCCGCTTCATTAACCGTGATCATTAAATCCCGTGGCGTGATCGTCAATTCCAATTTCGAAGCTGTGTTATCTTGAATTTTATAGCCCAATTGATTGGTCAGGCCGTTCAGATAAGCCACTTCATGATTACCGACATGATAATGGCCAGCATCGCTTAAAGAGCTGCTGACAGCATAAACAGCGTTTCCGCCGATACCTGCTGAACTTGCATTGTCACCATCGATAAAACCAGTATAGTTTGCCGGAATAGTTGCGGCATCACCGTAAACGCTGGTGAGTTTATTTGGTGTCACCAACAATGTAGGGATGACACTATAAAGCAAACCGTTACCATTGGCTTTGTCCACGTCAAACCCATCATTACATAAACTCACATACAGACAACCATAATGCTTAAAATTTGCATCCAAACCACCCAAGGTATTTTCTGCGGGCGTATCACTGTATACCAACCAACGACCATTGGGGGCAGACAAGGCAGCACCAGCAACATTGTTTAATTGGGCAGCTTCCAAGACAATCGCCGTACCTGTGCCACTCGCCTGAATATCGCCTAACAAGGTCAATTGACCGGAAGAAAATGCATTCAAGCGACTTATTGACGGCATTGATGGCAAAGTTAAAAAGCCTTGATTGTTATCGGAAACCGTTAAAGTTCCAGTTGCCGTCAATAAGCCCTCGCTGTAAACAAAATCATTAAACTGATATGCCCCAGAACCCGCCACATTTCCACCTGACCAATCAAATTGCCCGTTAACCGTTAAACCCGAAGAGTTATTGATTGTCCCATTGGTCATCGCCATTTTGTTTAGGGAGAGGGGTGTTTGGATATTAAATTCACCCCCATTTACGACAATTTTCGAGGAATCTGAAGACGTGTCAAAAGAAGCATGGTTTTTAAAATAATTGACGCTATCGGTAAAGATAATAGGGTTTGGACTATAGAAAGTTACACCGTCAAACGTGCGGGTGCTATCTTTAAACTCTAGCTGCCCAGTACCCGTTACACTGTAGGTTCCGGTATCTGTTCCTGGGCTTAGAATTTGCAGTAAACCGCCGGACATAATGACAGAGCCTTCATTATTAAAACCACCCAAATTCAAAATTCGGCTTCTTCCTGCCCCAACATCCGAACCGGGATTATTAATATTAAAAATACCTTCTGCCATATTTGTCAGGACAATATTGCTGCCTAGATCATTTACAGGTGCAATTTCACCTTTCCAGTTAATCACACCATAGTTATCCCAGTAACGCGTTGCCAAAAAGGGGATTCTAGGAAAGTCAAGGTTTGACACTGCGGCACTAAAATTAACAATCCCGAAATTTTGCCAATTTTTATCAAGCAATGCCCCGCCGTCATTAAGATTGGTAATGGTATCGGCTGATGTACTGGTCAATAGCCCGTTACCAGAGAACAGACCTGAAACAAAATCCAAGCGGTTAGCTATTTCAATATTATCGGCGCTAATCAGTCTTCCATTGTTAGCAATTGTCATTAATGGCATTTTAAGGGTATTTCCTGTATTAAACAGAACCCTAGCTCCATCAATTTCCGTTTCAGCGGCATTGTATTTAGACCCTGCTTTAAAATCGTATTGCCCGTCACCGCCAAACCAGACTTTATTGATACTATTTACTACCGCATCTTTTTCAAAAACTCGGTTACCTGTCCAAAATTGCAACTGGCCGGATTCACCTGCTTGATAACTGCCGGTATCAATTCCACGGCTGGAAATTCTCAATTGGCCAGTTTTTAAATTCACAATACCGGCATTGTTAAAACGGGATAAATTAATCTCCAGTATGGCAGAAGAAACTAACGGCTGGATAGTAAATACCCCACCCAAACGGTTATTAAATGCCGCGTTTATATTGCTAGGATTTAGAAAATTGGCTGCACCGTTCCATACCACAGTACCCAAATTGTCCCACGATTTACCCAGGTAAACGGTATCCTTATCTGCCAACGTAGTAAAACTTCCAGAAGATGTTGTTAATGCCCCCCCTTTAACTACACCTGCATGGAAATTGAATATATTGGTCACGGTGACTGCATCCGAACCTTCCAAAGTACCGCCGTCTATGGTCAATTTTGGTAAAGTGATCGGTTTTTGATTGCTGAAATTTAGTACGGCTTCGCTGGTAAGTTCAGTCTGGGCAGCAAGGTATTCCGACCCATTCCTGAAATAGTTTTTGCCATTACTGAACTTGACGGTATTGGGGCTATGGATGTAGGCATTATCATAAACACGCAGACCATACCAAAATTGCAATTGCCCATTGCCGAATACTTGATAATCGCCAGTGTCTTTACCTGGACTGAAAATCTTTAGGGTTCCTCCAGCCAGCTTTACTGTCCCTTGGTTATTGAACCGGGCGGTATTGATAGAAAACTCTTTTTCAACCAACGTCGTCTCACTACCGATATGGATAATGCCGCCCGGAGCGTTGATAAAAACTGACTTTGCGCCATCATCCACAAAGTCAGCATTTTTCCAATTCACTGTTCCATAATTGTCCCAACGCTTATTTAAATTAACTAGCCCTTCATCCGCCAAATTAGTGACCGAAGCAACTGCAGTCGTCAGTTTACCGGAACCAGTTAAATTACCAGAATGCATCGAAAACTTATCACTAATCACCAGAGGGTCAACCCCACTTAGGTTTGCTTGAGCAACAACCAATTCAGGAAGCGTCACTACCTTACCGGTATTCAAACTGAGGGTGCCGAAACTGCTTACTTCAGTTTGCGGGGCGTAATAACTGGAATTTTTTGAAAAATAATTGATGCCATTTGCGAAAATGACCTTATTGGCACTATCCACTTCAGCACTGACAAAATTACGTTTGCCCAGCGACAAAAATTCCAAAAGACCCGCCCCGCTTACCTTGTAGCTACCAGTATCAATACCTGGACTCAATATTTTCAACACGCCATGATTAAGATTTAGCTTACCGTGATTATGGAAAAAACCGGTATTCAATTCACGGACGCCCGGAGTATTGATGTTTATATTGCCGATATCAAAATTATTGAACGCCGCATTACCAGTTGTATGGCTAATACCAACTTGCCCGTTCCAATCTATTATCCCGAAATTATTCCATTGCTTATCAACATAAACTATTCCTGAATCCTTTAGTGTAGTGTAAGCACCCTCAACGGTTGACAACACCCCACTACCCGCTAAAGTCGTACCAGAATGAAAATTAAAAGCCCCTTTAATTATTACGTTACCGCTACCGCTTAATGAACCGCTATTTAAATTTAAGGTATTCATTACAAACAACGCATTAATGTCCAGTACACCATTATTATTGATAACGGTATTAAGGCCCTTATTTGCCCGGTCAATAATCAGTTTGGCAGTTTGGCCAATATTGATGGTAGGCACATTATTTATCAAACCATTAAATTTACTCACTGACAGTTCTGGAATCGTCAAGGTGGCGTTGTGTATTCTCCCTGAAAACAAAACTTGGCTTTCGCTATTTAACGTAAGCGTGCCGTTATTTAAGTCGATTAAACTGGATATGTTCGTCATTCCACCACCAGTTGCATCTGAATCGGGTGTCAAGAGCAAATCTAATTGGCCAACTTTTGCAATAATAGGCGCATTAATATCAATGTTATTGTGCGCTTGCAAACTTAGAGAGGCATCCCCACCAGCACTTTTGACAATACCGGAAGCCACCGTAATATTACCTGCTTGACTATTGGCGCCAGAACTTCCGGTCGTGACCGTCACCGAGGTGCCATTATTTAGTGCTGCTTGGATACTTCCTGAAGTCACCAAGCCATCATCATTTTCCGTTGACCAATCAGGGTCACCTTTGACATGAGTATCACGGCCGATAGCTTGGATAGTGATATTGTTAGGGTCAAGCAACCATTTGCCATTATTGCCTTTAGCGGCAGATGCATCAACTTTAATACCCGACGCATCCAAAGTGTGCCCTGAAGTCTCAACAAAACCGCCATCCCCTCCTTTTTCACCACCTTTGGCGCTGATATGTCCGTAAGCACGGGTGTATTTATCTGACCAAACAATGACTTTACCTCCATTGCCTTGGCTTTGGGCATTTGCATCGATACGGGCGTTAGCACTAATAAAAGTAGCCTTGGCATTGTGTATTGCAGGATTTTTTCCTTGGAAATCACCACCAACCAATACCTCACCACCGCCCTGCCCACCATTGGCGGAAACCAGGGAATTATCTAACACACCAACTTGTTCACCCAGAATTTTTACCTGCCCGCCTTTGCCAAGATGTGCCGCATTAGCTTCCAAACTGCCTTGCAAGCCCACCGTTCCAGTTTTACTTTCGACATGGATAGTCCCTCCATCTCCTACAGTATTACCCGCTGATATTTTGCTGGTTTCAGTCAGGCTAATGTCATTCTGGGCGACTAATTTGATGTGGCCTTGGGCATCGACTTCGACACTATCAGCATTAATTTCACCCTGATGTTTGATAGTGCTGGCAAAGACATTGACCGATCCGCCCTCCGTCAATAATTTGCCTAAATTAAGTACCGAATTACTGGGGGCTTGAATGGCAAAGCGAATATCAGGATCATCAAGGCTAGTAAGGGTAATTTCTTGCCCAGCCGCCAAAGTAATCTTTCCGCCTTCGCTTTTGATGATGCCATTATTTTTTATGCCGGGCGCAATTAAAACAATGTTGCCGTCCTTACCAGCCCGAATTATGCCTTCATTCACAATATCGCCAGTTTTGGATCCGGCAAGGAAATGGTAATTGCCTTTTAGAAAATCCTCATCCCTCAAATTAAGGCTCGAAGCGATCAGTCCTTGCGTATCAACCACTGAATTCGCACCAAAGACAATACCATTAGGATTGATCAGAAAAACTTTTCCATTAGATACCAATTGTCCCAATATTTGGCTAGGATTTTCACCAATAATCCGGTTCAACACTGCGCTTTGGCTGTTTTGCTGAAGGAAACGGGTAATTTCGTTTTGATCAATATTAAAATTCTGCCACTGTATAATAGCGTTTGGGCTGTTTGAGATATTGGTCACACCTTTAGTAGCTGTGTCGATAGTGACTTGCCCGCTGATAATTTGCGCCCCATCAGGGTTTGCATAAACTGTGGCAGGGGACAGAATTGCTAAAACCGCCAGATTAAGTACCCGTTGCACAGGTAAAAAACCGCAAAAAAAAGGATGACCTAACTTTGTACATTGCCGATTGTAATTCAAGGCGATATCCTCATAAATTTTTTACTTTTATCTTATCATCAATGATAAATACACACTATTTTTTAGCCAGTGGCTCTGGTAATTATTGAAGCCTTATTTGACCAGTTTTAGAGAGAAAACCTCAGACTACCGGTCATTGCCAAAATTATTTTATGCCCATTCTTAACATCGTTTGAAGTGATGATAATTATTTGGAATGGGTGAAATATTGTGTGCATCCAATTCGTAAATGAAGTTGTAAGTAACGCGGAGATAAATACAATAGACTTAAATTAAGGAATTTTCCATGAAAGGCGCGAAAAACACGAAAGTTCATCACGTTTTTTTCTTGTTTTATCTGGACTACTATCAAGAAAGCCCTAAGCTTTCTCCCTAGCTTGATGCATAATGGATAAATTCCAGTCAGGCATTAGCCATTACGGTGATAACGGCTTTTATTTGGCTTGACAGTCTTAGACAATTTACTGATTTTGGTTGCGCCATGTGCTTTGGTTTTGCTAGTTTTAGTAGATTTTGCTAAGTTTTGGCGAGTGCTTTTAGGCGTATTTTTGGCAATTTTGGTGGTTTTTTTGTGCTTGCCTGTAGCGTGGCTGGTGTGGGCGTGGCGACTAAGGGATAGGGTTTTGCTGCGATGTCGGGGCGTGGTCTGGGCGTATGAATGGCGGGGCGCATCATGGCCACAGCCGAGTTGGTAGGGGGGTGTGCTGGAGAACTTGGCAGGTATCGCAGTGATGGTCTTACTGGGGTAATCGTTAAGGGCATTGCCAAAACCATTATCCATCATTGAAGTCATTAATTGGTAACGTTCTGAACTGGTCATGCCACCCATGACCACCCCAATCAAGCGTTTGCCATTTTGCTGGGCAGTGGACATTAGGTTATAACCGGAACCACAGGTGAACCCAGTTTTCATGCCTTCTGCACCAGGGTAACTGGCAGTAAATTTATTGATCCCGCGCAACTCCCGCCCCCGGAAATAAAAATTGTGGGCGGCAAAATAGGGGTAATAATTCGGAAAATCGTGCATTATCCTATACGCCAGTAAACCCAAGTCACGTGGCGTTGTCACTTGCCATTGGTGGGGCAGGCCGGTGGCGTTCATGAAATGGGTGTCATACATCCCCAGTGCATGGGCTTTTGCTGTCATGCGGGCGGCGAAATTTTCTTCGTTACCGCCTAGATGCTCAGCCAGCACCACGGCGGCGTCGTTGGCAGAACGTGTGATCAGTGCCAAGATCGCTTCTTCTACACTTAAGTTTTCACCAGTCCTTAAACCCAGTTTACTATTGGGTTGGCGGGCGGCGTAACTGGAAGTTGTCATCATCTCGTTTAACTGGATTTCCCCTTGCCGCAACGCAGAAAAAGCCATGTACAACGTCATCACTTTAGTCAACGAAGCAGGAAACCAAGCATGATTGGCATCTTGTTCGAAAACGATCTTGCCATTATCGGCATCTATCAAGATGGCGGCATGACGGCTATAACTGACTTCCGACACTAGGTAAAAGCACAGAGACATTAAAACAAGCAGGGTTAGTTTTACATTCTTCATGTTAGGAAGTTTTCAATAAGTCGGACACTCAAAAACCATTGTCATTTTGTTGTTGGTTTTAGCTTACGGGGCAAGCGAATCGCCAACAGCGGCTGAAAATATAGAATGTCTGGGGATCGGCGGGAGGGTGAGGGTAATTACATGATAATTTTCTTTTTTCATTCTATCAAACGAAAGCCGATGATAAAACGCTAATGTCGGCTTATGTGGAAAATAAAAGCCAGGCGGGTTTAAAAACGCTGCCGCCTGTTTTGTTAAATTGCGCGATTATCAATCATTGCTGACTTTCTTGTTACAAGCGTAAGGTGGCTGACCTTGACAAATCCCCCAATATTTTCCAGATTGGCCTTCGTTGCTAGGCTTCCAATTTTCTGAAAATGCTTCAAACACCACCCCAGAGCGGTGCGCTTTTGCCAATTTTTTAAATGTCGACTTCACCACTAAGGCTTGATTTTCTGGGCCGGCAATACCGCAACGATGCCCGGTTTTATCATTGACAGATACGGCTTTATCAGGACCATTGGGCCAGCCGAATTCGGTAATCATGATATCTTTATTAAGATTGACCTGGTGGACTTCATTAAGCCTGGCAAGATGGAAATCTGCTGCTTGTTCTGCACGGGTACAAGGATACAAGCTTGAAAAGTGGTTTTCCCACCATGGAAAGATATTGATTCCTATCCAGTCGACTTGATCCGAAAATAGGGTTTTTTCACAGCGCAAGGAGCGGTTGCACCATTCCCACCAAGTATCTATTGTAGTCACGGGTTGCGCTACTTTCGCTTCGCGCATGGCTTGGATGCAACGCGAAATTTCACCGTCAAATTTATAGCCATGACGGGTTCTAACTTCCGAACCGCAGCTTATTTTAATGATAGTTTTTGGAAACGTCCTTGCGAGATAAATCCCTGTAGAAATGGATTGCGAATTGACCTTTTCATCTTTGTCTATCCATAAAATCGCAATGACTTTAAGATGCCGTGCTTCGGCAGCGGAAAAAGTGTAATCCAAGCCGTTAAGGACGCCATAAGTCATAATGCAACGAAAAGGCGTGTCATGGACTATTTTATCCAGCAAAGTATCAATCAGTTCTTTCGGCGGGTTCGGCCCATAATCAGGATTGATGGCACCGACATACGGACTGAAAGCGACACACTGCAACGGCGGTTCGAGGTGTTTTGGCGAACCGTCCAGAGCGTTAGGATTATTGGCGGCTGTGGCTGCTCCAGCCATGCTAAGAAACAGTGAAAACAACAATAAAAAAATCTTGGCCATGATTACATTCTGCGGGCGGGCTAAAACATAACAATATGATAGGGGATTTTGACCGGTAGCAATTTATTTCTTAGTATTGCCATTTTAGCGACGCGAAAACCATAACTGCTGGATACCGAGCGGCAACTTTGTTTCTAGCCGCATCAGCTTTGGGTAACGGCTTGCACTAAGGTACAATGATTAAGCCATGTTGGCTAAGACCAAATGCAATGGCTTCGGCGGAATACCCACTAAACTGAATTTATTTAAACCATAAAAATAACGAGGATTTAACATGAATAAAAGATTGTTTCTGGCAATGACCATGCTGTTTTCCGGTTCAGTGTTGGCGAGTGCGGATCATTATTTATTGCGCGATGGCAATCATGTCCAACACTTAAAAATTATTAAGATAAATGATGACATCACCGTCAGCTCGGATGTGGATTTTGAACCAAACGCCAATGAAGAAGGCAAATACCCGTGTTCAGCCGATGTCACTGGCACTGCCAAACAAGTTGCCGATAATGAATTGGTGATGAAAAAACACTCAGGAAGCGAAGCCAGTTATTGTGAACTGAAAATCCATTTGACGCCTACAGGTGCAACCGTAGAACAGTCTAAAGATTGTGATAATTTCGCGGCGGGCATTTGCCATTTCTCTACCGACGGCAAAGAAATGGTCAAATTTAAATAAGGATTGGGTCAATGATAACTGGCATGAAGCCGAAAACAGATAACATCTATTAAAGGGATGTTATCTTAATTCTATGGAAGTTTTAGAAAAGTTAATTTTCTTACCTTAAGCAGGATGGGCGGCAGGTTTTGCAGTTGTCCGCTTGCCTTCTCATGTCGAGGGACGTTGCAGTATTTCAGTCTTGCAACGCCCCATATCAACATCAGATTTACGCCACCCAAACCCCGCCAGCCACCAAACCCTTAGTATCAAGGTTAGTAAGCCTGCACGCCCGTCAACTGCCGCCCCGTTGTCTTGGAAGACATAGACGTTGCCCAAGGCAATGAACTCCACGGTTTCACCCGCGCTGAAATTGGCTTGCAGATACTTCAATGCCGTCGCCACGTTTTTAACAGTCAAGGTAAATGCCGAGCTATATCTGTCAACATTGACAAAGTTGATGGGCGTTCAAGCACAACATACTTGACGGGCCTATGTTGTAACTGCATCCAAAAAATGAGCAAACCGTTATGTTCACCAAGCCTAAGCTTACAGCTGGAGGGATATAATATTCAGTCTGAAAAGGCAAAGGAAGCCGCTGCAAAACAAGTGCTTGCCAAAATTGGCATGGCATCAACCCTGTCATTTTCTGGCTTCAATCAGTTTAAGCATATCACCGCTCCCTTCATCTACCCGCACCGATACAAACGGACAGGATTTGACATTTTTGACGGTGTTGCGGTCAATGTTTGCACCAAACAGACGCAATACTAGCGGATTCAGACGTTTCATCAGCCAGGCCATTGCTGGCTTTGAACTTAGTACATGTTCCAATAACAACACCTGCCCACCCGGTTTACATACCCGATGCAATTCTTTCAGGCCTTTTATCGGCATCGGTACCGAACAGAACACAAACGTGCCGACAACAGCATCAAAACTATTATCGGCAAAACACAAAGATTGTACATCCATCAGCTCCAATTCCACCACGACATTTTTGCGCTTTTTTTGGACAGCGGCCTGTTTGAGCATGCCTGGACTAAAATCTATCGCAGTGATTCGGGCATAACCTGGGTAATAGGCAAAGTTTTTGCCCGTACCAACACCAACCTCAAGGATGTGATAACCATCTACCCGTTCCCAGAGCTTCTTACGCCATTTTTTAAAAATCAAGCCTTCGACAAAGGCTTCAAACACTTCAAAAAACGGGGCTATGCGGTCATAGCGTTTCTTTATGGTTTCGCTATTTGCTTTCATAAACAATGGTTCGTTGATGGCTTAAAACGTAGATGGTACACAAACTAACTAAGTTGAGCAAAAACATCATCTTGACATAATCTAAAATAAGTTTGGGTGTTTTAATGCCACCATATCAAGCCATGGAAATTTAAAACACTAAAAATGCGCAGCAAATCGCCATTTTTTAAGCCAGCCAAGTTTCAATGCAACTAATAAATTTTTTTCACAAATAATTGTCCGCTCATTGTTAAAGAAAGCCTGTAATGGCTTAAGCGTTTAACATGCCAATGATATTAAATATAAGCAACTGAAATTAAACACTTATATTTTATACAAAACCCCATTGACCGATAAATTATAAATTTCATGGGTAAATCCGATCCTGCCTCGCTGATTAGAATGATTGATTTTTTTGCAAATAGCAGACAATACCGGCTTATCTTGGATTTGCCCCAATAAACTCATACTAAAAATACCCAGTTACGCTACACTAAGTCGATAAATTACCTTCCCAACTTTGGAGTTAAAGATTATGAGCGACACTATCTCAAACAACGCCGTCATCTACGCCACCCTAGCCTTGAACAGCGAAGTGGCGTTACAACGTGAATATTTGGAATCCGATGATGTGCCTGAAGATGAACGTGAAAATGAAGAAGATATTCTGGCTGACTTGGAGCAGGCTTTTATGGAGTTTATTGACATTTACAAAGTTCGTTGCAAAGAAGACCCTGAACTACCGACGCTTGACGAATTGTTAAACAGCCAACTCTAAGTAAAACCGCACTATGACGACAATGTTTACCCTGTACGGAGTTAAAGCTTGCCAAACCGTCAAAAAGGCACGGGTCTGGCTGGAGCAACATGATAAAAATTACCGTTACCACGATGTCCGTGTGGACGGCTTGACCTCTGCGTTGCTCGATAATTTTGTCTCCCGAACTGATTGGAAACTATTGCTTAACCGTACCAGCACTTCGTGGCGGCAACTGTCACCTGAACAACAAGCCGATCTTGATCAAGACAAGGCCATCGCATTACTTTTGGCCTGCCCTACCCTGATGAAACGCCCTGTCTTGGATACTGGCGACCAACTGCTAGTCGGTTTTAGCCCAGAGTATTACGCCAGCTCACTATGACCGACACCCTTGAATTGCTGCAAGACCTGATCCGCCGCCCTTCAGTCACCCCCGAAGATGCCGGTTGCCAAGAACTTCTGGCCAAACGTCTAGCTCCATTGGGCTTTACGGTTGAACATCTGGATTTTGTTGACACTAAAAATTTATGGCTCAGACGTGGACAAGCGAAACCTTTGTTTACATTCTTGGGGCATACTGATGTTGTGCCGCCTGGTTATGTAGCAAACTGGGATTCGCCACCGTTTGAACCCACGATTAAAGACGGCAAATTATTTGGACGTGGCACGGCGGATATGAAAGGTGGAATTGCCGCATTTATCACCGCTGTTGAACGCTTTGTTGCCAAACACCCAGACCATCAAGGCTCAATTGCGGTCATGATGACCAGTGATGAAGAAGGCATAGCCACGAATGGCGTGGTTAAAATTGTCGATGTACTTGAACAACGTCGGGAAAAAATCGATTGGTGCTTAGTAGGTGAGCCGTCCAGCGACCTTCGAATTGGTGATGTTATCCGGGTTGGTCGGCGTGGATCATTGTGCGCCTGTTTGACGGTGTTCGGTATCCAAGGCCATGTCGCCTACCCTGAATTGGCTGAAAATCCCATTCACTCGTTTGCCCCTGCGCTAAAAGCCTTAACTGATGAAATTTGGGATCACGGCAATGCGTTTTTTCCGCCCACCCGTTTGCAAGTCTCCAACATTAACTCTGGTACGGGCGCGGAGAATATTATCCCTGGCAAACTGGAAGTGCAATTCAACCTGCGTTTTTGCACCGAGCTCGATGCCGAAACCATCCAACAACGCACTGTTGAAATACTCGACCGTTTTGAATTCAACTATAGCCTTGCTTGGCGGCTATCAGGCCTACCGTTTTTGACCGCTTCTGGAGAACTGATTACCGCCACCCATGCCGCGATAAAAACCATCACTGGCTACGGACCAAAAAATGACACTGGCGGCGGTACTTCAGATGGACGTTTCATTGCGCCAACTGGAGCGCAAGTTATTGAACTTGGCCTCCTAAACGAGAGCATCCATAAAATCAATGAGCATATTCATTTAGAAGATTTGGAAACCTTATCTAAGATTTATGAGCAGCTTTTAGTTAATCTTTTAGGGTAACTGCTTAGTCACAAGCTCAACCACCAAGCGGAAAATGGATTTTAACCTGTTTTTAATGGACGCTTTAATTCGATCTCAAGTAATTCCCTACTGAAGACAATTGTTTTTGATTTTGTCCAATTGATTTAAAAAGCATAGAATTAATTGCGCCCATACAACCATTTACAAATCCGTCCATACTTCCAAAAAAATATGCGCCAACAAGTTTCAATAATATCCCAACTTTTTGCCACAACTCGCCCTGCTTTTTTATTGCTCCCTATCTCTAGCCTTTCGCTCGCAATCGCTTTTGCTGTTTCCGAAGGCATCAACATCAATTTGTTGCACTTAGCATTGATTTTTATAGGTGCATTGGCGGCACATGCCAGTGTAAACATGTTTAACGAATACGAGGACTTTAAAAGCGGGCTTGATTTACAAACCCAACGCACAGCTTTTAGTGGTGGTAGTGGCACGCTTCCAGCAAAGCCTGAACTGGCTGGCTCTGTAAAAATAGGGGCTATCGTCTGTTTGTTAATGACAATCTTGATAGGATTATATTTTCTAAGGGTAAGTGGGTGGGGGTTGTTGCCTGTAGGATTTATTGGGATTTTGCTAATATATTTCTACACCCAAAAAATTACTCACTGGCCATTGGTTTGTTTATTTTCACCAGGCCTGGCGTTTGGCCCATTGATGATATGTGGGGCCTTCTACATTTTAAGTGGCCATTACAACATGGCAGTTTCCGTGGCGTCGTTAATAGTCTTTTTTCTGGTAAACAACTTATTGTTGCTTAATCAATTTCCTGACCTTGAGGCTGATCAAAATGCCGGACGTAATCACTTACCTATTTTGATTGGTAGAAAAAAATCGGCTTGGATTTATTCGGGTTTTTTAATATCCGTCTACGTATTGTTATTGCTATGTATTTATTGGGAGTTTTTACCGATATTTAGCCTATTGGGGTTATTGGCTCTACCTTATGCCATTTGGTCAGCCCAAATAAGCCTTCAATATTCAGAGGACATGGAACGATTATTACCAGCCTTAGGATTAAATGTTGCCGTGACACTAAGCACACCTGTTTTGGTTGCCGCAGGGATTATTTGGCAACATATCCTTTAATAAAACAAAATATTTTCAGTCATAAACGGACAAAATTGCAGGATTCTATACCGGGCAAAGTTATGCCTGTATTGAAAAAAATTCCAATCCAATAATATGGACTTTTGTTTACATGCGCCCTTCGGGGATTTACTGCAACATAACCACTGCACTCGGATGCCGGATCAGCATAACCAACCTGTCCTTATTTTTGCTTAGCCATCCCCGCACTTCCACAGTTTTGCCACGGTAATATTGAACATCCGGAAATAGCGGCAAGTTGTCTTTTTCGATACGCGCCGCAAAAGTGTCTGAAAATTTCAGATAGACCGATTTTCCTGTCGAATAAACATCCAGCACTTTTCCGCTCACACGTTGCCAGCGATGTTCATCATAAACATCTTCATCAACTTGATTGGCGGCAATCGGGGCGTATTCAGGATCACCCCAGATTCCCAGTTTGGCTTGTTCAGCTTGCTTTTCCGCTTCCGCCAACTCGCGCACATAAGTCAAATTTGGCGGGAAAATATTCATCGTCCCCAAGCCTAAAGCCACCAATTGGACATTGATATGTTCCTTGTTTTCGGTAATCAAATGCGCCAAAGTCCGTCCGTACTTGTCGGTTTTTTCAACGCCCATTTCCAGTCGGACACGGGTGTTTTTCAATTTTTCCTGCAACCACAGTTTCGCAGCTTTGCCACCAGCATCAGCTTTATTGCCACGGTGCGCCACTTCGGGGGTATTGACACCCAAAAATCGGATCTTACGCCCGTCCAGCAAAACCACCGTGTCACCGTCATAAACCGTTTTCACAGGATAAAAATCATAACCTGGCTTAATGTCAAGCTTCTTGGCGAGAGGATCAATGGGTTTATCGGCAAAATGCCTGCGGCCATCGGCATCTTGCCATTGGTAAACCTCAGCGTGTGCGTTTAGCCATACGGCCAACCATAACATCAATAATATCTTCATAAAATAGTCGGTCTGCTAAAATTAACCAGTGAACTATAACCATACTGCAAACTAAAACAAGCTCCCAAAATAACCATGAAACCTCTCGAAACGACTTCAGTTAAACTGCCCTACTTCGATTACCTGCTCGATTTACTAAACAATGGTGATGAGTCCGTGACCAAAAGTTTTGGTCGGCATGTGCATTGGGGATATTGGGAAAATCCCCAAGGCGCGGACTTAAGCACCGAAGAGTTTGGACAAGCCGCCGAAGCACTTTCTGCACAAGTCTGTCTTGCTGGCAACATCCAAAATGGCTTAAAAGTCCTGGATGTTGGTTGCGGATTTGGCGGCACTATCGCGCATATCAACGAGCGATTTGTAGACATGGAATTAGTCGGGCTGAACTTGGACGAACGCCAATTGCAACGCGCCCGTGACACGGTCTTTCCTAGCGGACAAAACCACATAGATTTCCATCATGGCAATGCCTGCACCCTCCCCTATCCCGATGCAATGTTTGATGTAGTGCTAGCCGTTGAATGTATTTTTCATTTTCCTGACCGTACCCAGTTTTTCAAAGAAGCTTACCGTGTCCTCAAACCCGGCGGTTATTTGGCTATATCAGATTTTGTCGCCGATAAAAAATTGTTGCCGTTTACCCGATGGAAGCTGCCCGATTGGACGTTTTATGGAAAATGCAATTTGCAATTTACTACGGGCAATTACCACAAACTCGCCAAGCAAACCCAATTTGAATGCGTCACAGAGCGCGACATTACGGTAAACACTTTACCCACTTACAGCTATTTAAGACGGTTGGCACGGCAACAAGGCAAGTTCATCAGCAAAAGTGCCGTTATTGAAACGCTGGGGGCTGAAATTGTCAGCCGCTTAGTCTTATTAAATTATATGATCTATGGATTTAAAAAGTAATTTATGATTGGCTTTGACACTCTAATTTCACGAGTTCATCCAAGGTGTTGATATTCATAAACAGTTCAGGTTGGGAGCTAAAATCTACCGGTAGGGTTTTATATTGCGCCAACCACGTTTCCACTTTGCGGTTGCCATTTGCCAGATACGCTTGCAAATCGGTTTTTAATGCCGTTTTAATCGCCAAAAAAACCGGGTGCCAGCGTTGCCCATCAACAGCGACGGCAATATCCGCATCTTGTTCATAACGGCGGTCAATCAGGGTCTTTAATTGTGCCGATTGCATCAATGGCGAATCACAAGGCATAACCAGCAACACATCAGTTTGGCTATAAAGCATCGCTGTCAGTATCCCTGCCAAAGGGCCATCGAAGCTAGCCGTCTGGTCGCTGATGACCGGCAGACCAAATTGCCGGTATTCTTTGATATTGCGGTTGGCGTTGATGATCAGCTCATCAACTACTGGCTGCATCACGGTGATGGCGTGGCTGATCAGCGGCTGCCCTTTGAAGCTTATCAAACCTTTGTCCTGATTACCCATGCGTCTGGCCAGCCCGCCCGCGAGGATCACTCCGGTGATTGATTCATTACTTTTCATAAAAGCAGCTTTTCTCCCATTGGCGTAAAGACGTCTGGCTTTCTTATGTAGGCCTGTTCGTTGTTTACATAGATTTTGATAATCAACGACATAAACCCAAAAGCATCCGATTTTCTGTTCAAGCGGTTTCAAACTCGGAATTGAGTTCCGCGCTTAGCTTCGAAGCAGTCTTCTGAATAGACTGGCGGAATGAGGTGATTGATTGCGCCGAAACCCTTACAGGCATTATCAACTATGGCTCGATGACCGACAAGACTGTGATCCATGATGTTGGGTGTATATTGGGTTTAGCTTCCGGTTTTGTTGATGGCTAGAGAACACATTGCGGAAAATTAGGCAGTTAGTTACGAGCTACTGGTACTGTTTAGTCTACCTTGAAGAAGCCCGTTCAAGGCCACAAGCTTGCGAGACTTTTAAAATATCCAGATTTTAGTTCAAATAACCGCATCTTCATCAATTTAAAGCGTGTAAATCTATGCTAGCCATCCCCGAACTGCCTATTTCCAGCTTCCTGTTCGAATTCAGCTTTACCGGCAAAAACCAATTACCCGCTTATTCAGGTTCGGCATGGCGAGGCGCATTTGGCCATGCCCTTAAACAAACGGTTTGTGTGGTCAGGAATACGGCCTGTCAAGACTGCATGTTAAAAAGCAGTTGCGCCTTCCCTTATATTTTTGAAACACCGCCACCTCCCCAGACAGAAAAAATGCGTCTGTACGATGTGGCTCCCCATCCCTTTGTCATTAAAACCCCACTGCAAAAACAAGCCGATACAGACCTAGTAAACATTGGTGTCAACCTATTTGGCAAAAGCTACCGTTATTTGCCCTACCTCATCCATGCCTTTGAAAAAGCCGGTCAGCAAGGTATGGGGAAAAACCGCCAGGTTTTTACGTTGAACGCCGTCAAGCAAATCCAGACAAGACAAGCAGCCCAGCTTATTTACCATAACGGACAACTGACGCAACCGGCCTTGCCGGAGCTGATCGCCATCCCTAACTGTCCGCAGGAAATCAGAATCCATCTGGAAACACCGTTAAGAATCAAGCAAGACGGCAAAAACTGTAACCAAGAGCGCTTCACTTTTGCTGCATTTTTCGGCACTTTACTCAGACGCATCTCCATGCTGACTTATTTCCATACCGATACGCCTTTGGTAACCGATTTTGCCGCGTTGACGGCGCAATCCAAATCCGTTCGGATAATGGAACAACAATTGGCATGGCATGATTGGACACGCTATTCATCACGGCAACAAACTAAAATGGCGATGGGCGGCTTGTTGGGGACGTTTACCCTACAAGACGACCTGCAGGCTTTCTGGCCGTATTTATGGTTAGGCCAATGGACACATACCGGCAAAGGCACTAGCATGGGGCTGGGTGCTTACCGGATTGAAGCGGCAAGCTTGCCACGGTTCCAAGATTAAAGCGCGGCAAGGACAATACGGATATGAACGAAACAATTTATCACCGCCGCATATTACTCGCTGTTACTGGCTTAAGCCCGCAAGTGGTTACCGAAACCTTGTACGCACTGTACCAGCAAGGTTCACCACTGCCAACCGAAGTGCATTTGTTAAGCACAACTGAAGGCGCACAACGGGCGCGTCTGACCTTGTTGACTGATCACTGGTTCCAACGCTTATGTGAAGATTTTCAATTACCGGATATACGCTTTGATGCAGATCACATCCATGTCCTTGATGATACCCAAAAGCAACCTATGGATGACATACGCAGCCTAGCTGACAACCAGGCCGCCGCAGACAGCATTAGTGAATGGATCAGACGTTTTACGTCAGATGACCAAACCAGCCTGCATGTGTCCATTGCGGGTGGCCGAAAAACGATGGGTTTTTATGCCGGATATGCCTTGTCATTATTTGGTCGGCATCAAGACCGACTAAGCCATGTGCTGGTATCGTCGCCTTATGAATCACATCCGCAGTTTTATTATCCGACGCCGACCTCACAAATCATTTATGCTTTAGGCCATTCCAGTAAGCCATTAGATACCAAAGAAGCACGAGTCACCTTGGCTGATATTCCTTTTGTACGATTACGGCATGGTTTGCCAGAAATGATCCTCGCGGGAAAAAGCAGTTTTTCGCAAGCCGTCAACACCGCGCAGGAAAATCTTGGCCCTGCTCGCTTGCAAATTGATCTTAACCAACAATCGCTGGTTCTAGGTAGTAAAGCAGTGCATTTCCCGCCTGCTGAATTGGCATTTTATAGCTGGTTGGCAAGACGTAGGCTAAAAGCCCAAGGAGCCCTTAAATGTCCATCAGATGGTGCACCGGAAAGCATTTACGCCGAACAATACCTTTTTGAATACCAGCAAATCGGTCAACCAGTTGGGGCAATGGAAAGGACTGCCGATGTACTAACACATGGTATGGACAAAAATTTCTTTGAACAACGCAAATCTAGGATAAACCAGCGGCTTAAAGCAGAATTAGGGGGTCACGCCGAAGCTTATTTGATACAAGCGATAGGTAAGAGGCCGGGAACCCGTTATGAATTGGGTTTAACGGCTGAGCAGATTGAATATTTTAAAAATTAGATACATACGGTGTTGCCTTCAATAACGGAGCCGCCGTTTTCAAGAACATGACAACGACATGAGGAAGCAAATGACAGCATCAACAGAACCAGACTCGGCATTACTTGAACAATCCTGCCGAATTGCCTTAGCGGCTTTCCTGCATGATCTTGGCAAGTTTGCGGAACGGGCAAAAATCCCAGTTGACCAAGATACCTTGGCTGCCAATAAGCAACTGTACTGCCCACATCACAAACCCTTCACCGATGCACGAGGCTGGTTCAGCCATGTCCATGCGGCTTATACCGGCTTGGCGATGGACTTGATTGAAGCGCATTTACCGGAATTGACGGGAAGCGATTTTGCGCCGTTTGGCTCTTGGAAAACTCAAGATGCAGATGATTCGTTTATCAATGCAGCAGCAAAACACCATAGACCAGAAAGCTTTTTACAGTGGGTTATTGCCACCGCCGACCGCGTGGCCTCCGGCTTCGACCGTGAAGAGTTCGAGCAATACAACCAAGCCCAGGAAGGCACCGAAACCGGCAAAAACCATTACACCGCCCGGCAAGTGACGTTGTTCGAGCAAGTCAATCGCATTCAGGAAAACAAGGCCGACAGTAAAGGCAACTATGCTTATCGCTATCCACTCCAGCCGTTGTCGCCAACAAGCATTTTTCCGGTGAAGGCCGACGGCTACGAGTACAACGACAACGCGAAAGCCCAGCAAGAATACGCCGAACTTTGGCAAGGTTTTACCGAAGCCTTGAAGCAAATACCAACAACGCACCGTGACAACTGGTCGTTATGGCTGGATCATTTTGAAACCTTGTGGGGCGTCTACACCCAAGCCATTCCATCGGCCACCGCCTTCAACACCCGGCCCGATGTCTCGCTGTACGACCATTCCCGCGTCACTGCCGCGCTGGCCACGGCCTTGTGGCGTTATCACCATGAAACCGCAACAACGACCAAAGAAGCCGCTAACGACTGGGACGATAAAAAATTTCTGCTGATCCAAGGCGATTTCTTTGGCATCCAGAACTTTATTTTCGCCAGCGGCGATTCACACCAACGCGCCGCCAAACTGCTGCGCGGGCGCTCGTTTTACGTGTCGCTGTTGACCGAATGCGCGGCGTTGAAGGTGCTAGACGCACTCGATTTGCCCGCCACCAGTCAAGTCATCAACGCGGCGGGCAAGTTTCAAATCGTCGCGCCCAATACCGAAGCCACCAAGCAGCAATTACAAGCAGTGCGGCAAGCACTGAACGCTTGGTTTTTGCAGCACAGCTACGGTCAGGCCGGTATCGGTTTGGCATGGATCGAAGCTGCCTGTAACGATTTTTGCCGTTCCCCGGCCAATAGCGGCGAGGTGGGAGCGGCGCCCTCGCCGCGATTTGTCAGCCGCTACCGACAGTTGCTTGATAGGTTGTTCGCCGAACTGGAACAGGCCAAATTACAACGTTTTGATTTATGCGCGGGTGCTGCGCCATCAGTATTTGCTAATTACCTAAACAGTTTCGTCAAAGATGAAAATGGCAAAGCTTTAGGGGAGTGCCAAATCGACGGGCGATCACCGGCAATAGACAAAGACGGCGACATTGCCATCGGCGCGTTGGCGCGGGATCAAATCAAAATCGGCCTTTGCTTGGCGAATCGGCAACGGCTATTCGTTACGCGGAATAGCCTCAATATCAACAACGGCGGGCTGCGGCTTGATGTGTTCGGCTACCGCATCGCTTTTGTCGAATCCGAGGAAATACGGGGCGAATTCGGTGCCGAAGCTAAAAACGGCAACCTGCTTCGTGCCTGGGACTTTGCATTGCCGACAGCAGGCGGCAAGCCGCTGTGGAACGGCTACTCCCGCCGCAATATCAATGCCTACCTCCCACGCTTTGACGACAACGCGTTGAGCGAACTGGAATTGGACAAATATCAAGGAGTCGATGAAGCCATTGACTGGGGCGATGCCAAAACCTTGAATCACCTCGCCTGCGAAGACCGCCAGTTGAACGCCAACCAGCACTGGCAAGGCATCGCCGCCTTGACCACGTTAAAAGGCGATGTCGATAACTTAGGAGCGATGTTCCAAAACGGTTTGGGCAATGAAGCCAGCTTCAGTAGAACAGCGGCTTTGTCACGGCAACTGAACAACTTTTTTGCCGTGTACCTGCCGTGGCTGTGCCAAACCGAATTCAACAACAGCTATACCGTATTCGCCGGCGGCGATGATTTTTTCCTGATCGGCCCGTGGTGGTCGCAAATCCAACTGGCGGGCAGGATGCGCGTGGAGTTTGCCCGCTATGTCGCCGCCAACGAAACCATCCACTTTTCGGCGGGCTTAAGCGCGACCAAGCCTGGTTTGCCGATCCCTTACCTCAGCGACTTGGCGGAAAAAGCCTTGGACAACGCCAAGGCCAACACCGACCCTAAACCGAAAGACGCCGTCACCTGCTTTGGGCAAACGGTTTGCTGGGACAAATTCAATGAATTGGCCGGTATCCGGCTGGAACGGTTAACAGAACTGAGCGAAGACAACAACCTCAGTACCGGCTACGTTTACGGTTTGCTTAACCTGATTGACATGGCGGAGAAGGTTAAGGACAAGCCGGAAAATGCGATATGGCACAGCTATTTTGCCTATCGCACCGCGCGGATGCTGGAGCGCAACAAGAAACTGGACAAAGACCAGCGTAAACGAAGGCAAGCCGAATTGGCGGAAGAAATCGCCAATGCCGGTATTATTCGGCATGGTGGCAATTATCGGGTGACGTTGTTTTGCTATCTGTACCAGCAAAGAGACTAAAGCCCGTGCATATCATTACCCGAAAAAGATTAAACGATTTTGCGAAGCAGCATCCTGACGCCGCACAGGCTTTAACACACTGGTATAAGGCCATGAAACAACATAATTTCAGTTCACTTGCTGAACTCAAAACGGTCTTCGCCAGTGCTGATAAAGTGGGTAAATTAACCGTATTTAATATTGGCGGTAATAAAGTGAGATTGATTGCAGCGGTTCACTACAATACTTGCCGGGTTTATATCCGCGCCGTCTTAACGCATAACGAATATGACTTAAATAAATGGAGAACTTAAATGGTTGCTCAAACACCCTTTGAACTGAATACCACGCTATGGCAAAGCCTAATGCCTTATATTTATGTTCCGCACAATTCGCAAGACTATGAACGTTTGGTGAGTTTTTTAGATAGCCTGATCGATCAAGTCGGCGAAGATGAACGGCATCCACTGGCATCGCTAATGGAAGTGGTCGGTGTGCTGGTAGAACGCTACGAAGAAACCCATGTACCAGAGTTAAAGTAACGCTAATCGTTCTAATCGTTCCCACGCTCTGCGTCCCGTAGCGTTTCGCACCGATGGAGCGCTTGTGCAGGCGTTCTCCCAGGCATAATCCGTTGGCTTTTTTAATGGAAGTGGTCGGTGTGCTGGTGGACGTTACGAAGAAGCGCATTTGCCGGAATTGACACAACATTAACCATAAAAAACAAGGAGCTTAGAAAATGACTATTACTCTAAAACCTATTGCCGCAGACTTATTCGATAAGACTGCGAAAGATCAAGCCAAATTGGTTGCTGGTGATGATAGAAATCCCAAGAACAAACCCACCCAGCTCCGCAAGTTCTACGACGAGCTAGTAATGTGGGATCAAAAGCTGATGATGGTTTCTGATGAAACCAAGCAGGCTAATAAATTCGCCGAATATCTGCCTTTCATCCGCATGATCAACGCCAAGGTCGCTTACGCCAAAGGACGCAACCTTATCGACGACAAGTTTGCCAACCTGATAAACGATGGCCTAAAACAAGTAGAATCAGCGGAAACCTTACACACCTTTAAACTCTTCATGGAAGCCTTCATGGGCTTTTATAAACAAGAACGCCCTAATTGACAGGAGGCCGCACCATGCAACTAACCAACATCCAAAAAATCACTGGTCAAATAGAACTGCTCAGTGGCCTACATATTGGCAGCGGCAATACCGAAATCCATATCGGTGGCACCGATAATCCGGTGATTAAAAACCCGATTACCCAACAACCTTATATCCCAGGTTCCAGCATCAAAGGCAAAATGCGGAGCTTACTGGAGTGGCAATTGGGTGTCGTTGGCGAAACTGAAGGCAACCCATTAAGTTTCAAGCATATCCGTAAGCTGGACAACAACACACAAGCCAGAGCCAAAGACTTGCTAAAACTCTTCGGCGGCGCACCGGACAGCAATAATGAACAAGACTTAGTTGAAGAAATCGGCCCCACCCGTTTGGCATTCTGGGATTGTTCTCTGGATGCTAAATGGGTCGAGGATATGGACAAGAAAAACTTACTACTGACCGAAACCAAAATGGAAAACATGATAGACCGAATACAAGGTACGGCTGCACACGGTTCAGGTATCCGCAACACCGAGCGCGTACCCGCCACCGCCAAATTTGACTTTAACCTGACCCTGCGCGTCCACGACAACGAAAACCTGATCGGCACCATTCTCGTTGGCCTTAAATTGCTGGAACTCACTGGCTTAGGCGGCTCCGGTTCACGCGGCTACGGCAAAATCAAGTTTCTGGGTTTGAAGCTGGAAGGTCAAGACCTGCAAACCCAACTGGATCAACTTAACTTACAAGAGGTTGCCTGATGCAAGCCATACGTCAAATTTACCAAGATGCCCCCAGTGTTATTCATATCAACATTCCCCAAGGCCTCCAACATCAGACGGTAGAAGTGATTATTTTGCCTTTGGAAGAACCAACCCAACAAGAAACTGACGCCAACGGTTGGCCGGTTGGATTTTTTGAAGCGACGGCAGGCTGCCTGGCAGATGATCCTATCGAACGTACGCCGCAAGGTGAGTATGAACACCGTTTGGAGCTAGAATGATTTTCTTGCTCGATACCAATGTTTGTGTGGTTTATCTCAACCAGCCACAATCACCGGTCACTGCACAGTTGCACCCTTACCAACCGCAAGAAATTGCCGTCTGCTCGGTAGTTAAAGCAGAGTTATTTTTTGGTGCAATGAAAAGCCAACGTCCCGAACAAACATTACAGAAACAAAAATATTTTTTGGCGGCGTTTCATTCTTTGCCTTTTGATGACCATGCCGCGCTAATCTTCGGCCAGATCCGCGCTAAGCTGCAATGCCAAGGCCAGCCTATTGGCCCCTATGATATGCAAATCGCCGCAATCGCCTTGGCAAACGACTTGACCTTAGTCACCCATAATACCCGTGAATTCAGCAGCATCGATGGTTTGCGCCTAAGCGACTGGGAGGTTTAAATGCAAGCGTACCGAATAACCCTAAGCCTACAATCGGCATTTGCCACCGCCATTAAGGGCGACACCCTGTTTGGGCAATTGTGTTGGGCAATACGCAACCGTTACGGTGAAGCCCGGTTAAACACCTGTCTGGACGGCTACACCAAAAATCAGCCCTTCGCGGTTGTGTCCGATGCGTTTCCGGCGGGACATCTTCCGTTACCAAAATTGCCGAGTTGTTATTACCAAACCCCAGAAGGTGAAGACCGTAAAGCCGTTAAAAAACGCGCTTGGCTACCGGAAGCCTACTTACATAGTCCTGTTAAAGGGTGGTTAGGCCATGCTGTAACCGCTAAAACTATTGCCAATAACAGCAATATCAGTACCAAACATCCGCAGCCGCATAACACCATCAACCGCTTAACCAACACCACCGGTGAAGCGGGCTTTGCGCCTTACAGCATCGAACAAGAATGGTTTATGCCCGGCTTGTTATGGACAGTGTATCTTTTGCTGGATACCGAGCGATTATCTGTCGAAAACTGCCGCCAATGTCTGAATGACATGGGTTCTGTAGGGTATGGCAAAGACGCCAGCATTGGCATGGGCAAATTCAACATCGAAGCTTTTGATGAACAGGCATTACCCGCACAAAACGATGCCAATGCCTGTTTAACGCTTGCGCCCTGTGCTCCGCAAGGCTTGGGTTTTGATAGTGAACGCAGTTTTTACCAATTGTTTACCCGATTTGGCAGGCATGGCGATATAGCCGTGCATCAGGAAGGTAAGCCGTTTAAAAACCCGGTGTTATTGGCGCAAACGGCGGCTGTTTTTGGCATCGAGCCACCGGTAACTGGCTTTATCGGCCAAGGTATCGGCGGTAATGGCGAGTTATCGAAGACGCTTTCCGCAACGGTTCAGCAAGCTTATGCCCCGGTGATTGCGATTAACTTTAATTCCAAGGAATGCACATGACCCAGTTCCTAAATCACTACATTCTGAAATACACGCCGCTATCGCCCATCCATATCGGCACCGGCGACAGTTATGAGCCAACCAATTATGTCATTGATGGCGATACCCTTTACGAATTTGATACTGGCGGCGCGGTAGCGGCGTTTTCCGAACGTGACCGTGACGAATTGTCGAAAATCGTTAACGGCAAAAGCAGCGAGCAAATGCTCAAAGCCGTGCAGAAATTTTTTTACGACCGCCGCGATCAGCTCAAACCTTGGGCAGTCAATGCCATTCCTGTTCTTGACGGAGTTATCTCTTATTATTTTGATCGCGTGAAAAGCGGAAATAAAGATCATAATAAATTGGAAATCGACCGCACCGCCTACAACCCGATCAACCGCCAACCCGTGTTGTTTGGCTCGTCTGTGAAAGGGGCGATTAGGACGGCGTTGTTGAATCAAACCAATAACCAACAGCCTTTAAAATTGGTTGAAGACCGGAGAACCGGTAAAAGACGCAAGGAAAACAACCAAGAATTGCAACAGAGGTTGTTCCAATTTCGCGCCGGAAAATTCGAGCTTGACCCGCTACGGCTGTTGCAAATCAGCGATGGCAACTGGAATCAACAAGACTTGCTCCCAACCAGCCAAATTTTGTTTAAGGTGAACAGAAAAAAAGAACTAAAGCGCGACAAAGATGGAAACGAAATTTTCAGTCAAGTCCAGAAAAACTCGAATAAAGGGAATTTAGAAATTCTATTGGAATGTATCCCCTCATGGCGTTACCGAGCATTTTCTGGCCAACTGAATTTGCAACAACTTGACCAACTGCCGCACGGCGTAGCGGGGAAGTTGCCTAAAAATGACCTGCGTTTTAACGCCCAGCAAATCGCCCAAAGTTGCAGCGCGTTTTATTACCCGATTCTCAAAAAAGAAATGGACATCCTGCGGGAACGGCAATTTATTGATTCCGAATGGGAAAAAAATATCAAAGCCTTGCTATCAGCCAGCAAAGACAAGCTCATGTCCGGTAATGCCTTTTTAATCCGTGTCGGCAGGCATTCCGGTGCGGAAGCCGTCACATTAAACGGCGTAAGAAACATCAAAATCTTGGAAGACAAAGATGCCAAAACCGGCAAGCAAAATTACAGTTTTGCCGACCAAACCAAAACTCTTTGGTTAGCCGCTTCTTACAAAGAGCAAAGCACCAACCTCCTACCCTTCGGCTGGCTGCTGGTTGAAATCGTCCCCGACGGCCAAGTGCCAAGCGACTGGCCGGAACTGCAAACCATTTGCTCAGGCCAACACCAAAAAGCCGCCGATTGGGCAAAGCAACGCGCAGAACAACAACAAAGCTTTACCGCCAAACGCCAAGCCGACACACAGCGGCGTGAACGTGAAGAACACGACCGTAAGCAACGGGAACAGCAAGCCCAAAAAGCCGAACAAGATCGTCTGGCACAGGAAGCTAGAGCCGAACAGGAACGGCAAGAAGCTGAAAAACGCTTGGCTGAACTGCCGCCCATCGAACGCGAAATGGCAGAATTGTTGAAAGCCAAAAAAGACCCGGGTAAAAAAGACTACTTGGAATTGCTTGAAGCCTTTAAATCCGGGCGTTGGCAAGCCGAAGACAGGCAAACCGTACTAGTAAAAATCCAACAGTTGATGCAGCAAGCGGGCGACTGGAAACCTGTTACCCAGAAAAAAGACCCTAAAAAAGATAAAGAGCACTTACGCACGTTGGAGCTTCTAAAACTGTTGGAAAACTAATGGTGTTATCGCTCCCATGCTCAGCGTACCCTTTCGGGCATAAATGGGAGCATAGTTAGGACGCTCTGCGTCCCGTCACGATACGACCCGCTGGAGTGGAAGCAACGCATTCCCACGCTGAGCATGGGAACGATAAAAACCAAGGCCACTAAAAAAATTTAGGACACAACCATGCCCACAAAAACCCTACTAATCTGCACCGTTGGCGGTAGCCACCAGCCAATTGTGACCGCGATAAACAACATCCAGCCGGACTATGTTTACTTTATCTGTACGGGTAATGATCCGGGTACCGGACGGCCTGGGTCGGCTGTGCAAATAACCGGCAAAGGCAGTTGCATCAAGGCCGATTTCACCGATGAAAAACCCAGCTTACCCAATATTCCGGCACAAACGAGTTTGGCAGAACATCAGTTTAGGGTGTGTGAAGTGCTGGCGGATGATTTGGATAACATTTACTCGGTGTGCCAACAAGCCATTTCACAGGCCTTATCAAACTTTCCCGATTGCCGCTTGCTTGCCGATTATACCGGTGGCACAAAATCCATGAGCGCCGGCTTGGTGGTTGCCGCGCTGGACAATAAAGCCGTCCAATTACAGTTGATAACCGGTAACCGCAGCGACTTGATAAAAGTCCGTGACGGCTTTGAAAATACCCAGTTTGCCAATATTGAGAACGTTCGATTCGAGCGCATGATAGAGCCATACTTACGAAGCTGGGAACGCTATGCCTACAGCGAAGCGGAAGCGGGACTAAAGAAAATCGATTCGCCGCGCTCCCCTGAATTAAAAAACCGCTTGAGCCTACTTCGCGATCTAAGCCGCGCCTATGCGCAATGGGATAACTTCAACCATGACAACGCTTGGGCCATTTTGCAAACTTACGCATCGCGTTTGGTTACAGAACCGCAACAAAAATTATTGGCGAATTTACGGCGCTTGAATGACAAAAACCCAGAAAAACGCGATGCCGCCCGGCTGTTTGACTTATACCTCAACGCCTTAAGACGTGCCGAACAAGGCCGCTATGACGATGCCATCGCCCGCTGTTACCGCCTGATGGAATGGAGTGCGCAATGGCTTTTAGAAACCCAGTGCGGCATCAAAACCGCCAATATCCGGGCAGAAGATATACCAGATAAAGTAGATTTAAGCCCCAACCGTGATGGCATTTATCAAGCCGGACTCTTCGCCGCGTGGCAACTGATCAAACACAAAACCACGGGCCCTGCCGCACAGTTTATTAACCAACAGGAAAAGCACTTGCTCCATCACCTCCAATGCCGCAATTTATCCATTTTGGCGCATGGTTTTGAGCCGATAAAACAAGTGGATTGGCAACTGTTTCAACACTGGCTGGATCAGGAATTTATTCCGATGCTCTTAAGCGAAACCAAAAAATGCGGCATCAACGGCTTGCCTTTACAGTTGCCACAAAGCTATCAGTAAGCAGCCACCTTAAGTCTTTTGACATTTCCTAAGACGACTGCGCGTCCTTAAAGAACGGGCAATCTTACAGACAACGGCAAGCCGCATACAGAACTACCCAAAAACTGATGCACGACCACAGACACAACAAAAAAACCATTGCAGCCTCATGAAATATTCCAGCCACGTTATTTTGATTTCAGCGCAGGCCGTACCCAACCTGACCCCGCTGCTCGACGATCTCATTAAACCCAAGCAAGTTATCATGCTGGTCAGTGCCGATATGCAACAACGCGCCGACTGGCTGGAAGCGGTCATCAAAACCAAAGGCATCAAAACCCAGCGCTGGGCCATAAAAAACGCTTGGGATATTGAACATATCCGTGACCAAGTGCTGGATTTACTCAGCAACCATCACCACGACAGCATCGCCCTTAACGCCACCGGCGGCACCAAACCCATGAGCATTGCCGCTTACGAAGTCTTCCGGGATTTAGGCAAACCGATATTTTATGTGCATCCAGAGCATGACCGCCTAATCTGGATGTACCCCGCCAACCAGCCCGCCCATGAACTGGCCGACCGCATCAAATTGCCCGAATTTCTCCAAGCCTATGGCGCCACCGTGATCCGTCAAGGCGGCAAACTGGGCGTACCGGCCGACTATCGCCAATTAACCGAAGACATCATTCAGCGCGTGAGTGAATACGCCAAACCCTTAGGGACCTTAAATTATTACGCCGCCCAAGCAGAAAATACCCTAGCGGCCAAAATTGACGACAACACCCTAAACAATGAGGCGTTACACGATTTAATCAGCGTCTTTGAACGGCTACACTTGCTTAAATTGGAGGGCAATAAACTCATCTTTGCCGATGAGCCCAGCCGATTTTATGTCAACGGCGGTTGGCTGGAGCAGCACGTCTATGGTGTGTGCCTTAATCTAAAAAAAAGCCATGGCATACAAGACATAGGCCGTAGCATTGAGGTTGAACGCAGCCATCGCAGCCCGTCCATCAAAAACGAAATGGATGTGGCATTTTTAAAAGACAATCGGCTGTATGTCATTGAATGCAAAACCCATGCGGATAAGCAGCAGGCGGAAAGCAAAAGTACCCATGCCCTTTACAAGCTCGATAGCCTCAAAGATTTGCTGGGTGGGTTACAAGCGCGGGCAATGCTGGTAAGCTTTAGCCGCCCAAGCGTGTACGACCAGCAACGGGCGGGCGACTTGGGCATTGCAATTTGTGCCCAGCAAGACCTCATACAATTGCCAGAAAAACTGGCCACCTGGATAGCATGATTAACACTAACTTTTTTCAGCCCAAAAAACCTGGCAACCCCCTTTGTAACTACTTGAACTTAATAGGAGAAAAATATAGAGCTATTTGAATTACTGACCTGATAAAGAAGGGATTAAGACCGCCGATTGAACCTTTCATATTGTATTTTTTCAATATTTGAATTACTGACCTGATAAAGAAGGGATTAAGACTCCAGACGGTCACTTTATAGGCTTTTATTATGTATTTGAATTACTGACCTGATAAAGAAGGGATTAAGACTCAAAAGTTTCACTTCTATTTTTAAATTACCTTATTTGAATTACTGACCTGATAAAGAAGGGATTAAGACTCTCATAAGCCCGTGACTTTAAGATTTTGAGGTTTTATTTGAATTACTGACCTGATAAAGAAGGGATTAAGACAGAAGAATATGGATCGACGTAAAATAGATTTTGATATTTGAATTACTGACCTGATAAAGAAGGGATTAAGACTTAAAGCCGCTATTTCTTTTAACTGTCCTAATGTATTTGAATTACTGACCTGATAAAGAAGGGATTAAGACTAAAACACCCGGTTGGATGCTTTTTGGTTGTGTATTTGAATTACTGACCTGATAAAGAAGGGATTAAGACTCGGATTTTGACATGTACCCGCGTTGAAGACGTTATTTGAATTACTGACCTGATAAAGAAGGGATTAAGACATTTTAGAATTTGGCATGGTAGATACTCCAATCAATTTGAATTACTGACCTGATAAAGAAGGGATTAAGACCGTATTCGACTATATTGTATTGGCTTGGTTTCTGTCATTTGAATTACTGACCTGATAAAGAAGGGATTAAGACGAATAAGAGCGGTTCAATGCTCCATGTATAGCCATTTGAATTACTGACCTGATAAAGAAGGGATTAAGACGAAGGTTTAATGTCATATGTGATCATGGTAGCATTTGAATTACTGACCTGATAAAGAAGGGATTAAGACTATAACCCCCTATCATGCGATTGCATAGAAGGGTATTTGAATTACTGACCTGATAAAGAAGGGATTAAGACCGCCCTGTGTCCTTCCGTTGCCGCGTTCGTGTCCAAATTTGAATTACTGACCTGATAAAGAAGGGATTAAGACTCTATTTTGTTCATGTTATTTCCCCTGGTTGTGTTATTTGAATTACTGACCTGATAAAGAAGGGATTAAGACGCTGATCTGCTTCACTAAGCATTTGTACTTTATTTGAATTACTGACCTGATAAAGAAGGGATTAAGACGCTGGACTTGCACCAGGTACACTTTGTTTGGTGCATTTGAATTACTGACCTGATAAAGAAGGGATTAAGACCCAAATGTTGTTGATCTTTTTGCACCCAAAACTATTTGAATTACTGACCTGATAAAGAAGGGATTAAGACCTACCGCGTTCCTTTTATCCAAGCATCTTTCAGCAATTTGAATTACTGACCTGATAAAGAAGGGATTAAGACAAACTTTAATTTATCCATGTATTCGTCACCCCATTCATTTGAATTACTGACCTGATAAAGAAGGGATTAAGACATCAAAACCAGCCTGAACCTGTGCGATCAGTTCATATTTGAATTACTGACCTGATAAAGAAGGGATTAAGACTTTCTATTCCACCCCAATAATGGCTCCTATTTTTTATTTGAATTACTGACCTGATAAAGAAGGGATTAAGACCCCAATGCTTGCATCTACAAGCATGTTTTTTATTATTTGAATTACTGACCTGATAAAGAAGGGATTAAGACAATGCAACAGCGTATTGTCCTGTTTTTTTGTTAGATTTGAATTACTGACCTGATAAAGAAGGGATTAAGACGGTTCAGGCAATACCGATAGCCGGAACGCTTCATCATTTGAATTACTGACCTGATAAAGAAGGGATTAAGACTTCTTTGTATTTTGCATCGTCAATCTTGTTCCATTTGAATTACTGACCTGATAAAGAAGGGATTAAGACCATAATCAGCGTTTTTTACTAGAGTTAATAACGTAATTTGAATTACTGACCTGATAAAGAAGGGATTAAGACTCAGGTATACGCAATGCATGGGTGTCAATACCAATTTGAATTACTGACCTGATAAAGAAGGGATTAAGACTTCTCGTGAGTAATATACCCATAGTTATACAATCCAATTTGAATTACTGACCTGATAAAGAAGGGATTAAGACGCCAGTAAATCGGCTTGGTTTGGTTTAGCGGTTTATTTGAATTACTGACCTGATAAAGAAGCACACGATTACCCACAACTCAAATTAAAGCAGTCGTAACAGAAGGAACGCCAAAAAGATTTATTTTTTGCCAAAACTGAGTCCATCTTTGAGCCGTTAAAACTAATGCCCGTAAATTTAAGAAGCCTGCAGCCCCCGGTTGTTTCCAGCGCATACCGGCAAGACAAAACCGCTGTTTTATAA
>Ga0247834_1001347_pt1 | contig 42630 bp, 37 predicted proteins | sample LaCruzMarch2015__8_FD_187118 | JGI IMG/M metagenome (GOLD analysis project Ga0247834, IMG submission 187118) | Freshwater microbial communities from meromictic Lake La Cruz, Castile-La Mancha, Spain - LaCruzMarch2015_12m | ecosystem: Environmental > Aquatic > Freshwater > Lake | place: Spain... | reverse complement strand
GCTGGTCTGCAGCAAAAAAACGGGCATCCGGCCGTGAACCGGATACCCGCCCCGCGTAAGCGGTCGTTGCACTGATGGATTATTGGCCCTCGGTCGGTTTGCCTGCAGACCGGCTCGCCTTTTTAGTCAAAGGGGTCGGGCATTAATTCTTGATATTTGATCACGCTAATCAAGCGTTTGAATCAGGCAAAAGCACGAATTTGCTCCGCATTTTGATCAGAAGGGTCAGTGATCAGAAGGGTCAGGAATTAATTATTGACATTTAAACTCTTTAAGAACGCTTCCCATGCTGGCGTATTTCAAGGTGTCTTGCGAACTGGCGGCGAATGCACCCATGCCTCCGTCTATCCGTGTTAATCAGTCAAAGGGGTCGGGCATTAATTCTTGATATTTGATCACGCTAATCAAGCGTTTGAATCAGGCAAAAGCACGAATTTGCTCCGCATTTTGATCAGAAGGGTCAGTGATCAGAAGGGTCAGCAACTGTCTTAGTTTGCAAGGGAAAAGTTAGGATTTTTTAGGAGGCGGTTGGCGAGGATAATGAGTTTTCGCATGAGGGCGGTGAGAGCGAGTTTTTTTGGTTTTCCTGCGGCAAGCAGTCGTTGGTAAAGGGCTTTGAGGATGGGGTTGTCAGAAGGGTCAGGAATTAATTATTGACATTTAAACTCTTTAAGAACGCTTCCCATGCTGGCGTATTTCAAGGTGTCTTGCGAACTGGCGGCGAATGCACCCATGCCTCCGTCTATCCGTGTTAATCAGTGAAATCTGTGGTTAAATAAAGCTCTTCTTTTTAAAGTTTTTAAAAAAAATCGGTATTACACCGTGCAACTTGATCCAATCGAATAGTCAGATCAGCAATGTTTGCTTAAACCGGACTCGCGAAAAATCGGAGAAATCCAACAGAACGCTTCGCCTATTGTGTGAAGAGTGCGAGTCCCCGCCGCTGGGCTGCCATTATCATTTCGGAGTCGAAGGTAACGAGAACCAGATTCTCCAAGCCTGCGGCACAATGCTCCATCACAAAAAGGTGACCTGCATCTGCGGCGCGCAGTCCCACTCCTCGATTGAAGGTCTTCAGTGGTTCTATCCAATCCCCTTCGGGTTCGACCCAACTCATACTCGCCTCAATCGTTCGCCAAAGCTGCCAAGCGGCCGCAGGGGCTTTGCGGCGGACCAGTGCCGCTTCGGTTTCAACTTTTAGCCATTTCCAGGCAAAGCATTCTTCAGCAGTCTCCCAAGCCGTCCGAGCAGCTTGCGAGTGTGGCTCGCGAAGGATCAGAGGAACAATCGCACTGGTATCGAAAAAGGCTGTCACCAATCTCGGTCCCCTCTCATCGCCGCCACACTTGACAGGTCTTCTCGCCCATCCCCGGCGAGCACTGGTGGAGAAATCTGTGCCTTGGCGCGCCGAGGCGAAGATGAGTCCAACCTGATTCCCGCAAGACTGAGCACCTCGCGTGGCGAATGAGATGCTCCCACAGGTAAGGGGCCAATGGCCGGGACTAAGTAAGCCACAGTTCGATCTCTCAGGCAAACCTCCAGCGTGACCCGGTTTTGTTCCACCTCTCTCAAATATTTTCCAAGATGCGTCTTCAATTCAGCGGACATGACTTTCATGTGATCAACATGACCGATTGAAATGACCATTTCAATCGAATTATGAACTGGAACCCCAAAATTGCGGCAAGCGACATTATATTTCATTTTGAACCTCAAAACGGATTTTCGACAGGAGGACAGGATGGAAAGGATTCACAGAAAAAGCCGTAGCTGTTGTTTGATATCGCAAAAAAAATTCCACCACATCGAAGCATAAACTACTCATCCTCTGTGATCTCTGTGTCCTCTCTGAGCGGGGTCCCATGCCCAAGCCCTTTTATGACCCTCTGAGAAAATTTGGGGAATATTATGGTCCTTTATAGTCAGAAGGGTCAGGCATAAATTATTGAAATCATTTAATAGCCTTCAGAACTCTTGCCCGCATTAAACAACTCCAAAGCTGTGATCCAAGGCTCGTTCAAATCCGTGCCGGTATCTTGATCGGGAGCGATGCGTTTGAATCCAGCATACATGAGGCACATGAGCTGGAGGCCGGAGAAGGGCCTGGTAGGCAATGCTGATCCCAAGCGATCCTTCAGGCGTTGCTCAAGCATATTCGAGCCATAAGCAAAATAGAGTTCGTCTAATGGGTCAGCATAAATAATTGATATTTAATTGCCTTAAGCACGCATTTGAATCCAGCAAGCGCAAGAATTGGCCTCGCATTTTGACGCATTGGGTTTACTGGAGTTTCTGCAGTGTCATCGCTATGAGGTTGCCTTTCAAACGACCACCCATGACCTTGACTCGTTGGCTTCGTTGGAGTGGTGAGCCGAGGAGGACCTCGGCGTTCCCACATGCAAAGGCCGGCGGAAATTCAACGCCGCGAGGCCACGAGTCTCAGGGCTCCGCGCCAGTGGGAGGATTCGCTGGTGTTCCATTTTTTGGAATTTAAGCCAAGGAGGGTTGAGAGTTCGCCAAGGCGGAAGCCGGCACGGATGCTTGCAGGCATGTCGTGGCGGGTTACTTCGGACATAAATGGGCAAGACAATTTGGAGAGGAAAAGCGGCAGGCGGGAGCGGAGGGGCTCGCAGAATGCGAGGGTGCGAAAGGATTGCAGGCGCGCGCCCAGATCGCGCAGGGCCTCGTCGGAAAAGTGGTGCAGGATGAGGCTGCCAACGCAGGCATCGGCGTCTATCTTTGGTAGGGTTTGAAAAAAATCTCCGCTGAGCCACTGGATGCCGCGCGGGAAGTTTGCAGGACGCGGGATCAGGTCGAGTCCGGTCACGGTGGTGGAGGGGAGCGAGGTTTGGACTTTGCGGCAGAGGGCGCCCTCGCCGGCGCCGATTTCAATGATTCGGGCGGGGGGCGGCGTTTGTTTTTTGAGTTGCCTCACAATCCAGCGGGAGTTGCAGAGGAAGAGGTCGATCCAACTCAGGTCCCGACGGCTGCGTATGGCGCGTGGATCGGCCGGATTCAGGGAATCCAAAATCTCGGGAATAATGACACGGTCGAGTTCACGCATGGGTTGCAATGGCAGAGCGTAAAAGATACTTCAAAATCATCAAACATGAGTTCAGTGATCTATCTTGATAACAATGCCACGACACAGGTGGCTCCCGAGGTTTTTGACGCTATGGAACCTTGGCTGCGCGGTGGCTATGGGAATCCCTCCAGTGCCTACCGTCTCGGCCGTGAGGCGGCAGCGGCTCTTGCGGAGGCGAGGGAGAGCGTGGCGGCGCTCGCGGGCTGCCAGAGTGGTGAGATTCTTTTTACCAGTTGCGGCACGGAGTCGATCAATACGGCTATCCAGTCGGCCCTGGCACTCGATCCCGACAAACGCCACATCGTCACCAGCGCGGTCGAGCATAGCGCGACGATCAAGCTGTGCGAATACCTGGCCCGGCGCGGTTATGAGATCACCTGGTTGCCAGTGGATGCCACCGGCCACCTCGACATGGCGGAGTTGGAGGCTTCGATACGGCCGGATACGGCTATCGTTTCCCTGCTCTGGGCGAACAACGAGACCGGCGTGCTTTTTCCGGTGCAGGAAATCGCGGCGCTCACGCAGAAAAAGAAAACCCTCCTGCACATCGATGCCGTTCAGGCATTCGGGAAGCTGCCTCTCGTTCTGGAGAGCATGGGAGCGCAGTTCGTGAGTTTTTCGGGACACAAAATTTATGCGCCGAAGGGCGTGGGCGGCTTGTATGTGAGCCGCAGGGTCAAATTCACTCCGCTTCTGCGCGGCAGCCAGGAGGAGGGACGGCGCGGCGGGACGCAGAATGTCGCTTCGATCGTCGCCTTCGGAAAATCCGCCGAGTTGGCGGCATCGCATCTCGCAGAAGGCGTGGACTCCACGCTGCGCGACCGCTTGGAATCCCGCCTGCTGGCATCGATCTCCGGAGCCTCCATCAATGGCGACCGCGTGCACCGCCTTCCGAATACAACAAACATTTCCTTCGAGGGCATCGAGAGCGAGGGGGCATTGATTCTCCTCGATGAGAAGGGCCTCTGCTGCTCGGCCGGTTCCGCCTGCACGAGCGGATCCGTGAATCCCTCGCATGTGCTCAAAGCCATGGGGCTCTCGAGCGATCGCGCGCGGGCCAGCCTGCGCTTCACGGTGGGTCGCTTCACCACGGCAGCCGACATCGACCGTGCATGTGAGATCATTCCAGCAGCCATCCTCAAGCTCCGCGCTCTTCTACCATCAGGACAGCCTGTGCTGGCCGCCTGACGCGAATATTTTCCCCAATTCATGATCGAAAAACATCTCGTCCAAATCGTGCAGGAGCTTTCCTTACAAGCTCGGCAAGTCGCAGCTACCGCCGTTCTCCTCGAGGAGGGCGCCACGGTTCCCTTCATTGCCCGCTACCGCAAGGAGCGCACCGGTGAACTTGATGAGGTCCAAATCGCCAACATCCGTGACCGCATGCAGGAGCTTGAGGAACTCGACAAGCGCCGAGAGTCGATTCTCGGCTCGCTCGAAGAGCGCAAGCTCCTCACCGAGGAACTGAAAGTCAAAATCGAAAGCGCGCCGAATCTCTCCACACTCGAGGATCTTTATCTTCCCTTCCGGCCGAAGAAGCGGACCCGCGCGACCATTGCCAAGGAACGCGGACTCGAGCTGCTTGCCGATCTACTTTGGGAGCAGCGCACTGAGACCGACCCCGAGGCAGAAGCGGCGGCGTTTGTTTCCGCTGAAAAAGAAGTGCCCGATGCTGCAGCCGCGCTGGCTGGGGCGAGGGATATCGTAGCCGAGCGCATCAATGATTCGGCCGAGGCCCGCTCCGCGCTGCGCGAGATTTATCTCAACAAGGGCGTTTTAAAATCCAAGGTCGTTTTCGACAAGGAAGCCGAGGCGGCGAAGTTCAAGGACTACTTTGACTGGAGCGAGCCTGTCGCCCAGTGCCCATCGCACCGCTTCTTGGCAATCCGCCGCGGCGAAACCGAGGGCATGCTCTTCTCACGCATCAATCCGCCCGAGGAGGAGGCCCTGGCGGCGCTCGACTACCTTTTTGTCAAAGGTTCATACCCGTCGGCCGCGCAGGTGCGCTTGGCGGCCCAGGATTGCTTCAAGCGCCTTCTTGGATTTGCCATGGAGGGCGAGGCCCGGCTTTTCTACAAAAAGAAAGCTGATGAGGAGGCGATCCGCGTCTTTGCGGAAAACCTTCGCGAACTCCTCCTGGCCTCGCCACTCGGCCAGAAAATCGTTCTCGCCGTCGATCCCGGCTTCCGCACCGGTTGCAAACTCGCTGTGCTCGATGCCCAAGGCAAACTCCTCACCCACGAGGTGGTGTATCCCGAAAAAGGTGTCCGCGACCGCACCGAGGCGGCGGAGGTGATCAAGTCCCTCGTGAACCGCTATAAAATCGAAGCCGTGGCCATCGGCAATGGCACAGCCTCCCGAGAGACCGAGACCTTCATCCGCGCACTCGGTCTGCCGGCATCCACCGTGATTGTCGTGGTGAGCGAGTCCGGCGCCTCGATTTACTCGGCCTCGGATGTCGCCCGCGAGGAATTCCCCACGCTCGACCTCACCGTGCGCGGAGCCATTTCGATCGGTCGCCGCCTCATGGACCCGCTCGCCGAACTGGTCAAAATCGATCCGAAATCCATCGGCGTAGGCCAATACCAGCACGATGTGGATCAAAGCGCTCTCAAGCGTTCGCTCGATGACACCGTCATTTCCTGCGTGAACCATGTCGGCGTGGAACTCAACACCGCCAGCGCGAACCTGCTCGGGTATGTCTCCGGATTGAATTCCCGCACGGCTGTGAATCTCGTGCAATTCCGCAACGAAAATGGCGCCTTCCAATCCCGTGAGGATCTCCTGAAAGTTCCCGGTCTCGGACCGAAGGCCTTCGAGCAGGCCGCCGGCTTCCTCCGCATTCGCAACGGGCGGCATCCGCTCGACTCGAGTTCTGTGCACCCAGAGCGCTACGCCCTCGTGGACAGCATGGCGGCGGATATTGGTTGCTCGGTCTCCGAGTTGGTGCAGAACCCCGCCCGGCGCGCTGCCATCAAATTGGAAAAATACATCACGCCGGAGGTCGGTCTTCCCACCCTCCAAGACATCCTCAAAGAACTCGCCAAGCCCGGCCGCGACCCGCGCAAGCAGTTTGAGGTTTTTGCCTTCTCCGACGAGGCGATGAAAATCGAGGATCTCAAGCCAGGAATGAAGCTCCCCGGTCTCGTCACCAACGTCGCAGCGTTTGGCGCCTTCATCGACCTCGGCGTGCACCAGGACGGCCTCGCGCACATTAGCCAACTCAGCGATGAGTTTGTAAAAAACCCCTCGGATGTCTTGAAGGTGGGCCAGAAAGTCATGGCCACTGTTTTGGAGGTCGATCTCGGACGGAAGAGGATCAGCCTTTCGCTCAAGACCAATCCCGAAATCGGCGCCCAGACCCGCGGACCGCGCGATGACCGGAGCGGGGGCGGACGCAGCTTCGCGAGCAAACCCGCCTCCAAAGCCGCACCGCAGGTGGATTGGTTCACCGCCGCGATGAATCGCAAGAATTAGCCGGAGGCCAGCAGTCTCCTCTGTGGTTAATCCAAAACCGCCGGATCGCCGTAAAGCGTGGATCCGCTGGCGCGGGTTATTTTCACGGGGAGAATCTGGCCGATATGGCGAGGGGCGCCTTCGAAGACGACGATTTTATTGGTGCGGGTGCGGCCGGTGAGGCGCTCAGCGTTGTGGCGACTGGCACCTTCGCAGAGGATTTCGGTTTGCGTGCCGACGAGGGCGTTGAGCTTGTCTGAGACATGGCGGTTCACCAGGTTGAGCAAATCCTGGTTGCGGGCCTCTTTCACCTCCTCGGCAATCTGGTCCTCCATCGTGGCGGCGGGCGTGTTCTGGCGCCGGGAGTAGCGAAAGATGAAAGCGTTGTCGAACGAGACGGCGTCGCACAGAGCGCGGGTTTGCTGATAGTCCCCCTCCGTCTCGCCGGGGAATCCCACAATAACATCCGTCGTAATCGCCATGCCGGGCCGCGCGGCACGAATGCGCTCAGCGAGTTTCTGGAATTTCTCCGCCGTGTAGCCACGGCGCATGACTTTCAGGATGCGGTCGGATCCGCTCTGGAGCGGGAGATGCACATGCTCGACGAGTTCGGGCAGGCGCACAAAGGCTTCGATAAGATCATCGCGGTAGCCAATCGGGTGGGGGGAGGTGAAACGCACGCGCTCAATGCCATCCACCGCGCAGACGGATTCCAGCAACTGAACGAATGGGGAAATGCCGTCGCGTTTCGGAAACTCATGGCGTCCGTAGAGGTTCACGATCTGGCCAAGAAGTGTGACTTCCTTCACGCCGCGCTCCGCAAGGGACCGGACTTCGTTCGTTATTTCCTCGATGGTGCGCCCACGCTCCTCGCCGCGCGTTTGGGGAACAATACAAAACGCGCAGTGCATGTTGCAGCCCTGCATGATGGAAACAAAGGCCGTGACCTGACCCGCCTCGACCTCCTGCTCGCGGATCGTGCTTTGAGAGCCAGCCTCCTCATCGGTATCCACAATCGCCCGGCGGTCGTCATCGATGAGTGCGTGCATGCGGGTTTTCAATAGGTCGTCCACATAGTCCGCCACGCGGTGGAATTTCTGGGTGCCCACCACGAGATCAACATGCGGCGAGGTCTGCAAAAGCGACTCTCCGCGCGCCTGGGCCATGCAGCCGAGGTAGCCAAGAACCAGATGAGGTCGACTCCGACGAAGCTTGCGCAGCATACCCATCTTGCCAATCGCCTTCTGCTCAGCCATGTCCCGCACGCTGCAGGTGTTGAGCAAAATCACATCGGCCAAGGATTCATCGGCGACGAGTTGATAGCCGCGCTCAGCGAGCATTTTGGAAACTTGCTCGGAGTCGCGCTCGTTCATCTGGCAACCGTAGGTTTTAATGTGGACGCTGGGCATCTTGGAGGAGGCGAATTTGCGGCAGACCTGCGCTGGGGGCAAGGACAAGTGATTCAAAGAAGACCGCTGAAGAAATCTCAGTCAGACTGGTCTCGAGCGCCATAACCTGAAAATATCGGCCGTCGCTCTAATGTGACCCTCTGCATCTCCAAATATTCCAAAAGGATTTTGCTTTTAGACCGATTACTGATCTGACACACAACCTCGCGTGAAAAAAACAATTCTCTGCGGAAACCTTTTGATCTTCGTGCTCTTTGCGATTCAAGGAATTGCGTTTTCTCAGAATACCGTGAAATTGGACGGCACAGTGGCCCGCACCGACCGCGTGCTGGCGAAGTTGCGGATGTCGAAAGTTTCGCAGTCCATCGCCTCCACCTCATTGGCCAAAAACAGTAATGTGGCGGGAATGCGAACCTTCAGCAAAATTCCGGGCGTTGTTATCATAGACCTCACCGCCATGCCCAAGGCCGCTGTCGCAAAAACCAGCCTTGCTGCCCAGAAGGCAGAGGCCAGTAAGCTCAACGAACGCATTCGCAGTCTGAAGGCCAGCGGGCTTTTTGAGTATGTCGAACCTGACTATGTCGTGCATGCGAACGCCCTGCCGACTGATGCCGCATTCACCGATGGCACGCTCTGGGGCCTCCGCAACCTCGGACAGAGTGGAGGCACTTCAGGGGCCGACATCGATGCAGTGACAGCTTGGCAAACAACGACGGGAAATCGCAGTGTCATCGTAGGCGTCATTGACAGTGGAGTGCGCTATACTCACCAGGATTTAGCGGCAAACATGTGGGTGAATACGGCCGAGGACGCCAACAATGGAATTGATGACGACTCGAATGGATACATCGATGATGTTTATGGCATCAACGCGATCACTCGCACAGGGGATCCGATGGATGACAACGATCACGGCACTCATTGTGCTGGAACGATCGGTGCCGTAGCTAATGGCGGAGGTCCTCATGTGGGCGTGGCCTGGAATGTCCAGATTATGGCACTCAAGTTTCTTGATGCTGGCGGCGGTGGAAGCCTTTCGGATGCCATAGCCGGAATCGACTACGGCGTCCTGATGGGCGCGGATATCCTTAGCAATAGCTGGGGCGGCGGAGGCTATTCCCAAGCGCTCTATGACGCGATCGAGCGCGCAAATACAGCCGGTATCCTCTTCGTAGCTGCCGCTGGCAACCACCGAGGGAATAACGATCAGAGCCCCAACTACCCATCGAACTATGAAAATGCCAATGTCATTGCTGTGGCCGCATTGGATCGTTCCGACGCCCTCGCCTCCTTTTCTTGTTTTGGAGCCAACACGGTGGACATCGGCGCTCCTGGTGTAGCAATCTACTCCTGCACAGCTGGTTCCGACACCTCCTACGCCGAGTTCAACGGCACAAGTATGGCCACGCCGCATGTCTCCGGTGTTGCCGCGCTCATCAAGTCGAGGTTCCCAACGGCCAGCGTCGCCGAGCTCAATCAGCGCCTCCTGCTTTCGGCTCGTCCGGTTGCTTCGCTTGCTGGAAAATGTGTGACTGGCGGTGCGGTGGATGCTGCCGCCGCATTAAGCATCACTCCGGATGGAACCCTGGACATTAGTTTCAAGACATCGCCCGCACAGCCGCGCCCTGGTGCCAGCGTGGTGGTTTTGGTCACAGTTAAAGATTTTTCTCCTGTCTTAGGAGCTTCCGTGAGAGGCACGCTCGGGGCTCAAGGCCCGTTGACTTTCATCGATACGGGGGCTTTTCCAGACACGACCGCGGGTGATGGTGTCTATGCAGCGGAGTTCACGCTGCCGAGTGGACTTTCATCAGTCGAACTGAGCCTCGATATTTCTGCTTCGGGCAAACAAGAAATCCAAAATTTAAAGTTTACGATCCCGATCTACCAGGCACCTGCAAATGATAACTTTGCGTCTCGCCAGTCTATTGCCGCCTCGACCTCGACAACCGATGGAACCAATGTCAACTCATCCTCGCAGGTGGGAGAACCTCTCAACCCCGCCGATGCTGCTGGTGGAAAGACCGTGTGGTGGAGTTGGACACCCAACTTCTCCGGCAGTGTCACAATTTCCACAGTTGGCAGCAACTTCGACACAACGCTCGCGATTTACACAGGAACAGGGTTAGCAAACCTAAACCTTGTTGGGGCAAATGATGACGCCAATGGTGTCCACAGTGCCGTGAGTTTCTCTGCGGTTTCCGGCACGGAATACCTCGTTCAAGTCGATGGCTACAATGGAGCAACAGGTAACATTGTTCTTGCCTATCCCCCGATCGGCACGCCCGGGGCTCCTCCAGTTATCACCATCCAACCGAGTGATAAAACCCTGCTCGAAGGCGGGAATGTGACACTGACTGTCGAATCTGAAAATGCCTTGAGCCACCAATGGTTTTTTGATGGGTCGGCGATCCCACAAGCCACTTCGGCGAATTACACGATTACCAATGCGCTCTTGAGCCAAAGCGGCATCTACCGCGTGGATGCCATCAACGGATCTGGCACGACATCCAGCCGCGACATCTTCGTTGCTGTGCAGCCGATTCAAGTTCGCCCAGGAAATGACCGCTTTGATGACGCGACCGAATTGGTTGGCTCGAACACCCGTTCTGTTGGCACCAATGTGGCCGCGATTAAAGAGAACTCCGAGCCGAATCATGCGGCGAGTTCACTGTATAATGATCTAATGCCATCGGTTTGGTGGAAGTGGACGGCACCGCAATCCGGCAATCTCACTGTCGATACCTCTGGTAGCGACTACGACACCACTCTTGCCATCTACACGGGAGACACCCTCGCTGCGCTTTTGCTGCAGAGCAGCAATGACGACTTCCCACCAGATCGGACGAGTAAAGTGACTCTCAGTGTCACTGCCGGGACCGTTTACAAAATCGCTGTTTCAGGTTTCCACGCCGCAACTGGCTCGATCCTTCTAAATACAGATTTTATCCCCGAGCAGTCTCAGGCTCCGGCAAACGATGACTTGGCGAACCGAGTTGTTTTGCACCCCGCGTGGCAAACAGCGAATGGCACAAACCTGCTCGCGACCGGTGAAAGCGGCGAACCCGATCACGCCCAGGTCTCGGCCCCACTCCATTCCGTCTGGTGGGAATGGACTCCAGAGCAGAACGAGACCGTTATTCTCGATACCATGGGTAGCGATTACGACACGACACTGGCCGTCTACACGGGCTCATCGCTTGGTGATCTGCAACTCGTCGCTCAGAATGACGATTACTCGGATAGAAAGAGCCGAGTCACATTCGCAGCCATGGCTCATACGACTTATTTGATCTCAGTGGATGGGTATGCGAGTGAGCAAGGTCAAATCCAACTCAACCGCACCTCAGCAGTGTCCTCGACGCCATTGCAGGCTTGGCTTCTTCAAAACGGCCTGTCGAGTAGTTCCTACCTGCTGGGCGATTCCGATAGCGATGGATTTACACTGCTTGAGGAATTTCTCCTGGGAGGCGACCCTGCCACGAGCGACGGGGCATCCATACAACCTTTGCATGCCAGCGAGAACGGCTACCTCGTGCTCCGCTGGCGCGAGAGGGTCTCAAAGGGGGACACATCTCTTGTTGCGATATCGACAAGTTCGCTTAAGCCAGACGCCATTCGGACCGCGCTCACTTCCACAGACGCCGCAGACCAATCGGGCATTCCAGAAGGCTTCGTTTTGCGGGAGGCAAAAATCGAGATTCTGGGCAACATGGGTTTCATCTGGCTCAAGGTCTCCCTGGAGTGAGCTCAAGGAGATACTGCTGGCCCTTTTTCCCGTTTACGCTCCCCCTAAAATCCAACCTTCCAACTCGGCAATCGGGCGATCTTCACGGTTCAACATTGGCTGAAAATACATATCCAGGAAATCGTTGATATCCGTCATCTGCAGCCATCGCGTGGCGCTGAAGGCATCGTGCTGGTCGGGCGTTCGACCTTCGGAGGGAGAGCTTTTGCTTGATAGCGAGGGGTAAACCTCAGCGATCACAGAACGCCCGCGCGGTGGCTTCCATCCGTCAAATGGCCAAAAGTGAACACTCGCCCCGAGTTCACGCTTCAAATACCTCAGCCACGGCAGGCCGGCGTGGGTGGACTTCGCCACGCTGCCTTGCACATCGAAGTGGAAGACCGATTTCGCACGGCACCGCTGCTCCGTGAGCCGCCTCCAACGGGCGTCTCCACCGCGAGAGGCACCGTCCCCGTGCAGGCCCCGGCGGATGTCCTCGACCCTCACCTGCTCGACATCCGTGGGCCAGTGTCTCTGAAAGTCATCAAGGAATTCCGGCCACCCACCTGGGATGCGATGGGCCTCGAAGTAGCGCAGCGGAAAGGAAAAGGCATGGTCGATGCCAACAAGGGTCGCCCCCCCGCTGCGGAGCTGGGCGGCGAGCCACTCCGCCACGCCATGCCTCGTCCAAAACTTTCGCGGGCCGGGCGGCGGAAGAATTTCCACCGGAGTCTGCATGAGTTCGGCAGCGTATATTCGGAGGCCTTTCAGGCTTGTGGAGGCGGTCGCCGCACCAGAGTAGTCGATACCAATATAGCGATCAAATTTTGGCATGAGCGTCTCGGTCGAGGAGCGAAAAATTTAACAGGTCAACTTCCGGTAGGTGGCCAGTGCGAGAAGGGGGAAGTGGTTTCGATACATGTCGTATTTCAGATAGAACACGCAGGGGAAGCCTGTGCCGGTGGTGTAGTCCTCCGTCCAGGAACCATCAGGGTTTTGCGTTGAGACGAGCCAGTCTACGCCTCGCTGGATGCAGTCGCGGTCGGGATTTCCCGCCGCGCAGAGACCCATGAGCGCCCACGCTGTCTGGCTGGGGGTGCCGGCTCCGCGGCCTTTGAGGGCAGGGAAATTATAGGTTTCGCAGGTTTCGCCCCAGCTACCGTCGTCGTTCTGGCAACTTTCCAGCCAGGTGAGGGCGCGACGAATCCACTCGTCGTCCATGTTGACGCCGATCGCGGCAAGCCCGCGCAGAGCTTGCCAAGTGCCATAGATGTAATTGACCCCCCAGCGGCCATACCATGATCCGTCGGGTTCCTGCGTGCGCCGCAGCATGGCTATGGCCTGCCGGACTTCGGGCGCACGGGGATCGTGACCGATATAGCCGAGAAGCTCGAGCACGCGTGCGGTGAGGTCGCTGCATGTGGGATCGAGGATGGCATTGTGGTCTGCAAAAGGAATGTGCTCAAGCCAAGCGGCGTTGAGGTTTTTGTCAAAGGCCGCCCAACCACCATCGTGGCATTGGAAGGAAAGGAGCCACTCCAAAGCCCGGCAGTGAATCGCCTCACGCGCCTTCGGATCCGGCGCCGCACAGTGCCGGAGCGCCATGAGGACCATCATGGTGTCGTCGGTGTCGGGATAGTATTTGTTCGCATGCTCGAAGGCCCAGCCGCTCGGCTCGACTCCTGGGTTGCGGGTGGCCCAGTCCCCCGCGAAACGCACTTCGCGGGCCTCAAGCCACGCCGCAGCTTTTTGAAGAGATGGGTGGTATCCGGGCACACCGGATTCGCCAAGGGCGACGGTGGTAATGGCTGTGTCCCAGACCGGGGAGAGACAGGGCTGGATGCGAAAGTCGTCAGGATCGTGAACGAAGAGGCCGGCGAAATCGGCCTCGGCTTTTTTGACCAGCGGGTGATCCTCCGCGTAGCCCAGAGCGTGGAGTGCCATGAGGCCGTTGAGCATCGACGGAAAAATCGCCGAGAGTCCATCGCTCCCCTCGCCCATGCGCTCGGTCATCCACTCCTCGGCCCGCTTCAACGCATACTTGCGGAGGGGATGGATGGGGATGCGGTTGTAGATTTTCAGGAGCACATCGCACCGCAGAAAAAAGTTCCGCCAGGCCCAGAAGCGCTTGTCTTTTTTCAAGGAGAAGTCGGCATTCTCCATCCCGGCGGGATAGAGTTCATGCAGGTGCAGGGAGGCGGGAAGCGTGCGCGTGGGCCTGTAGTGGTTTAGGATCGCCAGCGGGGCAATGATCGTGCGGCTCCACGAGGACATTTCGTAGAGGTTGAAAAAGAACCAGCGGGGAAAAAGAAAAATCTCAGGCGGGATGGTCGGGACATAGTCCCATGGGAATTGGCCGAGGAGGGCGAGGTAGAGGCGACAGTAGGTATTGACCTGCGGGATGCCGCCGAGACGGAGGATATTCGCCCGAGCGTCACGCATCCAGGGGGCGTTTGGCGAGTCGCCGGCGAGCTTCAGCGCGAAGTAGGCTTTCACCGACGCATTGATCTCACTCGGGCCACCGATGAAAATATTCCAGCCTCCGTCAGCCGTCTGCCTACGACGGATGTGGTCGGCGCATTTGGCTTGAAGAACCTCGTCCACAGAGCCCCGCCAATTCATGTAGAGGACGGTGTCCGAACAGAGCGTGGAATCCACCAGCAACTCACCTTCCCAATGGCCGTCCTCTTTTTGGATCGAAAGAAGAAAATCCTGCGAACGGCGGATGCCTCGTCGCAAGGCGTCTGCGCTTTCTGTGGGAATTCCGACAGAAGCCTGCATTGCCATCAGAGATTTGTTTTGCGTTCGAAAACGGCGAGCATCCCCGAGTGGCCGCCCCCGGCCTCGTAGCAATCGAGTTCGGCGACACGGCGGGCATGGCGTCCGCCATCAAAGGGCGTCGCCAGCCAGATATCCACGATCTCGAGAGCAAGTTCGAGGGGGATCATGCGTTGACCTATGGAGAGGGCGTTCGCGTTGTTGTGGCGGCGACCGAATTCGGCGGTCTCATGGCTCCAGCAAAGAGCGCAGCGTATGCCTTTGACCTTGTTCGCAGCGATGGCCTCGCCATTTCCCGAACCGCCCACGACGATGGCGCGCTCGGTTTCCTTGCGGACCACAGCCTCTGCGGCAGGGATGATGAAAAGCGGGTAGTCCGTGCTCTCGGAGCTATCGGTTCCGTAGTCCACCACCTCGTGCCCCGCCTTCTTGAGGTGGGCGATGATGGCTTCCTTGTATTCAAATCCAGCGTGGTCGCTTCCAATGGAAATTTTCATAGTGTGCAGGCGGGTTGGGGTTGGTCGGAGTAGGGAGCTTGGGGTTCGAGGCCGAGGGCTTCGAGGAGGGCACGGTCGTCATCCACTCCCGGGTTCGAGGCCGTCAGCAGTTTATCGCCGTAGAAAATGGAATTTGCTCCCGCAAAGAGGCAGAGCGCCTGCGCCTCGCGGGTCAAACGGTCGCGCCCGGCCGAGAGTCGGATTTTTGCTTTGGGAAGAACGATACGGGCCGTGGCGATGAGCCGGACAAGCTCGAAGACATCGATCGGCGGGGTCTTGGCAAGAGGAGTTCCCTCGATGGGGGTCAGGCAATTGATCGGCACACTCTCGGGTTCGGGATCAAGGGAGCAAAGGACCTCGAGCATTTTGAGCCGGTCGGTTTCGTTTTCACCCATGCCAATAATGCCGCCGCAACAAACGCTCAGACCTGCGCGCTGCACGGAACCGATGGTGTTCAGCCGGTCCTCGAAGGTGTGCGTGCTGACGATCTTTTTGTAATACTCTGGTGAGGTGTCGATGTTGTGATTGTAGGCTGTGAGACCAGCCTCCTTGAGCTTGCGGGCTTCGATATCACCAAGTTGGCCGAGTGTGACGCACACTTCCATACCGAGCTTGCTGACCTCGCGAACGGTTTCCAGCATGGTCTCGAATTTGGGATCTCCATCTCGAACGCCTTTCCAGGCCGCACCCATGCAAAACCGGGTGGAGCCGTTTTGTCTCGCGCGCTCCGCAACGGGCATCACCTCCTCCGTGGTCATCAGGCGCTCTTTCTGCAGGCCTGTATTGTAATGCGCACTCTGCGCACAGTAGCCGCAATCCTCACTGCAACCGCCCGTCTTCACACTCAACAGCGTGCAAAGTTGAACTTCGTTTTTCGGCCAGAATTCCAAAAAGACACGCCGACTTTCCTGAATGAGATCAAAGAGGGGCCGATGGTAGATTTGCTCGAGTTTTTCTAAATTGGGTCTCACAAGGCGGGCATTTTTAATCGCGCTCTCGAGTGGAGTCAACCGATGGGTGCAACAACCCGCTTGAATGTCTGGCCATCGCGGCTACTTTTATGGTTCTCAAATCCAAAATACCATGTCCTTCGAACTTCCTACTCTTCCCTACGCCGCCACGGCGCTTGAACCCAATATCGATGCACGCACGATGGAAATCCATCACGGCAAACATCACGCGACCTATGTCGCAAATCTCAACAAGGCCCTCGAGAGCTCTCCGGAGCTGGCTTCGAAGTCCCTCGAGGAACTCATCGGCAATCTCGCTGAAGTGCCGGAGGCAATCCGTGGAGCCGTGCGCAACAACGGCGGTGGACACTGGAACCACACCTTTTTCTGGAATCTCATGGGCCCATCCGCAGGCGGCGCTCCATCCGGCGCTCTGGCGGCTGCCATCAATGCCGCGTTCGGAAGCTTCGACGACTTCAAGGCCAAGTTCGAAGCCGCAGGTCTCGCCCGCTTTGGCAGTGGCTGGGTCTGGCTCAGCGTGAAAGCCGACAAGTCCCTCTGCATCTGCTCCACCCCAAACCAAGACAATCCGCTCATGACGGGCGTCGCAGAGTGCCCCGGCACACCGATCCTTGGCTGCGATGTCTGGGAGCACGCCTACTACCTGAACTACCAAAACCGCCGCGCCGATTACCTCAAGGCCTGGTGGAATACAATCAACTGGTCCGCCGTGGAGAAAAACCTCTCCAACGCCTGATCCTCGATCCTTCATAAATTCCAACGCCCGACTGGCAACGGTCGGGCGTTTTTGTTTAGCTGACACGCTCTCACCATGGCCCACCTCAATTCAAACTACCTCAAACTCAAAGCTGGCTACCTTTTTCCGGAAATCAATCGCCGGGTGAAAGCCTTCACCGACGCCAACCCCGAAGGTGCGGCGCGCCTCATCCGCTGCGGTATCGGAGATGTCACAGAGCCTCTCCCGCCAGCAGTCCGCGAGGCCATGCACATGGCTGTTGATGAAATGGGCGAGCGCGGCAGCTTCCGTGGATATGGTCCGGAGCAGGGCTATGAGTTTCTGCGGCACGCCATCGCGGAAAATGACTACCGCTCACGCGGGCTTGAGGTCGCGGATGACGAGATTTTTGTTTCCGATGGATCCAAGTGCGACTGCGGCAACATTCTCGATATTTTCGGAAGCAATAACCGCATCGCGGTGATGGATCCGGTTTATCCGGTCTATGTGGACACCAACGTCATGGCTGGACACACCGGCGAGGCGGATGAAAACGGTCTCTACAGCGGATTGGTCTATCTGCCGTGCCATGCGGAGAACAGCTTCGTGCCGGAGATCCCCAAGGAAAAGGTGGATCTCATCTACCTCTGTTACCCGAACAATCCGACAGGCGCCACCGCCACGCGCGCCCAACTCACGGCTTGGGTCGAATACGCTCTGGCAAATGAATCCATCATCCTCTTCGACGCCGCCTACGAGGCCTACATCCGCGACACCGAGATTCCGCATTCCATCTACGAAATCCCGGGCGCACGCCGCTGCGCGATCGAGTTCCGTAGTTTCTCCAAGAATGGAGGCTTCACCGGCGTGCGTTGCGCACTCACCGTTCTCCCGAAGGAACTGCAATGCCGCACAGCATCAGGCGAAAAGGCCCCACTGCATCCGCTCTGGAACCGCCGATTCAGCACAAAATTCAATGGCGTGGGCTATGTCACCCAGCGCGCCGCCGAGGCCCTCTACTCGCCCGCCGGCAAAGAACAAGTCGCCACACTCATCGAACACTACATGGGCAACGCCGCCATCCTCCGCGCAGCCGCCGAGAAATGTGGCCTCGCAACCCTGGGCGGCATCAACGCGCCTTACATCTGGGTGCGTGCTCCCAAACATCTCACCAGTTGGGAGGTCTTCGATAAAATGCTCCAAGAAGCCAATGTCGTCATCACCCCAGGCAGCGGATTTGGCCCAGCCGGAGAGGGGTATTTCCGCATTTCCGCTTTCAATAGCCGAGCGAATGTCGAAGAGGTGGCAAAAAGATTAGAAAAAATTTGCTGGACGCAGGCTTTCATGTAGTATTTAAACCAGCTTCTACCAAAACATTTTTCAAACTTCCTCAACCCTCAAAAACATGAAACTCATTAAAAAGCTCACCGCTTTCACTCTTATCGAACTTTTGGTCGTTATTTCGATTATTGCTATCTTGGCTTCTTTAGCGTTGCCTGCTATTACGGGGGCTCTATCTCGAGGTCAGATCACTCAAGCTATGAGTAATGCAAGACAGATTTTCATTGCAAATACTCAAATGGCCTTGGATGCTGTCACAACAGCTGATACAAACTTAGGGTGGCCAGGTGATATAGGAGGAACAAATACAAGTTGGTCAAAATGGGCGACAGCTTTGGTTCCAGCCTACATGACAACAAACGACTTTTCAAAAATGCTAAGTGCTCCTGGCCTCGTTAGAGGAGCGAATAGTGCTATCGCTCAAGCTTCGCCCTCTGCGCTCTATGTGTATGCCGTGACGGATGCCTCCACTATGGAATCAACGTTTATCACCACGGCAAATTACACAAATGGCCAAGCTCTAAATTCGGTGGCGAAGCCTTTTGGCGATAAGGGTTTTGTAGTATTCAAAAAAGGTGGTGATGGAGCTGTCTATCTACAAGCTCAAGCAACTAACACGACACTCCTTCCTGCAACTAATTTTCCCGCCAAGCTCAACTAAAATACTCATGACAATCGTAGGCAAAATCGAATCCGAACAATTCAAGTCCGACATCACCCCCTTTCAGGTTGGAGACACCATCAAAGTCCACACCCGCGTTGTGGAAGGCGACAAGGAGCGTATCCAGATTTACTCGGGAATCGTGATTGGTCGTAAGGGTGCCGGCATCAATGAAAACTTTACTGTCCGCCGTGTTTCTTACGGTGAGGGTGTGGAGCGCGTTTTTCCGATCCACTCGCCCCGTATCGCCAAGATCGAAGTCGAGCGTCGTGGAGCAGTGCGCCGTGCGAAATTGAACTACCTCCGTTCACGCAAAGGCAAGTCAGCTACTACCGTCAAAGACCGCGCCTAAGACTCATAGAGGGGGGCATGCCCGTCCCGAGCGTGTTCGACTGACGAGGTTGCTAAGCAACCCCATTCGAAAAACTTCATAGGCATCATGCGTAACCGCACTGATGCCTATACTTTTTCTGGCACCAACTCTTTCAGAACGGTAATCTCGGCATGCCCTGCTCCCTCTTTCACGAGCGTTGCCTATCCGCGCAGGGTTTAAGCCCTGTTGTAGGCATCGATGAGGCTGGCCGTGGACCACTGGGTGGTCCAGTTGTTGTAGGCGCTGTCATCCTGCCGCCGAACTTCGTTCTCGCTGGCCTCAACGACTCCAAGAAACTCACCGCCAAGGCCCGCGAGCGCCTCTATGCCGAGATCACAGAAAATCCCGAGATTCGTTGGACATCCATCGCCATCTCTCCACAGGAAATCGATCGCCTCAATATCCTCGGCGCAACGCACTCCGGAATGCGGGCCGTGGTCGAACAAATCTCGCCCCGCCCCGCCCACGCCCTCATCGATGGGTTGCCCGTTCGCAATTTTCCGTGCCCCCAAACCGCGCTGGTCGGCGGTGACGGCATCAGCCTCAGCATTGCGGCAGCCAGCATTATTGCCAAAGTCGAGCGCGACCGCATCATGCTGGAAATCGATCGCCTCTATCCCGAGTATGGATTTGCCAAGCATAAAGGCTACCCAACACGCGAACACTTTGCCAAACTTCGTGCCCATGGCCCTTGTCCAATCCATCGCCGAAGTTTTGCGCCGGTTGCGCAGGCCGAACTCTGGTGAAGCCGCGCATATCGCACTCGGCAATCTGGGCGAAAACCTCGCCGCCGCCTATCTGCAGCGCCATGGCCACAAAATCCTTCACCGCAATTTCCGCGCCCCGCATGGTGGCGAGGTTGATATCGTCTGCCGCGACAAGCGCCACGGGGAACTTGTGTTTGTGGAAGTCAAGACCCGCTCGATCGAAGAATTTGGACGCCCTTCGGATGCGGTTGACGAAAAAAAACGCAGCCTCATTATTCGCGGCGCAATGAAATGGCTCCGCATGCTCGACATGCCAGATATCACTTACCGGTTCGACATCGTGGAAGTCGTCATGGGGCCGACCCGCGAAATCCGACAGATCGAAAACGCCTTCAACACCCCGGACATCTTCTCGTTTTGATGTCAGTGTCTAAAAACTCTGCACCCTCTCGCCGCTCAACAACAGGTGAGCACAGGCGTCCCGCCTGTGAATGGCACAGATACCGCGGTCCAATAGAAACTCCGCATTACAAGCCCATCCCCTGCCTACACAGTCGCAACGGCCATGCCCCCTTCTTGAGAACGCAGCACCGCCTCACGCTTGGAATGCCTTCATCGATCTTACCCCCGGCAAACCGATTTTCTTACATCACCTAATGTCCGCAATCCCATCGCTTCTTTCCGCACAGGAAATCAAACTCGCCTACGGCAATCATGTCCTCCTCAACGGCGTCACGCTCACCGTTGCCCCCGGCGAAAAGGTTGGTCTCGTCGGCCGCAACGGCTGCGGCAAGACAAGCCTGCTTAAAATCCTCGCCGGGGCAAGCGACCCAGATGCAGGCGAGGTTTCCCGCCGCCGTGGACTTCGCACAGGCTACCTTCCACAGGAGTTCGAACTCGATCCCGACCGCACCGTCCTCGAAAATATCGAGCTTGGCGCTGCAGACTTGGTCGAGTGGATGCGCCGCTACGAAAGCGGCGAAGGCAGCGATACCGAACTGCATGAGCTTCTCGACCTCATCCAGCATGCGGATGGATGGAATCTTGAGACCCGTATCAAATCCCTTGCCGGTTCGCTGGACGCTCCTCCGCTTGATGCCTTGGTGGGGCCGCTTTCCGGCGGTGAAAAACGCCGCGTCGCACTCTGCCGCGCGCTGGCTTCCCAGCCCGACCTCCTGCTCCTCGACGAGCCGACCAACCACCTCGATGCCGAGTCGATCGACTGGCTCGAAGGCTTTCTAAACAGCTTTCCCGGCGCGATTATTTTTGTAACGCACGATCGCTACTTTCTCGAGACCATCGCCACGCGAATTGCCGAGATTAGCTTCGGCCAGGCGTTCTCACATCCCGGAAACTATACGGCGTATCTGGAATCCAAAGCCCTCCGACAGCAGATCGTGGAGCAATCCGAGAGACGCCGCCAGCGATTCATCAAGGCCGAACTGGAATATGTGCGCGCGGGCGTTCGGGCCCAGCGGTCTAAATCCAAGAACCGCCTCGAGTCATTCTACCAGGTCGCAGGACAAAGCGCCCCACCGGAGGAACGCGAGATGGATCTCCTCATCCCGCCCGCGCCAGAGATCGGCAACACCGCCGTGGAGTTGATGAAAACGGGGGCCTCCGTGCCACTCGACAAAGCTCAAAGATGGCTCTTCCGGCATCTGGATTTGTCTCTTCGTCCCGGGCAGTGCACCGGCATTGTGGGGCGAAATGGCGTTGGCAAAACGACACTCCTCCGAATATGTCTCGGTCAACAGGAACCAAGCGAAGGGAGCGCGACAGTGGGAAAGCGCGTTATTTTTAACTACATCGATCAAAGCCGCGCACAACTCAACGGCCTCGGAACCGTGATGGAAGAAATCGGCGGCACCAGCGGCATGGTGAAGTTCGGCACGCAAATGCTCACCGTGCGATCCTACCTGCGCCGGTTTTTGTTTGATGAATCCCGTGTGAACGAGCGTGTGGACAAGCTCTCCGGCGGCGAGCGGGCGCGCCTCATGCTCGCCAAGACCCTTTGCCGTGGCGGCAATGTGATCGTTCTCGACGAACCCACAAACGATCTCGATCTCAGCAGCCTACGCATGCTGGAGGAGGCCCTTGCAGTCTTCGACGGCACAGTTCTGGTCGTCAGCCACGACCGTTATTTTCTGGACCGAATTTGTGACCAAATCGTCGCCTTTGAGGCTGGGGGCATTCACATCCAGTCCGGAAATTACTCTTACTACCTCGAGAAGAAAAAAGACCGCGAGAAGCATTACAAAAATATAGGCCGCCCGTTCGAAGCGCCAGGCCCCAAGGCGCAGCCTTCACCCGCGCCTACGGAACGCAAGCTGACCTACAAGGAGAAAGCCGAACTGGAGGGCATGGAGCGAACGATCCTCGAGGCCGAACAATCCGCCGCCGCGCTGGAGGCACAACTCAACGAACCCGCATTTCACGCCGAGCACGCCGCCGACGCCAACCAGGCCGTTTCGAAACTCGCTTCGGCCCGCGCCGAGATCGAGCGCCTCTACGCACGCTGGGAGGAACTTTCCGCATTATGAGCAAGACCACTCCCGTCCCCGGTCAAAGGTGGGTCAGCGATACCGAACCCGAGCTTGGTCTCGGCATCGTCCTGAAGAGCGAATTCGGCCGCGCCGAGATTTTTTTCCCTGCCGCTGGCGAACACCGTCAATACGCGCTCGGCAGCGCACCAGTCCGCCGCGTCGCATTCAAGGAGGGCGATGCCGTCCGCACGCACTCTGGCGAGAACCTTCATGTGGATTCCATAGCGGATGCCGGCGGCCTGCTGACCTACCGCTGCGGGTCGAGGGATGTCGCTGAGGCGGAGCTTTCCGACAATATCACTTTTTCGAAACCCGAGGAGCGTCTCCTGGCCGGCCAAGTCGATGAGCTCGAGCGCTTCAAGCTGCGCGTGGAGTGCCTTCAGCGCCGCCGTGAGATGCGCCAAAGCCCGGTTCGAGGCTTCGCGGGCGGGCGCGTGGACCTCATTCCTCACCAGATTTCCATCGCGGCCGATGTCTCCTCCCGCATGAATCCGCGCGTCCTCCTCGCGGACGAGGTGGGCCTTGGCAAAACCATCGAAGCCGCTCTCATCCTGCACCGTCTGCATATCACAGGCCGCGCCGGTCGGATTCTGATTCTTCTGCCCCCTGCCCTTCTCAATCAATGGTTCGTGGAAATGTTCCGCCGGTTCCAGATGTCATTCAGCATTTTTGACGAAGACCGCTGCGCCTCGCTGGAACTTGAAGGGGCAAATCCCTTCCTCGACAGCCAACTCGTCATCTGCGCCCTCGATTTTCTCTCCCACAATCCCAAGCGCGCGGCTCAAGCGCGCGAAGCCGGGTGGGACCTTCTGGTGGTGGACGAAGCCCATCACCTCCAATGGTCGCCCGCAGAGGCCGGGCCGGAGTATGAACTAGTCGAATCCCTCGCTGTGGCGGCTTCCTCACTGCTTCTGCTCACGGCAACCCCGCAGCAACTCGGCATGGAAGGCCATTTCGCGCGCCTCCGTCTGCTCGACCCCAACCGCTACGACGACTTGGATGCCTTTCTCAAGGAATCCGACCATTACGAGTCCGTCGCAAAATCCATCGATGCGCTCCTGGCAGGAAAAAAAATCCCGAGCGCCTCGATATTCAAAGGCACGCGTGTGGCTGGTCACTATGCCGACTTTCTGGCGGGCGATGTCTCCGCACGCGACCGCGTGATCGCCGCGCTGCTCGACGAATACGGGACGGGGAGGGTTATTTTCCGAAACACCCGCGCCGCTCTCTCCGGTTTCCCCAAACGAAAGGCCCACTTAGCTCCGCTGGCTTCCGAAGCAGACGAGACATCCGCAAAAATCCGCTGGCTCATTGCCCTCCTCAAAGAACTCAAGAAGCAGAAGGTTCTCGTGATTTGCAAATCGCCGGATACGGCCACCGATATTCTGAACCGCCTCCAGAAGGAGATCAAAATCGCCGCCGCTGTCTTCCACGAGGGACTCACTCTCCTCCAGCGCGACCGCAATGCCGCCTACTTCTCCGAGGAGGACGGCGCCCGCTTGCTCATTTGCTCCGAAATCGGCAGCGAAGGCCGGAATTTTCAATTCGCCCACCACCTCGTCTTGTTCGACCTCCCCGAGAACCCTGAGTTGCTGGAACAACGTATAGGTCGCCTCGACCGCATCGGCCAGACATCGACCATCCACATCCATGTCCCGTTCGAGGAAGGCACGCGCGCCCATGTGCTTGCACACTGGTATCACGAGGCGCTCGACGCTTTTCAGAAAAACCCGCATGGGGCTGCGGATCTCATGCTTCGCTTTGGAAAAAAAATCCAAGCCGTTGCCGAGAATTTTGCGCCTGCTGAACTCGCCTCCCTCATCAAAGAAACCTCCGCCGAAGCGAAAAAAATCACCAAACGCCTGCAAGGCGGCCACGACCGTCTTCTGGAGCTCAACTCCAACCGCCCCGAGGTCGCCGGCCCCCTCATCGAAGCGATCCAGCGCCAGGATGCTGATGCCGATTTTGAGGCTTTCTTCATTCGTATGCTCGACCACTTGGGAGTCGAAGTCGAGGAGCTCGGTCTGCGGAGCTACCTGCTCAAGAGTGGAGGCTCTCAGACAGCCACACTTCCTGGCCTCCCCGCCGAGGGAACGATGGTGACTTTCCAGCGCAGTCGCGCGCTGGCCCGCGAGGACATCGGGTTTGTGACTCCCGACCACCCGCTGGTTCGTGCCGCACTGGATGCCATCCTTGGAATGGAAACGGGAAATTCGGTTTTTAGTGTTTGGAGATCAGGTCCGGCGGATGGAATCCTTCTCGAGTCCCACTTTGTGATCGAATCCATCGCCCCGCCAGCCTTGCATGCCGACCGCTTTCTACCCGCTACTCCGCTGAGGATCGTGGTGAATCAATCGCTGGAAGACTGCAGCGACGATGACGGTTTCCGGAATGCCACCTTGGAAGCGGGAGATGTCTTCACCCTCCTCGACACCCCGGTTTTCAAGAAAAAGCACCTCCCGGCCATGCTGGCAAAGGCCGCCGCAATCGCGTCCACCCGCAAAGAGGCCATCATTCAAACCGCACGGCAAAAGGCTTCGGATCAACTCACCACGGAAATCGAACGCCTCGAAGACCTGCTCCTCATCAACAACCATGTCCGCCCCGGCGAAATCCAAGCCCTCCGGGATCTCCAAAAATCGCTTCTCGAGGCGATTGAGGGAGCCACCGTGCGCTCCGACGCGCTCAAACTCGTCCTGCGCCTTTCGAAGTAGTCTTACCCGTGCAGGCTACGGAGCAGTATCTTCGCAGCCCGCTCGCTGGCCCCCTCGGCCTTGAGCATGGAAATGATGCCTGCGAGTTCGGTGCGAAGGTCGCGGCGAGCGGACTTGCTGTTGAGCAAGCGCAGAGATTCCGCCGCGAGGGCTTGTGGCGAGGCATCGTTCTGAATGAATTCCCTCACCACATGCGGAGCGGCCCTTGCCGGAAGGGCCGGGTTGTCCGGCGGATTCAGGCGGTAGTTGTTGAGAATATTCACGATTCCCAGCGCGTTGACATCCACAAGGCGCTTGCCGACTTCGAAGGTGAGCCAGGCGGTTTTGTAGATGAGGCAGTAGGGCAGGCCGAAAAAAGCGGCTTCGAGCGTAGCCGTGCCCGAGCAGACAATTCCCGCCGTGGCGCGTTGCATCAACTCATGGGCGTTGCCCTCGCGGATTTCCATCGAAAATCCCTCCGCCATCCGGCGCATGCTCTCACCTCGCGCTTTACTTGCCGCAGAGGCTTCGAAGCGAACATCTGGACGATCCCTCGCCAGCAAGCGGGCCGCTTCCAGCATCACCGGAAAATTCCGTTTCACCTCGCGCTCCCTGCTGCCGGGAAAAAGGCCCAAGAGGTTTGGATCGCGTTCCACCCCTGAGCGCTTTGTGGCAAGCGCCTCGAGCAGGGGATGCCCCACGAAGACAGTGTGCAAGCCGCTGGCCTCATACATCGGAGCCTCGAAGGGAAAAACACAGATCATGAGATCCAAATAACGCGCCATTTTCGGAATGCGGCCCTTGTTCCAAGCCCACACCTGCGGGCTAATGTAGTAGAGGATTTTCCCCGCGTAGCCGCTTGCCCTCAGCGCTCGCGCAAGTCTCAGATTGAAGCCCGGGTAATCAACCAGAACGACCGCATCTGGTTTCTTCCCGCGAATCGCCGCGAGCATCGTGTCGAACTTTCGCCGGAAGTAGCCGTAGTTTTTGAGAACATCCCAGAGACCTGTCACCGCCGCGCGTTGCACCCAATTGTCGAATTGTTCCTCACACCATTTGGCCATGGCATCGCCTCCTGCACCGCCAAAGACAACCGAGGGATGCTGGATCCTGATGGCACGCATAACCTCCACAGCACGCGCATCACCGCTCTCCTCTCCTGCCACAAACCAAAGAAAAAGGTCGCGCATGCAGAACCTCCGTCAGCCGCCAAAGCGCTTGCGGAGCCATCCGAGCGGGAAGCGGTCGCCGGGGCAATCGGTCGGCTTGGGGTTGATTTCCTTGTGCCCTTTGACAATGGCCGAACGCCCTTTGACTTTTCCAACGCGGTCGCGGAGGTAGCTGCAGAGCTCATCGAGGGCGCCGAGTTGATCCTTGGTCGGGAGGTCGCGGTTCAGATCGCCAACGAGGCAGATGCCCAGGGATATGTCGTTCAAGTAGTCGCTCGCGACATGCCCGCCGTTGATCTGGCGCGTCCAGCGGCTGCCGATTTCGATTTGGCCATTACCCGAGGAATTTCCATTTCCGATGACAAAATGATAGGCGAGTCCATTTGGCATCTTACGGACTTTACGGTGGTAGTTTTCAAAGATGCGGGCGTTGCCCTGCCGAGTGCCGCTATTGTGCACGATGATGTATTTCCAGCGGCCTCGCTGGACTTTGGCACTGTCGATCGCCTTTCGGACAGAGGGCGTAAGATAGCGGTAGCGCTTCATGAAGCCGCCGAAGACGGACTTGGCGGGCGGCTCGTAGCCGACCTCGTCCTGGAGACCAGACTTCTCAATGCGGATCGGTGCATCAAGCGGTCTGCCAGCAGGCGTTTTGCCTTTCGGAACCTGCGGCGCCGCCGGGACGGGCTTTTCTTGCGGTTTCTCTTCCACCGATGGCGTGGGAGTGGATACAGGAATCGATGGTTGTGAATCCACACCTGGAATCAAGATGTAATCTTGCGAATCTGAGGATCGCGGGTTCTCCACAGGAGGGTCTTCTGGCTCCGGCTCGGGAGCGGGCTTTGCCTCAGCTTTCTGCGCCGTGGAAACCGCCGTTCGCTTCACGGTGCTGGATTGCGATTTGCGCGGGGTGGGTGAGGCCTTGGGTTTCGTTTTAGGCTTGGACTTCGGAGTAGCCGCCGGCTTGGGCTTGGGGCGCGGGGTGGCTGAGGGTGAGGGCTTGCTGATGGGGCTTATTTTTTCCTTCGTCTGAAGAAAGAGTTGTCTTTTTTGCTCATCGCTCATTTGCCCGCGCACTGCGAGTGGAGCTGACAAGAAGCCCCCCAGGCAGATGATGATGGCTACGAGATTTCGTTTCCGCACACCGCAGGCTATCAATGGCGGCGGTATTTTCAAGCCGCTCAATAAACAACGCGCACGAGACAAAGTCCCGCCGCCGGCGCGCTGTGCATGAATGTTTGTGTGGCACCACGAAGCCTGGCCTCGAGATCTTCGATGTCTACTTTGCCATTCCCATGGCGGACGATGGCCGCAGAGAGAATCCTCACCATTTTGTGGAGGAAGCCCTCCCCCGAAAAAACGATCTCGATTTTCTCCAAAGACCTCTGGCATTCGATGGAATGGATCGCCCGAACCGTGTTCTCGACACCATTTGTTCTTCTCAGCGAAAAGGCCGCGAAATCGTGCGTGCCAACGAACAATTCGCAGGCCCGCTGAAGCTTTTCAAAATCGAGGGAACTGGGGACATGCCACGAGCGGTCTTTCCACAGCGGATGGAGCGCCGGGGCATTCCACACCGTGTATCGGTAGATTTTGGATTTCGCAGAGAATCGCGCGTGGAAGTCACCCAGAGCCTCTTGGCTTTTCATCACACGGATCGTATCGGGCAGGTGTGCGTTCAGCGCCGGAAGCCACTCCTGCGGGGCAAGTCGGCCGTCTGGCACATCCGCGTGTGCGCATTGCGCATCGGCATGCACCCCGGCATCCGTGCGGCCCGATCCATGAACGATGATGCGGTGCGGGCAGAGGGCCGCGAAGGCTTTTTCGAGGTGATCTTGGACTGTATTGCCACACACTTGGCTTTGCCAGCCGTTGAGGCCGCCGCCATGATAGGCGATTTCCAGCCGCAACCTCATCCCTGCGAATCAAGCCAGCTTTGAAGAATGATCTGTGCGGCCACTTGGTCGATAACGGCGCGTTGATTTCTGGTGTTCCGCCCTGCTTCCTGTAGCGCGCGTTGGGCCGAAACCGTGCTGAGGCGCTCGTCCCAAGGAAAAACGGGAATCGATGTTTCTCGGCGAAGTTCCTCGATAAAGGCCTTCGCCTTTTCAGAGGCGGGTCCGAGCGTCCCATTCATGTTCCTCGGCATACCTACGATGATTGTCGTTGCCGAGCGCTCGGCGGCGAGGGCAAGCACGCGTTTGAGCACGGGGGTGGATTTTACCGAGATGGTCTCAAGCGGATGCGCGAGCATGCCGAGATCGTCGCTTACGGCCACTCCCACACGGGCGTCACCCAGATCAATGCCAAGAGCTTTTATCATTTGCCGTTGAAAATCCCATACCGTCTGCTTAGCTTCAATCACCATGTCACAGCTTTCTTTGGACAAATTTGGCGAAAATCTTCCGGTCTCTGGAATCGTGGCCTTTTCGCAGGTCGCCATTGGACTCGGCGTCGGTCTCCTCGTTGCCGACACCATCCGCAGTGATGCACGCCGCAGCGCCGGCGTGGCCTTGATCACCGTGGGCGCGGCCGCTTTGATTCCAGTCGTGTGGGGCATCGCTTCGAAAATCAGCTCCCGGCCAGAGTCCTCGCGCGCCATGCGCAAGAAACTTGAAGGCATACGCGGTGCCTACGATACCGATATCGAGCAGTAGGTCTTCCGCTGCGAAAAAGTGAAGCCCCTCGTCCTTGCCTCGGCATCGCCGCGCCGACTCCAGCTTCTGCGAGAAGCCGGTTGGGCAGTGGAAGTGGATGTTTCTGGTGCCGATGAAATCGAAGACCATTCCCTGCAGCCCGATTTTCTGGCTTTGGAAAACGCCCGCCTCAAGTGGCGTGCCATCGCCACGCGAAGGCCAACGGATTTCATTGTGGCAGCGGATACCGTCGTGTGGAGCGATGGGCGATTTTACGGAAAGCCCGCCGACCTCGAGGAGGCCAGAAAAATGCTGTCCTTACTCGTGGGGCGTAGCCACGAAGTAGTCACCGGAGTCGTTGCTGGACGCCTTGCAACCCCTGTGGAGTTTGCCGAGCGATCATGGGTCACTTTTCATGATCTGAGTGCCGCCTCGATCGAAGACTACCTGGCCTCTATAAACCCTCTCGACAAGGCTGGTGGCTACGCGGCTCAGGATGATGGCGGACGCCTGATCGCAAAAATCGAAGGCTCGCTGAGTAATGTCATCGGCCTGCCCATGGAGCGCCTTGCCGAGGTGCTGTGCAGATTTCAGCGCTTGCAGGAATAAACAAACGCCGGTGGAAAATTCCGCATGACGACCTTCGTTCGCCGCACATGACTGAAAGTGCTCTCCAGATTTTTGCGAAATCTTTGCCCAGAGGCCAGACGATGCGGACCGTAGTAGGCAAAAGTTGAAAAAACCCCTCCTTCCGCAAGCGTGCCGTGCACTTCTTTAAGGATCGAGCTCTGGAGGGCGGCATCGAAAATCGCCCACGGGAGGCCGGAAAGAATGGCATTCGGCCGAGGAATATTCTCCGTATTCAAATGATCACTCAATCGCGTTGCGCATCCTTCAATGATTTGCGCCTCGGGAAATTTATCCGAGACCTCCTTCGCCAAAATCGGGCACTTTTCGATGGCAGCGAAGCGGGCTCCTCTCCGCAGGCTGGCCAGGATGTGCCCGGTGAATGCGCCGCTGCCGGGGCCCAGCTCAATAACGCTCGAAGCGGTATGCAGATCCGACACACGCACCATTTCCTCCGCTAAAAAAGGAGAAGATGGCCAGATCGCTCCAAGCGTCGAGGGGTTGCGCAGGAAGGATTTTAAGAAACCCAGAGACATAGGCCACGGAGGTTCGTTGGCATTCCGTCTTGGCGCAACACCAAAAAAGCAACGAGATTCATGATTACAGCGCTGCGTGACTATTCTTTGCCAGTCCGGACGAACAAAGCGGCCAGCTCGATCTCAGCCGTCTGCGGAAACATGTCCACCGGCTGGATGCCTGCGATGCCATAAGCCGCCGAGAGTTTCTTAGCATCGCGGGAGAAAGTGGCAGGGTCACAGGAGACATAAACAATCCTGTGGGGGAGATTTTCCAATATGGCACGCATGGCATCTGGAGAGAGTCCCTCCGCAGGCGGATCCACGAGCAATGTTGTCTGCGCCGCCTCGCCGCCACGGAAGCTCTCTGAGAGGTGGGCCTCCACGGAGCCGACAAGGTAAGTTTCTTTTTCCGTGGCTGTTTCTCTGGCGCTTCGCACAGCGCCCTCGCTCCACTCGATACCCAGAATGCGATGAAAATTCTGCAAAAGCTTTTTGGAGAAAAATCCCGCGCCGCAGTAGGCATCAATCAAGAATTCCGAGCTACCAGCAAGTTCTTGGACGGTCTTGGCGAGCAACTCGGCCGCGCCGCTGTTGACCTGAGCAAATCCCCTTGCCGCACCACTCTCACGGAGCGTGAGACGGCCCGAGATGCGTGGCGGTTTTTCGCGAAGCTCTGCTAAAAGCCGATTCACCTCTTCGCTTACAATCGGGCACTCAACCACATCGACCAGTTGATGCGACTTCCGGTGGTAAAAACCCACATCGCCTTGATCCGTGTGCACGGAAAGACGGTTGCGGTATCCCCACTGCTCGGGGGATGCCAGCATGGGGCGCACCTCGAGATCGGCAATGCCTCCGACACGGCGGAGGAGCTCCGCAACTTGTGAGGTTTTCATTTCAAGCTGCAAGTCGTAGTCCGCATGCTGGTAAGCACAGCCACCACACTCGCCGAAGACAGCGCACTTCGGAGATACACGGCGGGGAGAAACCTCCAGAAGCCTCACGAGATCCGCCTCAGCGAGGTTTTTTTTCGATTTCGTCACACGCACGATGGCGCGTTCGCCGGGCAGTGTTCCATGGACGAAACAAACACGCCCATCGGGCAGGCGTCCGATTCCCGCTCCTCCATAGGCCATGCGTTCAATCACAATTGTGACTTCCGGCGCCATCATGCCGGTTTGCGCATAAGCCAGTAGATTTCGCCCGGCCAGCCGGGAAAGATGCGGCCCCAAAGGATGTTGAAGCGCATCCATGCCGCCGAGTTTTCCAATCCGCTGCCCTTGCTGCGCATCAGAAAGGCCCCGCTCATGAACTCGACGGTGAGTCCCGCTTTCGCCGCCATGCTGCGGACCCTCGCGGGTGAAAAAACACTCACATGGCCCATGGGCTTGGCCGTGCGACGGACTTGGCTCTGGCGGAGCGCAGCCAGCAGGCCTGGCACGACAGGAAATCCGCCGATCAGCGAACCACCGGGACGAATGGCAGAGGCGATTTTTTTCAAAACATCCTCTGGTTCGAAAAGGTGCTCCAACACATGGAGCAGGATCGCCGTGTCGTATTGGTGAGGGAGTTGGAATTTCACATCCTCGAGATTCGCTTCAAAAAAATCCGTGTATCCGGCTTTGGCCAACCTGTCGCGCAGCATGACGGCATCGACAGCAGTCCAGCGGTCATAGCGCACGCCGGCGGGAGCGGAATTCACAAACTCCAACATCTGGCCAACATGAACGCCGATCTCAGCGACATCAAGGGGCCTCCCCGCGCGGAGGGATTCCTCGCGGAGGAGTTGATATCCGAACCAGTAACGAAGCAGGCGGATCGGATACTTCACGCTCTTGGCCTCCTTGGTCATACCGAAATCCTTCGAGCGAACGACTTGGTTTTCAGCCAGAAATTGGATGTCCCATTGGGACGAGGAATACTTGTTCAATGCGGTCGGATGATGGATACGACGCGTATTCCGGTCAAGCGATGCGTGAATGCTCGAGGGGATTGACCAGACGCCTGTTTGGTGTTTGTATTACCCCGTCAAGCAGGTGAGGTGGCTGAGTGGTCGAAAGCAGCGCTTTGCTAAAGCGCCGTAGTCCAAAAGGCTACCGAGGGTTCGAATCCCTCCCTCACCGCCAGTTTTTTGGCCCCCCGCTCGCCAACGAGCCTCGTCGATTTTCTTTTCACAAACTTGGGCTTAAATTTCGAGGCCGCTTGTGCTTGAGTAGTTTGAAATGTCGATACGCACTTCTATTCGATCCCCACTGGCTGCCTATGTGGCGCCTTTCCTGGTCTTCATGGCAGGCCTCATGCTGGTCTCGCTTGTCAAAGATTCTCAGGCCGGCTCGCTCTGGCTGCGCAGCCCGGAATATTGGATCTATCCGCTGCAGACCGCCCTCTGTGGGGCGACGCTGATTTTTTACTGGCGCCAATATGATTTTGGAAAGCGCGGCGGGATTCTTCTCGGCTTGGCGGCCGGCGTGGTCGTGCTGGGCCTCTGGATCGCTCCGCAGGCCGTTCTGGGAGCGGGTGCGCGGGTGGACGGATTCGATCCCTCGGTGTTCGGCGAGGGCTCTGCGCTCTACTGGATGACGGTCACGGCGCGGTTCGCGCGATTGGTCATCATCGTCCCGTTGGTGGAGGAAATTTTTTGGCGGGGATTTTTGATGCGTTATCTCATCAAGGAGGATTTCACCTCGCTGCCGGTGGGAGCGTTTCAATGGAAATCTTTCTCCGCAGTGGCGCTGTGTTTCATGCTTGTGCATGGAATGGCGGACTGGCCCGCCGCCCTGCTTTGCGGAATCATTTACAATTTCGTGGCAGTGCGGACGGGCAGTCTCGGCGCCTGCGTGCTGGCCCATGCGGTGACAAACCTCGGGCTTGGCGCGTATATTATGACAACCCAGCAATGGGGATTCTGGTGAAATGATGAATATCGGACTGGCTCAGATCAACGCGACGGTGGGCGACCTGGAGGGCAATGCCCGCAGGATTGTGGAGGCGTGCCGCTTGCTGGAGGCGCAGGGATCGGAAATCATTCTTACTCCCGAACTGGTCCTGACCGGCTATCCCCCGCAGGACTTGCTTTTCCAGTCCGACTTTGTGCCCATGAGCCTTCAAGCACTGGAACAAATCCATAAAGCAGTCGGCCAGTCGGCGTGGATCGTGGGTTGTGTTCAAAAAAATCCCTCTTCCTCAGGGCGGCCGTTTTTTAATGCGGCAGCTATTCTGGAACGCGGAAGGGAAATTCGCTGGGTCTATAAAACGCTTTTGCCGACCTATGACGTCTTCAACGAAACCCGCTATTTCGAGCCCTGCCAAAAGCCAGCGCCGGTCGACATCAAAGGTCGTCTCTATGGCATCACAATTTGCGAGGATATCTGGACGCCGGATTATTTGCCCCGCTCTTGGTATTCTTGCGATCCGATCGAGGTGCTGTGCGAAGCCAAGGTGGATGCGATTCTCAATCTGAGTGCGTCGCCCTTTCAAATTGGTAAGCCTCAGCGCCGCGAGGAGATGATCCGAGGCCGAGCGAAGCGGCATGGCGTTCCCTTTTACTATTGCAACGCCATCGGTGGTAACGACGAGCTGGTTTTTGATGGTTATTCGCTGGCAATTGAGGCCGATGGAAAAATTCTTACACGCTTGCCAGGTTTTGAAGAATCCGTCCGTCCAAGCTCAGAAAGTGTAATGGAGGATTTTGCAGAGCCCATCGAGGACCTCCGCCGCGCCTTGGTCCTCGGCGTGCGAGATTATGCGACTAAGTGTGGCTTCACATCTGCTGTCCTTGGCTTAAGTGGCGGCATCGACAGCGCAGTCGTTGCCTGCATCGCCGTGGAGGCGTTGGGAGCGGCGAAGGTCACCGGCGTCGCCATGCCATCACCCTTCTCATCCACCCACAGCGTAGAGGATGCGCTCGCCCTTGCCGGAAATCTTGGCATCACTTGTTTAAACATCCCGATTGGCGACAGCTTTGCGTCTTTCAAAAAACAGATGCATCCTGTCTTTGGCGAGCTCCCCGAGGATGCCACGGAGGAGAACATGCAAGCGCGTCTTCGTGGTCTCACCCTCATGTCGCTCTCCAATAAATTTGGCCTCCTCCTCCTCACTACGGGCAACAAAAGCGAACTCGCCGTGGGCTATTGCACGCTCTACGGCGATATGGCCGGCGGCCTCGCAGCGATCTCCGATGTGCCAAAGACACTCGTTTACAAACTTGCCGCCCATTTGAACCAAAAAAAGGAAGTCATTCCCCGCCGCACCATCGAAAAACCCCCGAGTGCGGAACTTCGCCCGGATCAGAAGGACCAGGATACCTTGCCGCCTTACGATATCCTCGATGGCATTCTGAAGCTCTATGTGGAGGAAAACCTCGGCGCCGCAGAGATCGTTGCTGCTGGATATGATGCTGAAACCGTCCGCTGGGTGACTCGGCGGGTGGATTTCAACGAATACAAACGCGAACAAGCCGCACCCGGATTGAAAGTCACGAGCCGCGCCTTTGGCATGGGCCGACGGATGCCTATAGCCCAGAAATTCTTCTCCAAATGAGCCTCCTGGGAAAACAAGGAACGATGTCAACAGGCTGTGAACAACTTGTTGTTCCGTGCCAGCAAGATCGAACAACCCGCCTGAAAAACCGAGTTTTTCAGAGTCGTTATTTTTCGCTCACCCGTTATTCACAGCATCAAAAGAGCGTGGAACACCCACGGGGACGCTGAAGAACAGGATTTTTGCCAGTTGTTCACACCTATAAGAAGAAGAAGCTTCCTGAAAAATTATTTCTTTATTCTTAAGACATGTGAACAACCCTGCGCCGAACGCGCTCCTCAAGCCGTGATCGCGCTTTTCAGTTGCTCAGGAACCTGCTAAACTTTTCGCACTTCAACACGCTTAATCATCCAATATGTCTCAAGGCCCAGTATCCCAATTTATCGACCTTCATTATCGCCACTTCAACGCAGCCGCCCTCAAGGACGCCGCTGAAGCCTACACACAGCATTTGGACAAGGGAGGCATCATGCTCATGACTCTCGCCGGAGCTATGAGCACGGCCGAGTTGGGAATTTCCCTTGCGGAAATGATTCGCCAAGGAAAAGTCCACGGCATCGTTTGCACGGGAGCCAACCTTGAGGAGGACATCTTCAATCTTGTGGCGCACGACTTCTATGAGCGCATCCCGCATTACCGTGACCTAACGCCAGCCGATGAGCAGGCCCTCTTGGCGCGTCACATGAACCGCGTCACGGACACCTGCATTCCCGAGATGGAAGCCATGCGCCGTATCGAGGATGTCATCCTGCGGGAATGGACGGATGCTGATGCCAAGGGCGAGCGGCTCTTCCCGCACGAGTTTTTCTGGAGGATTCTCGATTCGCCGGAACTCCAAAAGAGCTTTCAGATCGATCCCAAGAACAGCTGGATGATTGCCGCCAAGGAGAAAAATCTCCCCATGTTTGTGCCTGGTTGGGAGGACTCAACCCTCGGCAACATGTATGCCGGACATTGCATCGAAGGAGATATCAAAAATGTCCACACTGTTCGCTCCGGCATCGAATACATGATCTCGCTGGCTGATTGGTATGCACCGACCAGTCACAAGTCATCGATAGGCTTCTTCCAAATCGGCGGCGGCATTGCTGGCGATTTCCCGATTTGCGTGGTTCCCATGCTCCACCAGGATTTACGCCGCACCGATGTTCCGCTCTGGGGATACTTCTGCCAGATCAGCGACTCGACAACCAGCTACGGAAGCTATTCGGGGGCAGTGCCAAACGAAAAAATCACCTGGGGCAAGCTCGGCGAGAAGACGCCGAAGTATGTCATCGAGTCCGATGCCACTATTGTCGCCCCGCTCATTTTCGCCAAAGTCCTCGGCTGGTAAAAGCAGATTTTGAGACCCCCATCACGATCGGTGCAACTTAAGACTTAATTCTTAAAACTTAAAACTTCTCCCATGCACATCCTCGACATTCTCAAGCCGGGAAAACCCACTGTTTCCTTCGAGTTTTTTCCACCAAAGACCGCTGAATCCCAGCAAGCGCTCTACGAAACGATTCGCGATCTCGAAACAATTCACCCCAATTTTGTCAGTGTCACCTACGGAGCAGGGGGCTCGACTCGGAATCTCACGCACGATCTTGTCTTGAGGCTCAAGACGAGCACCGCGCTGGATCCCGTGCCGCACCTGACCTGTGTGGGACACACCCATGAGGAAATCGCTGCCATCCTCGAAAGATACGCCGCCGCCGGAGTCAGTAATATCTTGGCCCTGCGTGGCGATCCCCCTCGCGATCAGCCGAATTACAATCACACGGGCGATGCCTTCCCACAGGCCGTTGATCTGGTGCGGTTCATCAAAACCTTCAGCGGATATTCCGACCCTCGAGGCTTCGGTATCGGAGTGGCGGGATTTCCCGAAGGCCATCCGGCGACGCCCAATCGCTTGCTGGAAATGGACTACCTCAAGGCCAAGGTCGATGCCGGAGCGGACTACATCTGCACCCAGCTTTTCTTCGACAACCACGACTTCTATGATTTCCGTGAGCGTTGCGAATTGGCCGGCATCCATGTGCCAATTATCGCCGGTATCATGCCTGTAACCAGCCAGTCCTCCATGCGCCGAATGGCTGAACTCGCAGGTGGCGCGAGATACCCAGCGCGTCTGGTGAGGAGCCTTCAACGCGCGGGCAACTCCACCGAGGCTTTCCGCCAGATCGGCCTCCACTATGCCACCGAGCAATGCGCCGATCTTCTGAATCACGGCGTGGCCGGCATCCATCTCTACACGCTTAATCAATCCACAGCCACCCGTGAGATTTGCCAGCGTCTGGGCATTCTTTAACTCCTCAGGAAATGGCCGAAAATCCCGCCGCCATCGCTGAGAAGGAAGCCAAACTCCTGTCCATCATTTCCTTCGACATTCTGGAAATCAGCCCTGAATTTGCAGTCACGGACGACCTCTTCGAGGCGGGGTTGGATTCCATGTCGATCATGCGCCTTCTCATCCAAGTCGAAACGGCTTTTGGGTCCCGCATTCCTGTAGCCCAAGTGAACCGCGAGAATTTTTCCACAGTCTCAAAAATCGCTGCGCTCATCCCGGTGGCGTGATTTCTGTGCATTCCTTGGCCATCGATTTCAAGAGGCTTCAAAACGCCGATGTCATTGTTGCCGGCGGTGGCACGGCTGGGATTGCCGCCGCTGTGTGTGCGGCAAGAGACGGTGCGCAAACCCTGCTCATCGAGAGGCGCGGCGCACTCGGTGGCATGGCCTCGAACGCCCTCGTTCACACGCTCTGCGGGCTTTATCTACTGCGCCATGATGACACCCATCCATTGGCCTATTCCAACGAAGGCTTCCCGCGCGAGTTCGCCGAGCGCCTCATCGCTGCTGGTGGGGCCTCCTCACCCGTGCGAATGGGAAAGCTCGATGTGCTTCCTCATGATCCTACAGCCCTTGCCGCCGTGGCCGATGACCTCACACGCCGAACGCCAAACCTGACTGTTTTTCTTCACACAGATCTCACAAGAGTGGAAACCGCCGCAGGCCAAATCCAGGCCGTGCACCTCCGTTCCCAAGGCTGCGCCATGGAAGTCGCTGTGAAGTCGCTCATCGATGCCTCGGGGGATGCTGAAGCCGTCGCTCTTGCCGGCGCCGACTTCGAGGTCGCGCCGACGGATCGCCTTCAGCGGCCGGCGTATATTTTCGGCATCGGGGGCGCCTCGGAAAACGCTCTTGCGGGTGACGCGCGCCTCAAGCTCGCGCATCTCATCAGCAGCGCTGTGACATCCGGGCATCTTTCCTCCGAAGCCTTGGGCGTCGCCTTTCGTCACGGCATGGGCAAGAGCGAAATCTGGGCCACGCTGGATTTGCAGGCTGATCCCTACGATCCCTGCTCGCCAGAGTGCCTGTCGCGTGTGGAATCCTGTGGCCGTCGGGTCTCCCTCGAAACCATCCGTTTTCTGCGCCTTCATGCGCCGGGTTTTCAAAATGCAGAGATCACCCGCACGCCTGCGCAGGCCGGCATTCGGGAGAGCCGCCGCGTGAGTGGTGTCGCCAGCCTCACCGGCGAGGACATCATTCACGGCAGGCTCGGCGAAAATCCCGTGGCCTTGGCCTGCTGGCCACTCGAACTGCGCGAGAACGCCCACGGGCCACGGTTCCGATTCCCCACAGAGAATCGACCCGCCGGCATTTCGTTCGATTGCCTGCGCTCACGAACTTATAAAAATCTCCTCGTCGCCGGCCGCTGTATTTCCTGCACGCATGAGGCGCAGGCGTCCATTCGGGTCACGGGCACATGTCTCGCAACCGGCGAAGCCGCTGGGAAAGCCGCCGCTGCGTTTTCAAAATGAACATCGCCGAGGAGATTTTCAAAAAAGCCAACCCCGCTGCTGTCGTTGTTTTCCACGACGGGGGTGCAACCACCTACACGGAATTGGATAAAAAAAGCGCTGCGCTTGCCGCCCGACTCCGCCCGCTCATCGAGCGCCTGCCTTGCCCACGCATCGGACTCCTGTGCGCGGACGGGGCGGACTACATCGCGCACGCCCTCGGCATTTTGAGGGCCGGAGGGTGCTTTGTTCCCATCGCCTCTGAGCTTTCCTTTCCCGAGCGCGAGCGCCTCATCGAAGAGGTTCACCTCGATGTCCTCGTGAAGCACACTCCGTCCGATAGACTGCTTCTCGAGGTGCCTTCCCATTCCTCACCGCCACCCGATTGGATCAAGCCGCTCGCCGAAATCCGCCCGGCATTTATCCGCTTCACCTCGGGCACGACAGGCGATTCCAAGGGCATTGTCCTTTCCCACGAAACGCTTCTGGAGCGGATCAAGGCCGCAAACGAAGGCCTCGGTATCTCGCCCTCGGACCGCATCCTCTGGGTGCTGCCCATGTCGCACCACTTTGCCGTCTCCATCATGCTCTACCTCTGGCACGGTGCGGGCATCGTTTTTCCTCGGTCGAATTTGCCGGGTGATATTCTGGAGGCTTCGAAGCGCAGCCGCGCGACTGTGATCTACGCGGCGCCCTTCCACTACGAGATGCTTGCTGGCTGCCAGTCCGGCGGGGGCATCGCATGGCGGCTCGCCGTCGCAACCACCGCCGCACTCACCCCTGCCACCGCCTGCAAAATCTCCGAAATCTTCGGCATCTTTCCCTCTCAAGCCCTCGGCATCATCGAAGTCGGCCTGCCGTGTCTGAATTTTCCATCGCCAGAGAACCAACCCGCTTCGATCGGCCGTCCACAGCCTTCCTTCGAAGCCAAACTGAAAGAGAACCAGCTTTTCCTGCGCGGCCCGGGCTGCCTGGACGCCTACCTCTCCCCCTGGAGGCTTCGCGCCGAAATCCTCGACGACGGCTGGTTCGCCACGGGGGATATCGCCGAAATCGACGCCGGGGGATACATCACGCTCCTGGGGCGCACCAGCACAGCCATCTCGATCGGCGGAATGAAGTTTTTCCCCGACGAAGTCGAAGCCATTCTCAACACACACCCCGCCATTCAGCTCAGCCGCGTCTTGGCGCGCAGACATCCCGACTTTGGCATGGTCCCAGTAGCCGAGGTTGTGATCACAAATGCCGCCGAGCCTCCACCCCGCCTTGAATTGCTCAAGCTCTGCCGCGCCGCATTGTCGGCTTACAAAGTTCCCGTTGAGATACGCTTTGTGGACGAGATTCCGCTCACTCCCACTGGAAAAATCAAACGCCTATGAAAAACCTCGGCCTCCTCCTGCTTCTCCTTGCCACTCTGCCCCTTCAGGCCGAGAATACCGACGCCATTCTTCGCGATTGGATTTCCAAACAAGCCGGCATCCGCACGCTCCGCGCCGATTTCATCCAAACCCGTCGCCTGCCCGCCCTGCGCATTCCGCTGAGAAAATCCGGCACCGTCTGGTTCGGCGCCGAGGGCCGTTTCCGCTGGCAGGTCGGCGATCCTGTCGAGCTCCTCGTGCTGAAATCCCCCGGCGACTTCCTCGTCATCGAACCCAAAAAATTCCTCGCCCGCAGGCTCTCGGCCTCCTCGGCCGCCGCGCGGGCCATGCAGGATTTCCCCATGCCACTGGCCGTCTCCTTCGAAGAATTCCAGCGCCGCTTCGAAGTCATTTCCCTTGGAAACAACGCCGGAACCATGGATCTCCGCCTTCGTCCCAAGGATCCCCAACTCGCCGAGGGCATGAAATCCCTCCGCATCCTCTTCGACCTCGCCACCGGCTCTGTTTCCCTCTTTGAAATGACCTTCCGCGACGGCAGCGAAATCTCCACCGAATTCACCTGTGTGGAATGGAACAAAACACCTGACCCTGCTCTTTTCCTCCACGACCTTACCGATATGCGGGTTCAAGAGGAAAAAGGCGTCCACACGCCGCCCCCATTCGACCACTGACATCTCGCCGGCCCCTGATTCCGAGCTTTGGCTCATCACTCACAACAGCCACACTAAAAAAACCATGTTGCGTTTTCAACACGAAATAAAATTGTCGCTGTGCATTGCACCAGCCCCTTAAAAAATCAAGCCAACCGTTGGTAGAAGCTTTCCGAGTATCAGAAAAACCAAGTTGCGGTAACAACGCTTGATTTTTATACCGCATTCACTCGGAATTGGCTGAAGCAACACGGAAAACCCACATTCGGATAGTTCTCAGAAAGAATTTTATTTCATGTTGGAAAACCAACATGGAATAATGATCACACCAAAACCATGAATACTTTCCTTAAAAACCCCGGACGAACCCTGAAAAAAGTCGAAGCGATTTTGTCGGCTTGGGAAAACCTGGCTCCAGAAGCCAAATTTTATGAGATGAAGGCCTCGGAATTACGGGATGAAGTTCATTCCATGTTGAAGGTGCGTGAGAGGATCAAAACTTTGGAAATTGAGATGGTTGCATTGCTGCAAAAGAGGGTATTGATTGATGAGCAATGCCATCGCAAGGCGATCTCCGTGGTGAGCGGGGTGAGAGGATGTCCCGAGCACGGGCCAAATTCCCCTTTGTATGCGGCGATGGGTTACATTCCAGACCGCTCCAAGAGAGCCGGCCGCCCTCGAAAGAATCGCATGACCGCGCAGTAAGTGCGAGCTGAGAAAGACGAGCGATCTCCCCAATCAAGCAGGCGCGGCAGGGCGGCAGGAAGGAGCTCAGCGGTCTTTCTGCAGAGGACAACCCTCAAAGACCGGAATTCTGGCGGGTATTCTGCCGCCGCCGAAGTGCCCAGAATCCTGACGCAATGCCGATGACCAACAATGCCGATGTGGACGGTTCGGGGACGACGGCACTCGACTTCAGCCATTGCTCGGTGCGTGAGCTGTATTCGAGTTCATCGGCAAAATAGGGTTCCAGCAGTGTCATTGAGGGCTGGTCGGCTTGGCTTCCGGTTCCGAGGTTAGTCGGCTCGATGGTATACATGTAGTCTCCCCACCAGGGGCCGCCGGCCCACCAAGTGAATCCTGTCCACACCTCACTGTTATCCGCCATGTATCCGAGCATGTTGTTGATTGCCTCGTCTCCGATCTGGCTGGGGTCGCTACCAATCATGGAGTTGGCGACGGCGAACTCACCGAGGAAGGCTTTGCGGTCGTTTGCAATGAGCCACTCCGTGAAGTCGGTCAGGCGCTCGACACCGATCGTCGAACTGACGACGGTCGTTGTGGTGCCGGACGAGTCAGAATCCAGATACTGGTGGACCTCATACACATAGTTATTGCCGGGATCGACAATATTCAGCATCTGAACGGCATTATCCGTGGTCGTCCAGCTCCAGGCCCCCGTGTAGTAGTTGCCTGGCACGGTCACGAGGTTGGTGGCTCCAGTCGTGCGGATCGCCGAGAGGGCGGCATTGGCGGCACTCACCCAAGTCGCTGTGCTGCTCAGGTCGTGCGGCTCGTTCATCAGGCCAAACACCACGCGACTATTGTTCTTATACTTGGTCGCAAGTTGGCTCCAGAGGTTGGCGAAGGCGGTTTCGGGCACATTTGTTCCGAGCACATTGTTGGAGTAAGTGTTGGGTTGGGAGGAGTAGCGGGCATAGTTATGCGGATCGAGGATCACGCTGGCGCCTTGGCCTGTGGCGTAAGTCACAAAGCTGTCTATCCGGCCAAGCTCGGTGGCGTCGAGTGTGCCATTAAGGGTCGGCTGCAGCCGCTCCCACGCAAACGGGAGCCGGAAAACATTCACCCCCTTGCCGACATAGTAGTCGACCTCGGCGCTCGTCGGATAGGTGTAGTCCTGGCCATAAACTCCCGGCACAGTATCCACCCCCCCAAGCTTGGACCTGAAACTCCGCGCCTGCGAGGTTGACGCCGGTGCCGGCGAGTTGGGCGTGGCAGTCGTGGACGAGGGGACCGCTCAAGATGGCGGCAACCGACAGAACGGCGCGAAGTTGGTTTTTCATGTTTTATTGTTTGCGGTTTTGGTTAGGCATTTTACTACGGTCTTCTACTCAATGATTATCCTAAATTCGGCAGTTGGGATTGGTAAACTGGGTTTAAAAAGCTGAAATCTAAAGCGAAGCAGATAAGAACCTTCTATCCCAAATGGTGAACAGCGGAGCAGTTGGATTACCTTCAAAAATAGGCCCTTTCATTCAAAATTGCCCCTTCAACTGCCGGATTTAGGATTATAGATAAATTCGGTGAATGCGGCTGAAAAGTCGGTGAATCCGGCGGCGGAGACACGGCGAAGGGCCTTCGGGCAGCTCTGATACCAAAGGTCTCTGGACTTCTGAAAGGTGGCGTCTCGCCC
>Ga0247834_1001328_pt1 | contig 43010 bp, 43 predicted proteins | sample LaCruzMarch2015__8_FD_187118 | JGI IMG/M metagenome (GOLD analysis project Ga0247834, IMG submission 187118) | Freshwater microbial communities from meromictic Lake La Cruz, Castile-La Mancha, Spain - LaCruzMarch2015_12m | ecosystem: Environmental > Aquatic > Freshwater > Lake | place: Spain... | reverse complement strand
ACCTGTACCTGGGGCCGGGCTATGAGAAGAGCTCCATCTACAAGAGCTCCATCCCAGGGTTCCAGTGGTGGACCGGGCAGAAGTGGAGCAAGAACGTGGAGCAGTACAAGCAGGCCTGCACCAGAGACAGCGAGATCGTCAGGATCTCTGACCTAGGCGCCAGGTGACCACGTCCGCGATGTTCTTCTTGGACCACTGATCGTAGTAGCCCTTCTTCTTTAATATTTCTGAGAATCGATTCAGCGTGCTGAGACGCTGGCACAATAATAAAGTGTAGCGACCATTGTTGACGACCACCCCATTGATCTCTTCCCTTTGCCTGGGATGGTCCTCCAACACCACCACGTCCCTGGGCATGAACACGGAGTTCAGCTGGTCCACGATGTCGTGTGTGTAATTTAGACTCCATCTCTTGGCCTCCAGTATCAGCACCAGTGCATCAATTTTGTCAAAATCAGTGTTGCCGATGTGCTGCCAGCAGTTGCTGTCCGGTTCCGCGGAGGTCATGTGTATCATTCTCACTCGCCCAGACAGTCTAGCCTGGCGGGCGTAGGGGCACGGCGGCAGGCCCGCGAACACAGGGTGCTCCTGTTCAACGAACTGCTCCATCCAGCGTGTGATGTATTCTGTGGCTTGCATGTTAAAAGAATGGCTGCCCCGTCTTCTTGGTGGTCTCCAGGTTGTCCTTGACTATGTCTGACACTATGCCCCTCTCCACCGAGCTCATGTGCAGGGCCTCTTGGTACGTCACGCCCCCGCGCATGTACCAGCAGATCTTGAACAGCTCGTGCTTGATGCTCTTGCCCTCGTTCTCCATGTCCTTGAGGTATTTTATGATGTCAGAATCCGAGAGTGTGAGTAGTTTTATACGAAAAAATTTGCGTTGTCAAACGTGATGGGCACGTCGTAGCTGACCGGAGCGCCGGCCTTGATCTGTTCCTCCGTGGCCTTGACCTTGACCGGTTTCATTGCGCCCTGTTGCCTGATTTCCGCGAGCCTGGTCTCCAGTTCCTTGATCAACTTGGCGTCGGCGTTTTGGATAAACTGCTTGATGTGCTCCTTGTCTGCGACCGACTCACCAGTGGGCAGCTGGATGCGTGCAATGTTGCCCAACAGCAGCTCCATGTTAAGGTCACTCAGCACTCGGAAGCCATCCATGAATCTCTTGGTCTTTTCCTCCGCGGTCATCTCGCTCTGGGCCACCTGCGAATATATCTTTTGCTGCTCGAATGTCTTCAGCTGCGACTGCGTGATCTGCCTATAGGTGAGCGGGCTGACCTGTATCGTCAGGCCGTCCTTCAGCACGCAGGTGTCCGTGATGTCATCCCTGCGAATGTTGTCCAGCACCTGGGGCAGGTTGATGGTGTGCGTCATTGATTCATTGGTCACTGGCACGGTCGCCGTGACGTCCATGGTCTCACCGTAGCTGGCGATCCTGATGGCTATGAGAACCGTGTCCACGTCGTAATTCACCAACTGCCATGGATCCAATATGGTTGGTATGCAACTGCGTATCACATCCACTGTGCTCTGCCCGCTCATCATGCTGTCAGGCGTGCGGAAACTCAGCTCATCTATGGCGGTCATGGGCAAAACAGGATGCTCACCTGTCACGGTCTTTTGCACCACCGTCTCCGGATAATATTTCTGCTTGCTGGGCAACTGTATGCTGATCTGTGGCTGCCTGTAGTAGCGTTTTAAAGGATTTGTGTTGTCTGCCATATTTTATGTTCTATAAATATACACTATATTAATAGTGCCGTCTATATTTATATGGGCACATTTTAGGGGTATTTTAAGCATGGCCGACGAAACTTTAGAAGCACTCAAGGAACTGCTAGAAGCTTCCAAAAAAGCTGGTAACAGGAAAGATGGCTCATTAAAACAGGGCGAGCTCACTCCCTTGATAAAAGCGCTGCAACAAGCAGCGTCATCCTCAGAGCTGAAAAGATTAAACCAACAGTACAGAGAGGCCATAAAAAATTCAAAGCTCAGCGCAAAAGCAGAAACGGCAGCCCTTAAAGCCCTCGAGGATTCCACGGAGCAGCAGGAAAAATTAATAAAGGCCAGCACAGATCTAAACGAGAAATTGTATGCGTTGGCCAAAGAGACCGGACTCAACGTAGTCCAGTCACAGCGTCTAGCGGACCGAGCAGTTGAAACCAGAAAAGTACTGGGAGACCTGGGCAAGGCCGCGGGCGAGGGCACGGGCAAAATAAGTGACTTCACTGCAGCATTCAAGGGCAAGTTTGGCGGGATCGGAGACATCGTCGTCGGCGCCGGCGAACGCCTGCAGGCCAATGTGGACACGTTCAGGACACTGAGCAACGTGGGCGCGGCGTTTGGACAGGACCTAGTGAAACTGCGTGAAGCGGCCGCCATGGCGGGACTGCCCATCGAGGACTTCACCGAGCTGATCAAAGAAAATGCCCAGGGACTGTCCCAGCTCTATGGCACGACCACCCAGGGAGCGCTGACGTTCTCAAGGCTCTCACGCAGCTTCAGGGACCTCAACTCCAAGCAGCTGATGCCGCTGGGCTTCACCACAAAGCAGCTGAACGAGGCGCTGCTGACCTCGCAAGAGATACAGCGATTGACCGGCACGCTTAATCTCGATGACACTTATTCACAGATGGAGGCCGGCAAGGCATTGGTGTTGGAGATCGACAAGTTGGCCAAAGCCACTGGAATGCAGCGAGATGAGGTGCAGAAGGCACTGAAGGCACAGCTGAGCCAGACCACATTCCTGGCATTCATGCAAGGACAGACCGAAGAAACGAGATTGAGGTTGCAATCATTTGCCACCACGATAGACAGCGTGGCGCCAGAATTTAAAACGGGGCTGCTGGACCTCATAGCCAGCCAGGGCGTGCCGGTAACCAAGGCAGCAGAGGACCTGGTATTGAACCTTCGAGGATCTGGCCAAATAGTTAGGCAGCTGACGTCCGGACAGATAGACGCAGCCACCGCAGTTGGCATGATGCAGGATGAGGCCAGGAAAAGCGTCACCACATTCAGAGACGTGGCCAAGGTGGGCGTGGTGCCATTCGTAAACAATTTGTATGGAGGCTCGGTCAAACTGGCATCCGCACAGAATAAACTTATTGGGGCAACCGACGAGCAACGCCAGAAGGCCTCAGATCTCACAGAAGGACTCACGGGATTCGAGAAGTCCGCCAAGGAGGTCAGCGCAGCGTTCCAGAGCCTGGAGACCGGATTTTTAGGAGTCATTGGAGACACATTTGGCAAAGGACTAGGGGGACTGAACGCCGGGTTGAGCAGCGTGGCCAGTGGCATAACGAATATGAACAACGCCAGCAAGGCGCTGCTGTATTCCGCTACCAGCATCGGCAGTTATGTGTTGGACAAAGTCACACAGTCAGCGGTGGTGTTCGCGGGCACCTACAAGGCATTGGTGTTGTCGGGCGTAGGAAAAGCGGGCGGATTCAGTGCCGCGGCCACAGACTTGATGGGCGGCAAGGACAGCAAATACAGCAAGGCAGGCAGCGCGGCCATGAAAAACACACCCAAGGCATTGAAATTTGGGGCCGGAGCCATAGCCACCAGCCTGGCAGCACAGGCAGTGGGCACAGACAACATAGTTGGCAAGGGACTGGACGTGGCCGGATACGCACTCACCGGTGCCACGATAGGCTCAATTATACCAGGGATAGGCACAGGACTGGGTGCCGCAATAGGCACAGGACTGGGTCTTTACCAAAATTCACGTGCCACGGGCACCATGGGCGAGCTGGGCAAGCCATTTGAACCCAAGACCAGCCTGCTCAAGGTGCATGCGGGAGAGCGGGTGCTTAATCCTGCAGAAACACAGGAATACAACCAGGACAAGCCAGACGCAGCGCAGTCGCAGCGCATGCTGGAATTCACGCAGACCACCAAACAGCTACTGGAAGCACAAAAGATGACCAACGAGCTATTAAATAAGCAAGTAGCCATACAGATGGCCACTGAGAAGAATACCAAAAAAACATCCAAAATGGTTGATAAAGTGGGCTCTTCTATTGTATAATGATTGAATAAGATATGAGCTGGAAAAAATATTTCAAAGAACCACAGACATCACCCATCAGCGGAGACAAGACGCCCAACTTCGCCAAGCGCAACTATTCATCATACCTGCCGGACGTGTACACCGGACACCCCAACAGGATACAGAGATACTTCCAGTACGACCAGATGGACATGGACAGCGAGATCAACGCGGCCCTGGACATCCTGGCGGAGTTCTGCACACAGAGCAACTCCGAGAACGAGACGCCATTCGACCTAGTGTTCAAGGACGAGGTCACGGAGACCGAGATCAAACTATTGAAGAAGGCCCTGCAGCAGTGGACCAAGAGCAACAGATTTGGCAGGAGGATCTTCAGGATATTCAGGAACTGCCTCAAGTACGGCGACTGCTTCTTCGTGAGGGATCCAGAGACCACCAAGTGGCTGTACATGGATCCAGCCAAGATAGACAGGATCATCGTGAACGAGAGCGAGGGCAAGGTGCCGGAGCAGTACATCATCAGAGACATCAACCCCAACCTACAGAAATTGTCAGTGACCCAGATAGCGCCCAACCAATTGTATGGCGGCACCACGGGCACCGGTCCATACCAGCAAGGCTACGCGGGTGCGGGACAGGGGCTGAACACCAGCTACCCAACCGGTGGGTCCGGTGGCAGGTTCTACAGGACCATGAACCAGTACAACATCGAGGCCGAACACGTGGTGCACATGAGCCTGTCCGATGGCATGGACAATCTTTTCCCGTTCGGTCAATCGGTATTGGAGCAAGTGTTCAAGGTCTACAAACAGAAAGAATTATTGGAAGACGCGATCATCATCTACAGGGTGCAGAGAGCGCCGGAGCGTAGGGTGTTCTATATCGACGTGGGCAACATGCCAACGCACTTGGCCATGCAGTTCGTTGAGCGAGTGAAGAACGAGATCAATCAGAGAAGGATTCCCAGCACGTCCGGCGGAATGAGCTACATCGACGCCACCTACAATCCCATGAGCATCAACGAAGACTACTTCTTCCCACAGACAGCGGAAGGCAGAGGATCCAAAGTGGACACGCTGCCCGGCGGTACCAACCTGGGAGAGATCGACGATCTAAGATATTTCACGAACAAATTGTACAGAGGATTGAGAATCCCGTCCTCTTACCTGCCCACTGGCGCGGATGATGGGGCGCAGCAGTACAACGACGGCAGGGTGGGCACTGCCTACATACAGGAACTGAGATTCAACAAGTACTGCGAGAGGCTGCAGAGCCTGATCGCTCCCATATTTGACGAGGAATTCAAGTTATGGATCAAGAACAAGGGCTACAGCATAGACAACAGCACATTTGAGATCAAGTTCAACCCGCCACAGAACTTTGCGCAGTACAGGCAGACAGAGATGGACCAGAGCAGGGTGGGCACATTTGTGCAGGTGGCAGAGCTGCCATACATGAGCAAGCGTTTTGCACTGGAGAGATTTTTGGGATTGAGCGAGGAAGAGATGGCACACAACAGCACGCTGTGGGCGGAAGAGAACGCAGTGGCACAGAAGAAACAGACCAAGACCACGCAGTTGAGGACCGGGGGCATCAGCCAAGCAGGAGTGCAGTCGGACCTAGATCAATTTGAGGAACCAACGCCCGAGGCAGGAGCAGCGGCACCAACAGCAGCAGCACCAGGGCCAGGCGGAACACCAGGCACCACCCCAGGCGGCGGAGCCACAGTCTAAGGATTAAATAAGGTTATGCGTTTGACAGAAATGTGGTCACATACTCCGCAAGGATTTGAACAGAACAAGAATTACAATGCAGAAGATGACATCTCTGTGTTGGACTCCGATGACACACGCAAAACACGCTTGAAATTAAGAGACATCAACAAAATGCGTCTGGCCAGCGAGGCCCACGACCAGGACCAGCGAGAGCAGGCAGAATTCGTGCAGAAGATGTACGGGCAACCAGCCACCCAGGACGACAACCTAACACTTTAATATAATGTCCAGCACAGCGTTTGTATTGGGCAACGGAGAATCACGCAAGGGCGTAAAGATCAGCGATCTAAAACAGCACGGCACTGTGTTCGCATGCAACGCAGTGTACAGGACAGAGGAACCAGACTTCCTCGTGGCCGTGGACCCCAAGATGATATTGGAGATAGCGGAGACGGAATATCCCAAGACACACGAAGTTTGGAGCAACTACAATCACCAATACTCCAAGAACGAGACTGCCAAGACCCACATCAAGTGGTTCCAGCCCAGCCTGGGGTGGAGCTCTGGACCCACAGCACTCAAAATGGCGGCGGACAAGAAATTCAGCAGAATCTACATATTGGGCTTTGACTACCAAGGGCACCCTCGCAATGACCGGGGCAAGAGTTTCCATTTCAACAACGTGTTCAAGGACACACGCAACTACAAAAAGAGCAAGGACGAGGCCACCTATCATGGCAACTGGCTCAATCAAACCAAGCGGGTGCTGACAGATTACCAAAACATAGAATTTATCAGGGTGGTTGTGCCCATCTCTTTCAAACCGCATGATCTTGAGTTCAACAAAAACTTCAAAAACATGGAATTGACAGAATTCATAAGGTTACACAACATACAACTACAATTTTAACCAAAAACCACCGTTTTTCAGCCAAAAGTACTGCTTTATTATGGCGGCTGCTTAAATAGAGTACTTTATAAAGTATAAAACCAAACTTGCCAAAAGGAGCACGTGCAATGACACAATCTACAAACAAGTTCGAGCAATTGCTTGAATTATTAATCAACGAAGAGAATGATAAAGCCCAAGCGCTATTCCATGAAATCGTTGTTGAAAAGTCCAGAGACATCTACGAAGGTCTAGCAGAAACAGAAACAGCTGTCGAAGCCAAGGACATGAAAAAAGACGAGAAAGAAGAAGTCAAAGAAACTGAAAAAACTGAAGCTAAAGCGGAAGAAACAGTTAAAGAGACAGAAAAAACAGATTCAAAAGACGAATCAGTTGACGAAGAAGTTGAAATTGAAGAAGCTTCAAAAGAAGAAGAGTCTATCGAAGAAGTTGGTGGCGACGCTACCGACGACCTAATAGCCGACGTGACTGCTGACGAAAAAGGTGACGCAGAACACGGTGCAGAAGCAAATGGCGAAGAAATGCCAGGCGACGAAGCGCAGGCCGATGCAGGTATCGAGAACAAGATCGTTGACTTAGAAGATGCTTTGGAAGAACTAAAAGCAGAATTCGAAAAAATGATGAACGGTGACAACGGCGAAGAAGACAAATCAGAAGAGTCTGTAGCGCCAATAGCACCAGCTCAAGATGCCCAAGCACAAGTTGCTGTGGCACAAGAAGCTAAAAAAGATGACATGAAGAAGGAAACTGTGAAAGAGTACAAGATCAAGAAAACTGCTGACACAGCTGACCATTCAGATAAATCTGCAAAATCTCCAGTCGCTAGCAAAAACGACATGGGCGGAACTGTGAAGAACATTGCACAGGCTGCGGAAGATAATGCAAAAGTTTCTGTTGCCAAGCCAAAAGCTATGGGAGCAAAATTTGAAAACGAACCAGGCAAGGACAAAGCAACCACTCTTAAACCAGTGAAAGCTAACATGGCCGATGGTTCGGACAAATCTGCAAAATCTACTATCTCTGGCAAATAAGAGATAATAGAGGAAACACGGGAGCGACATGTCATTGTACCTTAGAGAACATTTGACCTACGATCAGGCCAGGATGGAAGTCTTGCACGAAGGCAAGGAAGGCAAGGACCTCTACATGAAGGGGATTTGCATCCAGGGCGGCATCAAGAATGCCAATCAGAGAGTATACCCAATCCAAGAGATACAGACTGCGGTAAAGACACTCAACGATCAGATCACGTCGGGTTACAGCGTTCTGGGAGAAGTGGATCATCCCGATGATTTAAAAATTAATTTGGACCGAGTAAGCCACATGATTACCGAGATGTGGATGGACGGTCCAAATGGATACGGCAAGATGAAGATCCTGCCAACACCAATGGGCCAACTAGTGAAAACTATGTTAGAGTCCGGGGTCAAACTGGGCGTGTCAAGCCGCGGTTCTGGAAACGTTTCGGAATACGGTGGCGGGCAAGTCAGTGACTTCGAGATCATCACAGTGGACGTAGTGGCTCAACCTTCGGCACCGGGTGCTTACCCAACTGCGATTTACGAACACTTGTTGAATACAAGGGGCGGAAATAAGGCAATGGGTCTGGCTGCTGAGATTAGAGATGACAAAAAAGCACAGAAGTACCTCAAAGAGGCGCTAACCAACATAATAAAGGACCTAAAATAATGTTCGACGCAATATCAAAACTGGTTGAATCAGGCGTGATTGGAGAAGAAACTCAAAAGACCATCCAAGAAGCATGGGACAACAAAGTTAAAGAAAACAAAGAGCAAGCCGCTGCTGAGCTTAGAGAAGAATTCGCTAAGAGATACGAGCACGACAAAAACAACATGGTGGAAGCCATCGACAAGATGATGACCGACAAGTTGAGCGAAGAGATCACCAAGTTCGTTGAAGACAGAAAAGCACTTGCAATGGAAAAAACAGCATACAAGGAAAACGTGGGCGCACACTCTGCAAAATTGGAATCATTCGTGATGACGAAATTGGCAGAAGAGATCACGGAACTCAATGCTGACAGGAAGAGCGTACACGAAAACTTCTCTAAATTGGAAGAGTTCGTAGTGGGCGCACTTGCTAGAGAGATCAAAGAATTCCACGAAGACAAAAAAGGTGTAGTGGAAACAAAAGTGAAATTAGTGAAAGAGGCCAAAGCTCAAATGAAGAAATTGAAAGAGGCTTTCATTACTAAATCCGCCAAAGTTGTGGAAGACGCAGTGACTAAGAAATTGGGCGAGGAATTGGCTCAGTTGAAAGAAGACATCACTGCTGCTAGACAGATCAATTTTGGAAAACGAGTTTTCGAGGCGTTCGCTTCAGAATATCAATCTTCTTACCTAAATGAGAAGAGCGAGACTGCTAAACTATTAAAAGTAGTTGATGAGCAGATGCTGAAGATTAACGAAGTCACGAAATCCATCGAAGAGAAGCAGGCGGTGATTGAATCCAAGGAGCAAGAAATTGCTAGAACAAGGGATTTGATGGAACGCAAGGAAACGATGGCTGAGTTGCTCAAACCATTGAGCAAGGACAAAGCGGAAGTCATGAGTCAGTTGCTTGAATCAGTTCAAACAAATGCTCTGAAATCTGCTTATGCGAAGTATCTCGCTCCAGTGATGGACGACAAGTCAACTGCGCCAGTGGGCAAGAAAGTAATTTCTGAAGCCAAGGGTGACAGATCACAAAGAGAAGATGCTGATTTAACAAGTATCCGCAAATTGGCGGGTATATAACAATAACCAAAAGGGAAAAAGATCAAATGTCAGAACTATTTGAATCAAAATGGGGCGAAACAAAAGCCGCATTGACCGAAGGTTTAACTGGCAACAAGAAGAAGACTTTAGATATCGTCCTAGAAAACACTAGACGAGCTTTATCAGAGTCTGCTACTGCAGGAGCTACAAGCTCAGGCAACGTTGCTACTTTAAACAGAGTCATACTTCCAGTAATCAGACGAGTACTACCTACCGTTATCGCTAACGAGTTAGTTGGTGTTCAACCTATGACTGGTCCAGTAGGACAAATCCACACTTTAAGAATAAGATATGCTGATTCAGTCGGCGGTACTACAACTACCACTGCAGGCGAAGAAGCGTTATCTCCATTCAAGATCGCTGAAGCTTATTCAGGAAACGCTACCGACACTAAAGCAGGCGCTACGTCTTCTTTAGAAGGTACTCCTGGAAAAAGATTAAGCATCCAGATCTTAAAACAAGCTGTTGAAGCAAAATCAAGAAAACTATCTGCAAGATGGACTTTTGAAGCTGCTCAAGACGCTCAGGCACAGCAAGGTATCGATATCGAAGCTGAAATCATGGCCGCTCTAGCACAAGAAATTACTGCTGAGATCGACCAAGAAATCATCGGTTCTTTATTGACACTAGCTGGTTCTGGCAACACACAAGCGTTTGACCAAGCGGCTGTATCTGGAACTGCAACTTTCGTGGGCGATGAGCACGCGGCACTTGCAATCTTGATCAACAGAGTGGCAAACACAATCGCACAAAGAACAAGAAGAGGCGCTGGAAACTACGCTGTAGTATCTCCAACTGCTTTAACTGTACTTCAATCAGCAACAACTTCAGCGTTCGCAAGATCAACTGAAGGCACGTTCGAAGCTCCATCAAACACCAAGTTTGTGGGAACTTTAAACTCTGCTATGAGAGTGTACGTTAACGCTTACGCCGCAGACAACGCAAGTATATTAGTAGGATACAAAGGATCGTCAGAAGCTGATGCTCCTGCATTCTATTGTCCATACATACCGTTGATGTCTTCTGGCGTTGTGCTAGATCCGTCTACTTTTGAACCAGTAGTGGGCTTCTTAACAAGATACGGTTACGTAGAGTTATCAAACACTGCGTCATCTCTTGGTAATGCGGCTGACTACCTTGGTACAGTGACGATCAACTCTACCAACTTAAAATTCAGTTAATCGTAAGATTAAGGAATTTCGAAAAAGGCGTCAGAAATGGCGCCTTTTTTTTGACCAAAAAATCAAATACACGCACATAAGGCAAAATAAATCACTGTTGCAGTGCCCTAGAACCAAATCTACCGTTTTAACTTGTTGAAATAGCCTTTAAATATTTCCACGGACAATCATGTCCGTCGCAACAATGTGAAAGGAATCCAATCATATGGAATACTTAAACAAAGTAAAAGCGTGGGCATCAAACCTGGCAGACCTAGGCGTGACCCTACTAGCCCTTGGGATAGTGCTGGAAGTGTTGTTCAAAGGACAGAGCATACCGTTCTTGTCTTCGACCAACATCATAGGCAACATCACCCAACTCGTAAAAACTTTCTCAACTGAAGGACTGGTTGGCCTGGTGGCCATCTTCGTCTTGTACAGTATCTACAAAAAGAAGTAATACGGCGAAGGAAACTGGGGGCGGTGTAGACGTGCATCGCCCTTTTATCATACCACATAATAAACTAGAAAACACCATAAATACACACAGTTCATATAGCGCTCCACAATGGTGTGGAGACTTATGCGGATACCACCGCGTAGCACCTAGAACGTGCATTGGACTCCTAAACAAAGGAGAAAAAAAATGGGAAGACCCATACAAAAAAGAAAACTGTCAGGCGCATCAGATGCGTTTGGTGGTAACCTATCAGGAAAGATAGCAGTAACAGCATACAGACCATTTGGTGGATCAAAAGTTGATTCCACTGTGGCCTACATCGTCAAACAAAGAGGATCTAGAACTTTCAAAATACACATGGATGATTCTACCGAAGCGGTAATGAAACTGATGGCAGTTGCCCCGGGCTCATTATCTGCTGCTGACGCATCAGGAATGGGACAGTTCTGCGTGCAAGTGATACTGGATGACTCCACAGTGGCTTACGTGTCAAAGTTCTACAACAATGTTGTGAGCTACGTGGACACAGCAGGCAACACCGGCAAGATCAAGTACACACTTGGTTCTGAAGGAACTGACGAAGGTCAAGTAGCAAGTTCTGGTAACATCGACGTAAGATAATACCAGCACACGTGCTTTATAGGTGGATGTGGGGGAGTTTTTGGCTTCCCCCATCCGTTATAAATACAAAGGACATATGGCAAAAACACTAAGGACCTCAGGAGATTACATCATAAAGGCAGGGGCCGGCACATCGGGCACCAGCGAGGTCATAATTGACGCAAAGACATTCAGAGTAAAGGGAGACCTCACAGTGGATGGTGACCAGACAGTGGTCAACACCAGCATGCTCAGCGTGGAAGACACATTCATAGAATTGAACAGGAACAACTCGGGAACCACCTTGGACGGCGGAGTCTACATCAACAGGGGACTGTTGGGATCAGACAGCGCACTGGCCAAGAACGCGGTGTTCTATTGGGACGAGAGCGAAGATTCCTTCAAGATGGGACTCACAGCAGAAGGCGCAGGCACCACCATACTGGCCAACAACACGGAGCTGGCTAGATTACAAGTGGGTGAACCACAGCAGAGCACAGACGCCAGCACCAGAGGTTATGTGGACATAGCCATATCGGCGGCGGGCACAATGAATGATTTCACAGTCACGGACGGCGTGAACGCGGACATCATCGCGGATGGAGAAACTATCAACATCGCGGGCGGCAGCAGCATCCAGACGTTATTGAACTCTGCCACCAACACAATAACCATTGATCTGAAACAAAATTTATCAAATATCAACAGCATAAGCACGGGCTCTACAAATAGCAATCTCGAGCTGATAGCAAATGGCACAGGTCTCGTGGTCATCAACAACGTACTGACATTTAGCAGCAACGCCACCACACCAACAGCCACAGCGTTTACCAAAGTATACAGCAAAACTGCCAGCGGCGGCGAAACTGGCTTATTTTTAATTAATTCGGCAGTAAGGTCAGGACAGGAGCAGGAACTGATAAGTAAGAGGAAAGCAACCGTTTACGCGATTGCATTGGGATAACATATGGCTATTACACAGAAACTTTGTAACAATTTGCTCACAGCCAACGATCATGCGTTTGTGGCCGCAGGAGACGTGGCAGTCACCACCATACATTTGTGCAACGTCACACAGCAGGACGCCACGGTGAACATCTACGTGCTGATATCAGATGGATCCACCTACACCCCATCAGTGAACAATAAACTTTACAGCAACCTCACAGTGAGAGGCAACGACACCTACATCATAGATTCAGAAAAATTGATACTGGCGATCGGCGACAAGATCTACATAGAGACCCCAGACTCGTCTGGATTGATAGTGGCGACCATATCAACCATAGGACTATAAGGCCATGGGCAGATCAGTAAAAAACATCTCACTTAACGGCAGCAACAATTCGGTGATGTTGCCCAAGGGTACCACGGCGCAGCAGCCAACCGCCCCGGTGGCCGGCATGATGAGATACAACACAACTTTGAACAATCTAGAATATTACAATGGAACCACTTTCCTACAGGTAGGTGGCGGAGTTGGAGGCATAGCCGACGTGACTGCTGACAGCATCACCATAGACGGCAACACCCCTACATTGACATACGCCCTGCCATCGGCACTGAGCCCAACCGACGAGAAGAATGTGTTGGTGTTCCTGGAAGGTGTGTATCAGAAACCATCAACATACACGATCGCTGGCAGCAACATAACGTTGGCCGCGGTGCTGGTAGGTGACCACAACAAGACGATGACCGTGCTGCACGGTTTTGATTCAGTTTAATTAAATTTTATATCGACGCGAACGGCATCCATGTGCCTGGAGCCCCGGCCTTCACGCACACCCAGCCCACCACAGCGCCCTTGACTGGCTGAGTGTTCCATGTTATGTCTCCCTGTGCGAAGCTGCCGGCGTTGGGAGGAGCATCGTTGTATTGATGTGTCTGTCCCTGGAACCTATAGGGTCCGGCTATGTCTAGGTCCGCCTTGGGCTTGCGTATCTTTATGCCCACGTTGTTGCTGCCGGATATGAAAATTGTGGGTTCTCCCGAACTGCCCAGCGTGAAATCATCGCTGTTGGCTGTGCCCACGTAGGCCTGGTTGCCCTTGACGTCTGCCACTATCTCTATGCCATCCTTCTTGATGCCAAATAGACCGCTGGGACTGTTGGTGTTTATTCCCACGCTGTTCTTGGCCACGTGCAGGGTGTCCGCCACGTTGAGCTCATTGAGCACCCCCACTTCCTGTAATTTTGATTTTGTGACCGAATTCCCCAACCTGTCCTTCCACAACACCTCGTTGCTGTCGATCCTCACGGAATTGAGCACGTCTAGATTGTCTGCCTTGGCCGTGTAGTAGAATATGGTCTTGCAATGCACAGTGCCCTTGACCTCAAGGTCATTTTCTATCACTATCTTGTCATCCTGCACGGATAATTTCTTCTGTGTCGCGGCATCCTGTATGCCTGTGCTGGTGAAATCAGTGATCAATCCACCATGTATCTTGTTGCCGCTGAGCTCTCTATCGGCTATGATGTTGTTGTGGCTATTTAATTTAGCAAGGGCCTCGTTCAATTTCTGTTCAGTCCATTTGAGCTTATCATTTATGAGGCGATTGTCGCTGTCTAACCTATCTATGTAGGCCCTGGTGATCTTCTGGACCTGTTCGTCTATTACCTGTTTTATGATGAGTTCTATGGACATATATCAAGCTATTTATAGGTACTATTTAGAATGTAAAAAACAAATAAATAACTGGTAAAACTATGTCTATTCAACGTATACCAGGTCAAATGCTAGAGTCTAATCTGACTCGCAGCACGGATCTGGCATTTCAAACAAACTTATTATATCTGGATGTGACCAATCAGAGGGTGGGCATCAAGACCGCGGCTCCGGGCAACTTCGCCCTGGACGTCAACGGCACTGCCAGATTCCAGGACTCCGTCAGCATCACAGGCAACCTGACAGTGACCGGAGAGACCACTGTGGTCAACACGACCAACATGGAGATCGAGGACAACATGTTGATGTTGAACAGCGGTGGCAGCGTGGGCAACGACGCTGGTATAATGATCAAGAGACAAGGGGCCGGCAACGACGCAGTGTTCTATTGGGACGAGGGCTCGGACAAGTTCAAGATAGTGCTTTCCACATCAGACGGTTCCACGGTGACCAACATCACAGACACGTCCTTCGCGAGAATGGCGGGAGCGGATCCTGTGGACGCACAAGATTTCGTAACATTGAACCATTTAGCGACTGCGGCCAACATCACAATTGGAGATTTTTCGTTCTCTGAAAATAAAATTACATTGAACAACACCAATGGAGATTTTGAATTAGATTCTAACGGAACGGGAAACTTTGTATTACTGGGCACATCAGGAGTTGTCGTGCCTTCCGGCACCACAGCACAAAGACCATCCGCCTACGCAGGTATTATAAGATACAACACGGACACCAGCAAATACGAAGTGTCACAGGATGGCAGCACGTGGACCGCTCTTAGAACGGAGCAGACCTCTCGGCAGGTAATCAAAGATGTTTTTACAGGAGATGGTTCAACTCTCACTTTTGTATCTCCCAACGTGGCCACTGCTCCAGAGAACGTAATAGTTTATATCGACGGAGTGATGCAAGAACCTGACTTCAACTACACCACCGACGGCTCAACAAGTTCTATCACCATCACAGGGGGAGATGCTCCTCACGTGGGTGCGAGAGTGGTTGTGATCAGCGGATTTGCAGACGCACAAATTTAATAAACTATAATACTATCTTTTTTATCTTTGGTTCCCAGCACTTGAAATTTGAACATCACCAGCAAACCAGACAGACCATTTACGACCCCAAGTTCCGGAACCACTTGCAGACTGTTTTGGTCCTGTGTCATGAGGAAGTGATATAGCTCATCGCCGTCGGCCCACCATGTCTTGATGCCAAGCATGTTGTAATTTTGATCCACTTGGATGGGCTGCTTGTATTTTTTACATATCTCTATAACTCGGGTTGTGAATTCATTTATTTTGAACACCAGATCGGGCCTGTTTTTGAGTGTGCGCTCGGATCTGTTGCGACACGTGGCCGGCCACTCTATCATGACATGATACTTTAATTTTTGCATGCTATTTCTCTTTGATATATTGATTGTAAAAATTTATAAATTCTGTTTCATCCATTTGCTTTAAATTTGGCACGTCATCAAAAACCGAGGTCCTGTTGCCTTTCCTGAGCTTGACGAAGAGGAAAGAGGTGTTGGGATATATCCTAAAAATTGCTTTCAGAGCCGGGGTCTCTTTCTTGGGCTCCAGCATGAAATCAAAAAGTGCAATGACGGGGTTGCCTATCCAGCATGCTGTGGCCAATGCGAAAGATTGTTGAGAGCATCCTAACACATCAAAATTGTAATCTGCCAGATCCGTAAACGTGGGGGCACATTCTATATATTTGTAAAAAACAAATTTTGCATAGTGATCCCGAGGAGCAATAATCGTTGTTTTTCCCGAGCGTTCCTTGATCATTTTGTCCAATTGTTCCGATTTGTTCACACAGGCATAATTGGCCTGATTATACAAGGCATGGTGACCCGCCACTATCAAGGTGTCAAACCTAGCGGACAAAGCTGTGGACATGCTTTCATGCGATAACTCGCCTAGATCGCCGGCAACTGATAGGATTTTTAATGGCATAATAAAGCAATATTTAAGGTTTAGTTTTGGCTTGTGTGCAATAAATAGTAGGTAAAAGTATTTAAAAAACCAAGGTTAAAGCATGGCAATCGGACGTATTTCAGGACAGATGTTAAAGGCCAACCTTTTAAGGTCGGGCACTGATTTAGCATTCGAAACGGACCTATTAGTATTAGATGTTACCAATTCACGCATAGGTATCGGCACAGCATCACCACAGAGAAAATTACACATCAATGACACCGGCGCGATAAGGTTACCAAACGGTACCACCGCAGAACGAGGCACATCCAACAACGGAGACATCAGATACAACACGCAACTGGCACAGGTCGAGGTCTATGTGGGCGGAGATTCTGAGGGATCGGGTGGATTTTGGAGAAGCCTACCGGCAACAGGAGGATCGGCATTTTCGCTTGCAGATTCCGACGGCAATACCGGTATTGAGGTAGAGAGGGCTCCAGACCAAAATCAGATACATTTCTTCGTGGAAGGCCAAGGCGACGTTGCCCACATCAGAGACACCGGTAACATAGAATTAAACAATTTACAGATAGCCAATCAGACCATCACTGGATTAAGCACCAACCTGGACATAACCATCACACCAAATGGCACGGGACAGGTGGCGATGACCGCAGTGGACATTGCGGGTGGAGAGATCGACGGCACCATCATAGGAGCCAACTCGGCAGCGGCAGGTACATTCACCACTGTGGATGCATCAGGCAACGTGACCATAGGCGGTAACCTTACAGTGAATGGTGCAACAACGACCATAGAATCCACGACATTGAGCATCGAAGATCCCTTGATCATTTTGGCAAAAAATAATTCCGGCGGCAACGCCAATACCTCCGACCAGGGCTTGTTAATCAACAGGGGATCTCTATCCAACGTGGCTTTCTTCTGGGATGAATCAGCGGATGAGTTCGCGTTCGCAACCACATCAGAAGAGACCGGCGTCACCACGGGCAACATCACGATCGACTCATATCAAAGAATACACGCAGGCATAATCAGAGCAGAAACCTCTGTGGACACGGGCGCGATCAAGGCGCTGGATGGCACGGCGGCCATGACAATCGCCAGCTCAACTGGCGTGATCACGGCCTCTACAAACTTGAATGCCAATGCGGGACTGGACATCACCGCAGACTCACAATCATTCACAGTGGGTGCCTCTGCAGATTTCACCATCACACATGATGGCACCGACACAACATTAGACAACAACACCGGAATATTAAAAATAGAAGGTGCTGCCAGCAGCTCAATTCAGATCAATGCTGCAGGTGCTGACGTGGACACACAGATTTCTGGAGATAACTCAGCTGCTCTATTTTACGTGGACGCAGGCAATGATAGAATTGGTATCAAAGACAGCACACCAAGCTACACACTAGATATTGGTTCTGCTACCGACGCAATATTGTTGCCCAAGGGTGACACAGGAGCTAGGCCCACGGCTGCCTCGGGTGTTATAAGATTCAACACGCAGACGACCAAATATGAGGGCAGCACGGATGGCACCAACTGGGTAAGTTTTGTCGTAACCGACGGAACCACACCAGCGATATCCAAGGTCTCCGCAACGGGAGATGGCTCAACAACAACTTTCACAGGATTCTTTTCCGCCACACCGGTTTCCGCAGCCAACGTACTTGTATTCATAGACAACGTGCATCAGGAGTCCACGGAGAACTACACCATATCCGGCACCAACATCACTTTCACTTCGGCACCACACCCCAGCGCCAGGATCTACGCCCTGGAAGGCTTTGACAGCAGCAACGGTGGTGGTGGATCGCAGAAACTGGACGTGGCCACTATACAGAGCATAGCCGCGGCCTCGGCCACTTACGCGGCGTTCCAGGCGGCCATAGCCGCATTATAACAGCTCTAACGATAACATTTCCCATATTGTTGCTAAATACCCACGCAGTGATACACTGCACAAACTAACAATCATGCGGGAGATATGGAACCATGACAACACGTAACTTTAGGGTAAACAACGGACTGGCAGTGGGTGATGTAGCTATCAGCGCCACTACCAACAAGATAACAGGACTTTCAACAGCAGCGCCAACATCGGACGGAGACTCGTCAAACAAGAAATATGTTGACGATTCGATTGCTGCTTTATCATTTGCCACAATCGGCACAGGCAACACCAGCATAACGGTGACAGATTCAGGCACAGGATCCATCGCCACTGTGGTGGACGGAACCACGGTGCTGACCACTACCGCTGCACTGTCAACATTCGCAGGCGATGTCAGGATCAACGGTGATCTAACACTGGCGGGAACAAACACAATCATCAACACCACCACGCTTTCGGTTGAGGACAACATCATCGAGTGCAACAGGAACATATCAGGCAACGCCAACGTTCCTCTGTTCTCAGGACTGAAAGTAAACAGGGGTGAATCATCAGCAGCCACGGACCAGGACGCTTACTGGGTTTGGGATGAGGCATTCGTTGATGACGCTTCAACAATTTACGACGCAGCGGCCAGCGGAGCATGGACGGCCATGCGTGCTGCAGCAAACGCGGCGGATCCAACAGCCATCAGCTCAACCGACGCAACCCTGGTTGACATCAGATGCAGGATCGTCAACGCCACAGCAACTTCAGCTCAATACGCGGACATCGCGGAGAGATTCGCAGCAGATGCTCCCATGACCGAAGGCGCAGTTGTCATGCTTGGTGGCGCACAAGAGATCACTGAAACCTCAGAAGAACTTTCTGAACAGGTTTTTGGTGTCATCTCTTCAAAACCAGCCTACATGATGAACGCTGCTGCTGGCAACAACGAATCACATCCTTTTGTGGCCATGACCGGTAGAACTCACGTGAGAGTCATCGGCGCAGTCAACAAAGGTGACAGAATAGTATCATCCAGCGTAAAAGGCACTGCTAGAGCTGCTAAAACTGGCGAATCCATCAACCCTTTCCATGTCATCGGAAGAGCTCTTGAGAGCAAATCTGATGCAGGAATTGGCATGGTAAATTGCTTCGTGCAAGCCAAGAACTAATAAGTAAAACACTTCCTAAGTAGTTGAAAAGGGCCGCAAGGCCCTTTTCTCGTCTAAAGCTAAATACCTATACTGCGGTCCACCGGCAATGTAATCTGGTGGTGCGGGGATATCCTCGCTAACATAGAACAGGGAGCTCGTGATGGCTATAGGCCGTATTACTGGTTCGATGTTGCATTCTAACCTGACTAGGCACGGGGTAGATCTGGCATTCGAAACCAACATTCTTTATCTGGACGTCACCAACCAGCGAGTGGCTATCGGGCATACCTCACCAGAAACAGCATTACACGTCAGCGGCACCACCAAGACCACGGGCCTCATAGCCGGTGGAATTACATATCCCGCAGCGGACGGCACTCCAAACCAGATCCTGTCCACCAACGGATCAGGGCAGCTCAGCTTCGTAAACCTCAGCGGCTTCACTGGATTGACCTTCGTTGGAGATGACAGCAGCGGCAGCACCATCAACACATCAGAAACTTTAAAGTTTGCGGGCGGCAACAACATCACTACCGCGGTAGTTGACGACGTGGTGACTATAGCCGGCACGACCAACATCAACGTCAATGAGATATCCAGCACGGACAGCTCGGCCATACAGATCAATGACGCCATAAATGTTTCCGGCAACATCACGCTGCCCAAGGAGACCAACGCCAGCGTGATAGCGGACACATTCATCACCAGGAACGCCTACATCGAAGCTGCGACCACCGCGGTGGTCAACCTTACTGTCACTGTTGGCACCAAGCCAGCGGACGGCAAGTGGTTCGGACAGGGATCCGCATCCTGCTACTACATCAACGGAGTGGCGGCGCCATACATAGACATACAGCAGGGCAAGATATATAGATTCAACCAATCGGCTGCCAGCAACTCAAGCCATCCCATCAACATCTACTATGATGAATACAAGAGCAGGGCATTCCCGGATTTCACTGGCACTTCATATGTGACGCAGGTGGGCACTGCCGGCACCAGCGGTGCCTACACCGAGTTGTACGTGGAATCTCCGTCGAGGGGAAAATTGTCATACCAGTGCCAGAATCACGCATTCATGGGATCTTTCATAGTGGTCAAGGGAGCAGGAGATCCCTTACAGTTTGTTGGTGATGACAGCACGGGCTTCTACTCTGGCGGCCTCGAAAGCATCAAGATAGCAGGCGGCAACAGCATCGACACCAGTGCCTCGCTGGGAAGTGCCACGGACACGATCACGATAGCACTGTCAAACGCAATCACAGTCAACGAGATATCATCTTCGGATTCAACAGCGATACAGATCCAGGACGGACTGAACGTGTCGGGACAGTTGAACATGCAGGGCAACCTGATCAAGGGAGTTGCCACCCCCGTGGACGCTAACGATGCTGCCACAAAAAATTACGTGGACAGCGGAGTGGCAGGGCTTGGGCCAGGAACGGTGCTGGAGATCACAGCAGGCACAGGACTTACAGCATCTCCAACCAATCCGATCACATCGACGGGCACGATATCTTTGGATTTCTCCACTGTGGTTGCTCGAGTGGTGGGTGATGACAGCACTGGCACAGATATTCGAGTGGGAGAAACTGTAAAAATTGCAGGAACATCTAATATTACAACTGCAGTATCAGGAGATACTTTAACCATCACAGGACCAAGTTTAAATAATTTATTCACAGTGGTTGGTGATGATTCAACCGGCACCAGCTTCAACAATGGTGAGACATTCAAGATAGCAGGCACGCAGAACATAACCACTGCAGTGAGCGGTGACACGTTGACTATCACAGGACCAGATATAAGTTCCTTCATCACGGCGTCAAGCACGGCCACCCTGACCAACAAGACCATCGACGCCAACGGCACGGGCAACAGCATTTCAAACTTGGAAGTGGCGGACTTTGCCTCTGGTGTGATTGACACTGACCTTGCCTCGGTCTCCGCGAGCGATGACACCCTGCCCACTGCCAAGGCGGTGAAAGCATACATCGACGAACAGAACACGGCACAGTCTCTGACCTTCGTGGGAGATGACTCAACAGGCACAGCGGTAAACTCCGGAGAGACATTCAAGATAGCGGGCACAAGTAATATCACAACAGCAGTGTCAGGAGATGTATTGACGATCACTGGCAGCAAGGACATAGACATAAATTCAATCTCATCAACAGATTCAACAGCGATACAGATCAATGACGGCATCAATGTCAGTGGCACACTGACAGCGAGCAGTGGTTTTGTTGCCAATGGAATAACATATCCCGCAGCGGATGGCACTGCCAACCAGGTTCTGGCAACCAACGGATCAGGGCAGCTCAGCTTCACTACTCTGGCATCGTTCGTGGGCATAACATTCGTGGGCGATGACTCAACAGGCAGCACCATAAACACTGCGGAGACCGTGAAATTTGTTGGGGCCACGGGCATAACAACTTCGGTTGTGGATGACGTAGTCACCATCACAGGACCCGACCTGTCTTCATACCTAACCAATTCGACCACGACGATAGTTGGTGACGACTCAACGGGCACCACGCTGAATTCGGGAGAGACCATGAAATTCGCCGGGGCGGTGGGCATCACCACAGCGGTCACGGGCGACACGCTGACCATCACCGGACCAGATCTAAGTTCATATCTCACTGCTGTGCCAAAGACCATAGACATAAATGAAATCAGCTCCGGTGATTCCACTGCGATACAGATCAATGACGCAGTGAACATACTGGGCACGCTGTCCATGAACGGCAACACCATCACACAGCTGGCCAATCCTTCAGCGCAGCAGGACGCCGCGACCAAGGCCTACGTTGACTCCCAGGTGTCCGCCGCGTCCACATCATTCTTTGTGGCGGACGATGCGTCAACGACCACCACTATAGATTCCGGATCAACCTTCCAGATAGTGGGTGCGGGTTCGGTTACCACATCTCTCAGTGGGGACATTATTACCATAACGGGCTCCGGTGGTGCTACCAATTTCACATTCATAGGCGATGACAGCACAGGAACCACACTGGCGGGCGGCGACACGCTGCAAGTGCTGGGCGGAGAGGGCATCAGCACCGCGGTGCTGGGAAATGTGCTAACTATAACAAATACTTCCACGCAGATGGAGATCGATGGCGGCAGCGCATATTCGATCTACAACGGCGTCAGTGAGGTGGAAATAGATGGTGGGAACGCATAATGGCACAGATTAGATTACGAAGGGATCAGGCAGCAAACTGGACATCAGCCAATCCTGTATTGGCCGCGGGCGAGGCCGGCTACGAGCTGGACACGCGATTGCTCAAGATCGGGGATGGCGTAACTGCTTGGAACAACCTGCCATACCACAGCGCACAGCTCACCATAGCGGACGACGACAGCACCATAAACACATTCAATTCCAGCAAGACATTAAAGATACAGGGCGCGGGAACGGTCACGACAAACTTCACTGGCGACACACTGACCATCACCAGCAACCAGGCCAGCGAGGGAATCATATTCGTGGGCGATGACTCCACGGGCACACAGATAGCGGACGGCGAGACTGTCAAGATAGCGGGTGGCTCGGGAATCACAACTGCCATGGTTGGCGACGTGATGACCATCTCCGGCGAGAGCACGGCCACATCAAACGTGCTGTACGTGGCCAAGACAGGATCAGACAGCAACGGCGGCACGACATTGGCGGCGGCCAAGCTGACCATCGCGGGCGCATGCGCTATAGCCACAACAGGCACCACAATATTTGTCAAGAGCGGTGACTACACCGAGGTCAACCCGGTGTCGGTGCCAGCGGGAGTGGCCATAGTTGGCGACAGCTTGCGTACTGTGACGGTGAGGCCACAGACCACCAACCAGGATCTTTTTCATGTCAGGAACAAGTGCTACTTCACCCAGATGACCTTCAGAGACCACGTGAGCCCTGCAGCGGCCATAGCGTTCCCCACAGCAGGAGCGGGAGTGATCAGCACCAGCCCCTATGTGCAGAACTGCTCCAGCATCACCACCACGGGCACGGGCATGAGGATCGACGGCTCCAAGGCCGGTGGATTGAAATCCATGGTGCTTGACGCATACACACAATTCAACCAGGGCGGCATCGGGGTGCACATATCCGACGATGGATACGCACAGCTGGTCAGCTTGTTCACCATCAACACCAACATAGCTATTCTTTGCGAGAGCGGCGGACAGTGCTCTGTCACGAACTCCAACTGTTCATTTGGAACGATTGGACTCAAGGCGGACGGCATCGGAGCTGTGCTGTTTTCCGGAGAGACAGATGGGGCAAACCAATTCGGCAACACCATAATCGTGGACTCAGTGACGTCACAGCCCGCTGTCAATGACGTGGTCAAGTTTGACGGAGACCCAAATTACTACACCATATTATCGGCCACACCACCCAACACTGCCACAGAGACCACAATCACGCTGTTGGAGGACGTGGTAACTCCGTTGGCCACGAACACACCTTGCCAGTTCCACAAGCGCAGCTTGATATCTGCACTGGGACACAGCTTCGAGTACGTGGGTTCCGGAGACACACTGGCCACATCGTTGCCATCGGGTGGGGGCATACCCGTACAGGAAAACGAGGTAGTGGAGACCAACAACGGCAAGGTCTACTACACCAGCACGGATCACAAGGGTGATTTCAGGATTGGCAATGACTTATTATTCAACCGAGCAACAGGAACCATCACAGGAAGGACGTTCAACCGAAGCTTATTTGCGGTGTTGACTCCCTACATCTTGGCCCTGGAAGGCTCATTAAACAACTAAGGGAGAGGAGGATAAAAATATGGCACTAGCATTAAACATATTCAGGACAGTGACGGCGGAGTTCACAACATCAACAACAACGGTGTACACATCACCGGCGTCCTATACTGGCATCGTGTTGCTGGCACAGATAGCCAACGTGACCGGAACATCGGGCACAGTGACGGTGAGCGTGACCAATTCTGAGTCAACCACCACGGAGTTATTGAAGGACTTTGAAATCCCTGCTAACGACGCTGCGTCGGCGATATCAGGAAAACTGGTCATACAAACTGGTTGCGAGCTGAAGATATCAGCCAGCGCAAACAGCAAATTCAAGTTAACATTGAGCATATTGGAAAGCGCGAACGAGTAATAGAGAAATAGAGAAATAGTATGAGCAACAGTAGGATCAAGAGCGGCAAGGTAAGAAAGATTTCACCCACGGCGGTATCAGCCGATAGGTATAATTTCATACAGTTGTCAGAGACGGAACCAGACCTAGGCGTACCGGCACAGTCTGGATCGGTATTGGTCAGCACCACGGCGGGTGTGAGATCATGGACCACCTCATTGACCATACCAACGCTCACAGTTAACGAGCTGCAGACAGACGGCATATCCATATCCGACAACAACATCACCACCACAAGAACCAACGACAACCTGGTGCTGTCGGCATCTGGCTCGGGACAAATTATCATACAGGGCACACTGTCCGCAACCACGAGCATAACCGCTCCAAGCATGGTGACCAACGCCATATCCAGCGCTGATTCTTCTGCCATACAGATAGATGACGCAGTGAACATATCCGGCGAATTGAGCGTGGACAGCATTGACGTGAACGAGATTTCATCTGGTGATTCCACCGCGATACAGATCAATGACGCAGTGAACATATCAGGCACACTTAGCGCAAACATTTTAGACGTAAACGAGATCTCATCCAGTGATTCCACAGCGATACAGATCAACGACGCAGTGAACATATCAGGCACGCTGAACGCCAAGACATTGGTGACCACGACTATCAGTTCCGAGGACAGCACCGCGGTGCAGATAGTGGACGGCATCAACGTCACCGGTTCCGTGAGGCTGGGGGGACTGCAGTATCCGTCAGGCCAGCTCGGGGTGGCGGGACAAGTGCTCAGCAGCGACGGACTGGGCAACATAGAATTTGCAACACTGACCGGTGGCGGCGCCAGCAACGTGGCCGCGGACACAGTCACTTTCACGGGGTTCGGCAGCAACAACATAGTGATCGCGGACGCCAACATATCCGTGGATCTGGCCGGAGTGGTCATATACGGATCAGTGGACGACTCGCAGGCCATTGGATCAGCACAGGGAGCGTTCGACTCATTCGCCTACACAGACATAGACGGCGCATTCTACATAGCGGCCACGCTTGACAACGACAACGTGGACTACGGAACGGCAAGCATATCAGTGGCCAGCAACGGCTCGGACGCATTCATTTCGTCCGGCGGAGGTGTCAACACCGGCAACTCCACGCAGCTCACATACGGCAGCAACTTCGCCTCGCCCAATGTCAACGTGCTGGGAACAGGATACAGCTCCAGCAACACGGCCAGCTACCTCAGGATCGGACTCAGCGATTCAATAACCACGTCCACGACGGTGTCGCCGGCCATGGCCATCAAGAACACAGTTTCGGTTTCCGCCACACCCATAACCGACTACACCGCGGTGGGAGAGACAGTGGGAGTCACCACTGCTGCCAAGATCATGGATCAGTTCACTGGCTACACGGACGACAGCACGGTGGCCTATGACAGCGCATGGTATTTGGCTGTCAGCAAGGACGAGATCAGCGGCGAGGTCGCCACAGCGATGATATCATTGGTGCAGGACGGCACGGACGCATTCACGTCAACGCACGGGGTCACCGCATCGGGATCACATGCCAACCAGCCCACATACTCGGCCTCGCTGGCGGACCTGGACGGAGACTCAACCAACGAGACTGTGCGGCTGTTCGCCACGGGCGCCACTGCCAACAGTTCGATCACGTACCACAGGATCAACATCGGCGACGCCCTCACGGCATCGGGCACGCTGCCCGGCGGCACTATCTACGCAGCGGAGGCCTACAACAACACAGTGGTCAACGCCAACGTGCAGGTGGGCGAGACGGAGAACGTCGGCGTCAACTCCAAGCCAGCGGACGTGTTCCTTCCCGCCAGCATCAACAGCGCTTTCTATTTCGCTGTGACCAAGGATGAAAACAGCGGCCAGGTGGGCACAGCAGAGATATCTCTAATGCATGACGGCACTGACGCATATGTGTCATCAGGCAACGTGTGCCAGTCAGGATCAAACCCGCAAGTGACCTTTGGGGCGGACATAACCAATTCAAAAGTTAGATTGACCACACAGGGCACCAGCAATCGTAACTCTATCAAATACTACAGGGTGGGGCTGGGCACCAGCACCGCGGCGGCCACCTCGGGCAACGTGGGCACGCTGGTACAGACCGGACTGGGATCCAACACCACTGTGTTGGACAGCTGGAGCGCTGCCACCTACAGGGCGGCCAGGTACTACGTCAGCGCCACGTCAGCCAATGGGGAGATCAACAACATGGAGGTCAGGCTGTTCCACGTCAACGGAACTTCATACATCAACATATTCAACAATCAGTTTTCGGGCAACAATGAATTGGTCACGCTGACCACGAACATATCGGGAGGCAACGTAAGATTATTGGCCAGCTGCAACTTCAACACAGCCGTCAGGATGTACAGGATAAGGCTGGGCGACGAAGAGGTCGGCTCCAATTCGACCTACACCGGCATCGTGGGATCCACCTCGATATCATCCACGTCGGGAGAGACCTTTGACTCGTTCGCACTGACAGACTACAATGGCGTGCATTACATCGTGTGCATATCCAACAGCACCCTGAACACCGCGGCCATGTACGACCTGTTCGTGGTGCATGACGGCACGGACGCCTACATAGCCAGCAACTACGCAGCCTCAGATGAAACAAACCCATTGAACTTCACCGCCGAAGTGGTGGGCGGCGACGTGGTGATCAAGGCCGCCACTTTCAATGGCACCAGCTACACGGTCTCCGCATACCGAACTCACCTCGAGAGGGAGTCAGCGGGCTACAGGGTGGTGGACAGCTGGAGCAAGAGCATCTATCGCGGAGCCAAGTATTACCTGCATATCGATTCCACGGACATAGCGGACCAACAAAACATAGAGGTGCTGGTCACGCACGATGGCACCACTCCGGCCATGGTGTCCTACGCCGAAATAAACACCGGCGCCACTGCCTTGATGGATTTCGACGTGGAGATCACTGGCAGCACGTTCCGGCTCTTGGCCAAGAACCCCAGGGAGAAAAATTTCGTCGTGCGTGCCTACAGGGTGCTGCTGACCGATAATGAGACCAACTTGGTCACGACCTACAACCGTAGGGTGGCACTGACTTCTGTGGGATCGGGAGAGCAGGCCATAGACACGTTCGCCAGCAACGCAGTGACCGGTGCGCACTATGTGGTGGTATCACACAACGCCACGGAGGGCACCTCAGAGACGTCCGAGGTGTTCGTGGTCACGGATGGCAGTGACGCATATGTGTCCAGCCATGGGGTCAGCAGCAAGAACACGCCACAGCTCACATTCACCGCCTCGCACTCCAGTGGCACGGTCACGCTGTTCGCGGCCAGCAGCAGCGGCAGCGACACTCTGGTCAACGCATACAGGACCAACTTGTCGAGGGAGAGCTCCACAGGATTCAGCACCATAGACAGCTGGAGCGCGGCAACCTACAGGGGCGCCAAGTACTACATCTCATGCAAAGACACTGACACCAACGAGATCAGCAACGTGGAGGCGCTGTTGGTGCACGACGGCACCACGGCGTTCGTTATGCCATACAACCAGCTGAACACCAACGCCGGTGACACGCCGTTGATAACCCTGGGCGCTGACATCACCGGTGGCAGTGTGAGATTGCTGGCCAGTGCGCCCACTTCCGTGAACTACACCATAAGGATGTATCGACTGCGATTGAGAGACAATGAAACAACCAGCCTGGGCACCTACACCAAGGTTCTCGCCCCGGTAACAGTGACATCCAGTGAGACCACCCTGGACGAGTTCTCGTCTGTCAGCAACGTGGACAGCTCACAGGCATACGTGGCCTGCAACTATTTCGTAACGGCCTACAACGAGACCGAGGGCACCGCGTCGGCCTATGACGTGTACGTGGCATCAGATGGCGTGGTGGCCGCTGTGTCCAACAGCTTCGTGTCATCCAAATCCAACGAGATGCTGACGTTCCTCGCGGAGCACACCAATGGAGTGGTCACGCTCAGCGCACACAGCAACAGCGGTGGCAACACCACGGTCAGCGCCTACAGGTGGCAGCTGCCCAAACCCGCTGCCGTGGATCCTTTCAAGATAGTGGACAGCTGGAACAAGACCCTGTACAGGGGAGCCAAGTATTTCATGACCATAATGGCCACCAACCTGGGAGAGCACAACGCACAGGAAGTGGCAGTGGTGCACAACAGCAGCGACGCCTTCAACACGGTGTACAACTTGATCACCACGGGCAACACCTATCCGCAGGGCCTGATCTCCATAACCACGGACGTGCAAGGCAACTTGGTCAGGGTCAAGGCCACCAGCAACGGAGAGGCCGTGCTCAAGATCACCATGGTCAGACACAGGACAGTGGTTTAAATTACCAAAAATACAGTATCATATTGACATCTTTGTCTTTTCGTGTTATAAATATAGCTGACACAAGAAAAACACAAACACACACACAGAAAGGAGTTTTTATTATGTCAACTATCAAGTCAAAAAGCGGCTACGAAATACGTGCCGATCTATTAGGGCTCGCAAAAAACATTGCGGAGTTCAACTACACAATAAAGCAACAGGAGTACGAGTACAGCCTGAGGAAAGATGGCGACCAAGTGGTTGCTGAATTCAAGGCACCGGTGGTAACAGCGGAAGACATCATTGACACAGCCAAGAAGTTCAATGACTTCGTGACCAACGGACAGAACTACACTGAGCAATCTCAAATATTAGTGGAGAGCGTGAAGAAGTTCAACGACAAGGTGCAGGAAACTTTCAAGCCTGAGACCATGCAAAAGAACGTGAAAGAATTCCAGGACAACGTCCAGAAGTTCTATTCAATGTTCACAAATGGTGTAGCCAAGAACTAACATCACAACACACTGTCGAGCTCGGCAACGGGCTCGAGGTGTAACCGAGGTAGAAAAATGCAACCGTATAATAAATGCGAGAATCGCTGGCTAAGCAGTGTCAGGAAAAATTGTAACAAGCACTGGACGGAATATGAAGCGCTGTATGCCGTGTTGGCAGGCATCGTGGGCATCTGTCTATTGGTACTGGCCGTGGTCACAAGCATGTCCAGTTTTTTTTAAATAGGCAACTGAAATTGCTTGAGAAAAAAGGATAATTACAACATGTTCAATCCCATGGACTTCTTTCCAAGTTTCGTGTCCTCACAGACCGGACCAATGAGATCCACCAACACAGAGATAGATCCCAATGCGGGCAACTTCCAGGAATACACCTACGAGTTGGAATGGATGGAGGCGCACTGGAACCACGTTTACAAGTGCGTGGACATGGTCACTGCCTACTGGTATCCGTGGATCGACCGCAAGGCGATACATGAAATGTATCCAGACCTATACAATTAGATCCAGAATAGTCTGCAATTTTCCTTTGATACTTTTGTTGTTGAGGGTGTTCCTGAGTCCTGCATGCAGGTTCTTTGGCCAGCACTCGAAAGCGCACCAGGCATAGGAATTATGCTCACCATTTAATTTGGGCAGGAATTCCTCAGCCACGCAGATCACATAGGTGTTGAAGAAAAACTTTTGGTCATTGCTGGTGAACAGTTCCAATGGTATCACTTTCTTGAAAGCTGACGTCAGCCCAATTTCTTCCTGTATCTCTCTCTTCAGTCCTTCAAACGCACTCTCTGTGTATTTGCTTCTGCCCCCGACCAAGGCCCACATGCCTCTAGTCCGTTCATCGTTGCGTTGCAAAAATAAAAATCTCTTGGTGTTTACCGCATAGAACAGCGCACCGGAGCATATGATATTATCTTGCATTTGATTATTATAACACTATAGTCCACTTGCCCGCAATATAAATGCCCTCATAACTCTTGACCCAGTTAGAGCCATTGTATTTGTATTGTATGCCTGTGTTTAGATTGGTAACATATTCCACTGTGCTGTCAAATCCTGATGCGTCCCACACCACGCTCCATGAGTTGGTAGCGCTGTCGTACTGCACAATGTCATTGGCCTGTGCATGCAATCCGCCCTGCCAGTAGGCCGTGCTGTCAACTGCTTCCGTTATTAAAAATCTTGTTCCATTGGCCGGCGTGGCGCTGGTGTCAAATGTCTGGGGATTTATGATCTTGTTGACCGAAGGTATGGTGTTGGCGGGTATGGTGTCATTGTCAATGTTGAAAAGCAATATGGTCTCGTCCAGTGGGCTCACGGATATCGTGCCCACGACCTCGTTGCCATTTTCCTGTTCTAACTTTATCTGGCTTAGGCCATTGGTTACTTTGCCGTACTGATTGAGCAATATGTTCCAATTGATAGGTGCACCAAATTGGTCAAATGGATCAAGTCCCGTGCCTGCCCTGGCACCTGTGTAGAAACCATCACCGCCCGATCCGGTATTGATTCCGGTGCTGCCCAGCAATCTGAACTGGTTGCCCGTCAGCAACAAGGCATAGTTGTTTGGGGTGATGAAAGATTTTGATATCAGAGTTCCGTCTATCAGGCCTTCTGCTATGCCGCCATCATCGTCGTACACGCTCATTATAATTTTCTGAATGACCCCTAATTTAGAAACTTTCACTGGTGGGCTCAGCCATATTGGCATGCTGAATCCTATGCTGGCCACATCTATCTCGGTGTCGGCGCCAATTGGTATCGTGCGCGAACTGAAAGATATGTCTGTGAGCTCTATATAACTGAGGCTGGTCCAGTCTATGTAGTTGTCACTCTTCTGTATTTCGAAATCGGGATTGAATAGATACAGTATCTGCTCCAATATCTGCAATTTCATGTCTGTGTTGGTGGTGTAGATGTCCGCTTTGACATTTAATCTGAATGGGCTGGGCATGACTTTCTCTATGGTGTAGCCAGCACCCAATTTGTCTTCGTACTGTCCAGTGGCTTCATTATAATTCCTCTCCCTGAGATGCTGTTTCTCTATGTGATAGGGATTCTGCATCCTTTCTCTGTCGTATTCCAGCGCAGTGATATAGGCAGCTATCTTGGGAGCCGCCTGCAGTGCGTTCTCACTGTTGTTCCTAATGATGTTGGCCACTTGCCTGGTCATGTCACCATAGGTTACCGGCACCTGTCTCAATTGCACCACACCATCTCTACCTTTGCCCAACTCAATGGAAAAATTGCTCAGCACCCTGATGAACTGAGTCATAAATTTTCTAATCTGAGCATCGTAGAAATGCAACACTATGCTACCTCCAACCAAGTTCGTTTGCCATTAATAATTTTCCAGGTCATGCCTCTAACATAAGATCTACCTCGTAATTTTTCTTTTTGTTCTTCTGTCCATTTCCACCCGTAAGTATTATTTTTCCTTATAAATCCACTTCTTCCTTCTTTTTTTCTTCTTGCATGTGCTAATTTTTGTGCTTCACTCATTCTACGTTTGCTTTCAGTAGAATGTAACTTATTATCTCCACCTTTTCGCAAGTTAAATCCATTATCAATAGAATCAAATTTTTGTATGTATTGTTCTTCTAACAAATTAAGCTCTGCAATATCTTTAGCGTATGACAAAACTTTCCAAGTAAATGCTTCGATGCCATATTTTCTTAGAGCATTATGAAAATGGTGTGTTTTTTCAGAATATCTACTGTTACAAATATGTTCTAATCTTCTTTGATTAGGATCTTGTGTGGATTGTCCAATATAACATCTCCCAGATGCAATATGTGTCCATTTATAAATGTGCATATTAATTATCCGCCTTGGGTTTTAGAGCGTTGCTCAATGTCTGTCTCTGTTCAACTGTTAGACCATTGATAGTGGTGCTGGTGCTGTTGTTTACAAAACCAGTTTTGAAGGTGTTTCTCGCATTATTATTTGTGGTAGTCAATCTCACACTATCCTCAACTTTAATCCATCTGATTCCATCATATCGGAACAATCTGTTTGGTAAGAAATCCAATCTTAGAAAATAATCATTTTTATTTACATTTGATGTGGGGAAGCTGGTTCCGGCTCCTGCGACATATCCATTGGGTGGCACGCCATCTCCGTTGTAATAGAATCCATAGTGGCTGCTGGCCGGAGTATCTATTACCGCATTAATAGGTTGATTTGATGATATAGAACTAGTGGCATTGACGCCATCCACTCTCACGTTGCCTCTCTCGTCTATTGGAGTCACGTAGAATTGCTTGTAATTGAATCCAGATTTTGGGGCATCTGATTCCGCTTGGCTCACTATGGCGTCATTTATTTCTCTTTCCTTGTTGTAGGTGCTCATGTAACTTGCAAGAGATCCTGCCGCCGTGGCGTCTCCAAGTATGTCTCTGAATTCCTGGCTGTCCACCATGGTCTTTAATTTTAATCTCAATAGATGTGGCCAGTAGGTGGGAGAAAATCCCTCCGCCGACCTATTGACGTCCTCCACGACGTAAAATCTCTTCAGTGCTATGGGTATGCTGGCATCAAGGCTGTAATCGTCCTTGAGGTTTGGAAACTCCACCACGTCCCCGCTCATGGGCTTCCTGCCCAATCTCTCAACCACGTCGTTGAGATGCACCGTCAAAAATAGTGTGTCATTCTGTAGGAACATGCCAAATTGGCTGAGATTGAAGTCGGTATCCTGTACGTTGTATATGCCTCTGATGGTGTATATGTCTGCATCATATTTTCGATCTCTATTTTCAAGGAACAACAGATCCTGTATGGTTCTCTCGCCCAGGGTGCTGGATGCCGGCAGCGTGGCGCTGGCGGGCCCATCCTTGTTGGTGGCACCTTGATCGTAGGTTCCTATGTACTTGTGGAGGAATATGTCCACTCCGCCCACTTGGAACATCTCATTTATGGTGCGATCAAAGAACCTATAATCGTTGCCTTTTTCTGGCTTGTATATTGATAAACGTGGCATACTAACCATATTTATAGAAAACACTGCGGCCATAAATATCCATATGTCAGAGCTGCAAACAGGACAACAAGAAATTTTCGACTACGTCAAGACCAACCTAGGGGATGGCATGATCGACGTAGAACTGGATCCAAAACACTATCAAACGGCACTGGAAAGGGCGATAAACCGCTACAGGCAGAGATCCAGCAACGCAGTGGAAGAAAGCTATGCTTTTTTGGACCTGCAGATCAACCAGAACAAATATATATTGCCCAACGAGATCATCAATGTGAGAGAGATATCGAGAGCCACGGTGGGATCACGCAGCGATGGGCAGGGAGGCACATTGTTTGAGCCTTTCAACCTGGCCTACACCAATACCTATCTACTGAGAGCAGGTGCCGCGGGCGGCCTGGCGACCTATTATGCCTTCGCCTCATACCAGGAGTTGGTGGGAAAAATGTTTGGATCATTCATACAGCATCATTATGACAACGCGACCAAGACCTTGACCATCACGCAGCGTCCCAGAGTGGACACAGAACGAGTGCTGCTGCACACTGACAATTTCAGACCTGACATCACCCTCATGAGAGACATCTATAGCAAACCCTGGATCAGAGACTACGCACTGGCGGTATGCAAAGTCATGTTGGGCGAAGCAAGAGGAAAGTTTAACACCATCGCTGGACCGCAGGGAGGCACCACTCTTAACGGTGAAACTCTTAGACAGGACGGCATGGCCATGATGGAAAAACTGGATCAGGAGATCAATAATTTCATCGACGGCGGCATGCCAACTAGTTTTATTATAGGTTAATTCTTTTTAACTTCAGATTAAATATATTTGATTATGGCTGATATAGGCATCAAGAAAATCCGAGACCTCACACTGGATGAACTGGAAGATCTAGTTACCGCGCTGGAAAACATGACCAAGGTCGCGGACAAGCACGCAATGCGCGAACAAATCTTAAAAACTGTTATAAAAGTCAAGCAAGAGATTGCAAAAAGATTAAAAAACCTGTAATATAATTCTATGCTAATAGGATTGGTAGGATTGATTGGATCTGGCAAGGACACCGTGGCGGATTTCTTGGTAAAGGATCACAGTTTCAAGAGAGACAGTTTTGCAAAGTCATTGAAGGATGCCGTCAGCGCAATATTTGGATGGGATAGGCAATTGCTAGAGGGAGCCACACAGGAAAGCAGGATGTGGCGGGAGAGAATTGATCCCTACTGGAGCAACAAATTGAACAGGACAGTCACTCCAAGATACGTGCTGCAATACTGGGGCACTGAGATAATGCGAGGCTGCTTCCACGACAACATCTGGATAGATTCTTTCACTTCTCGCTACGACGGTGGCAAGATAGTGATCAGCGACACAAGATTCATAAACGAGATAAACACGATCAGAGCCCTGAAGGGCAAAGTGGTGTTGGTGCGAAGGGGACCCATACCCACGCAGGCGGAGATGCAGGAAAAGTCAGTGCATCAAAGCGAATGGGACTGGATCGGACAGCAGTTTGACCATGAGATAGACAACGCAGGAAATCTTGCGGAACTTAAGACGCAGGTGGATAGTATGATCAGCTGTCTACTTCCAAATCACCAATAGACCAGCCCAATTCCTGCGTGCTTTTCAAACGCTGGCAATTGGAGCATATGGTTTTTAGATTGTAGACTGAGGTGTTGTTTTTGTTGCCGTCCACGTGGAACACATCCATCTGTGACTCATGAACAGACTTGAACCCACACAGCTCGCAACGAGGTTTCTTCCTGTAGCCGCTGAGGAACCAGCGTGTGGGTCCATTGACCCTGAGATTTTTTTCCTTGCGTATGCAGGTGTCGCACTGGCTGCGCCAGTATATCTTGGTACCTTTTTTATAGCCGTAGGCCCTGGGTTTGGACCTGCATGTATTGCACAGGGGTCTTTTCATCATAGTATTTACGTGCCCTATATAGGCACCAAAAATGTCAAGATAAAGCCGCAAAAACAAGCATTAACAATAAATAAGTCAAGTTACACTTGCAAGGAGAACTAAAAATGGCATTAACATCACCAGGCGTAGAAGTCACAGTAATAAATGAGAGTTTCTATGTACCATCAGACGCAGGCACAACACCATTATTGATTGTGGCCTCAGCACAGGACAAATTAAACGGAGCCGGCACAGCAATTGCACCGGGCACAAAAACATCCAACGCAAACCAAGTATATCTTATATCTTCTCAGAGAGAACTTACAGAAACATTTGGAGATCCAAAATTTTACACAGACGCTGCCAACAATTCATTAAATGGCTACGAGCTCAACGAGTACGGATTGCAAGCCGCTTACTCATTCCTGGGAATAGCTAACAGAGCTTTCATATTACGAGCAAATATCAACCTTTCGCAATTGGTGGGCACCACGACTGCTCCATCATCTGCGCCAAGCAACAACAGCTATTGGTTTGACATATCAGCCACAGTGCCAGGCATATTTGAGTGGTCATCAACCGATCAAGCATTCACGACAATATCTCCGATTTACATCACAACGACCAGCGACCTAGTTGGTTCTGTAACCACAGGGGCACCAAAACCTTCAATTGGATCACAAGGGTCATATGCGATTAACGTCACCAACAACTCAAACAAGATCTATTACAAAAATGCATCCAACGCATGGGTGCAAGTAGGCTCGGCCGCATGGACAGGGGCGCCTAACAAGCTGCTGCAGACATCTCCACACTCTGAGAGACCAGAATGGAAGACCGCGGAAAACAATGCTCCGACAGGATCGGTTTGGTTCAAGACGTCAACTCCTAATTCCGGAGCCGACATCATAGTCAAGAGATACAACAGCGCCACGGCCGCATGGTCTGTGGTAGATGCTCCACTTTACGCGAACAATCATGCAGCGATCTATGGCATAGATCCGGTCAACGGCGGAACTGGCATATCTGCAGGTACGTTGTACACGCAGTTCAACGCCACCGAGCAGTCATTCACCAATGACGCAACTCCGAGATTGCTGGACTACACAATATTCAAATACGAAGGTGGAGTGACATCAATCACTTCGAAAAATACATCTCCAACTTTCACCAATGGACATGCTATCAAAATACAGGAATCAGTCAAAGGCTCGGCCGCATTGGCAGCAGCAAAAACTGTGACCTTGGGAGGCACTGGTGCTGATGATTTCGTAGCGGCAATAAGCGCTGCAGGTTTCACTAATATTTCTGCAACTAAACTTTCCACAGGTGCAATCAAAATCACTCACGCACTGGGCGGCGAGTTCAGGATGTACAACGTCTCGTCTGGCACTGCATTGGCCAACGCGGGATTTGGAACGGCAAACGCACACGATTACGGCTCCTACGAGTCAAATTCAGCTACCAAAGTTGATAACTTGTACGTGGCGCCAGCTGGACAGACCGAAGATTCAACAGATCCAGCAGTGGTAGTTGCCAGCAATTTCAAAAGATTGAGCTATTCGGCCTCTATCAACGAACCTACCAACGAGCCAACCAATGGAACGTTATGGTACAACACCAATTTAGAAGCCGACATCATGGTGCACAATGGCACCACATGGAAGGGATACCTACAGGTGTATGGCTCCACAGATCCCAATGGACCACAACTGACAGCGACCAAGCCAACCACACAGTCGGACGGCACGGCATTGGTGGCCAATGACTTGTGGATCGACACATCAGATTTAGAAAATTATCCAAAGATATACAGATATGACACGTCACTGGCAGATGGCGCCAATTTCGTATTGATTGACAATTCAGACCAGACCACTGAGTCAGGTATAGTTTTCGCTGACGCCAGATGGCAAAATGACACAGACAAGGACGACACTTTAGTGTCAGGTGGAGCAGGATCGGCCAGCACCATCGTGAGCCTTTTAAGTGATGACTTCATTGATCCGGACGCTCCAGATCCAGCACTTTATCCTAAATCCATCCTGTTGTTCAACACCAGGAGATCGGGCTACAACGTCAAGGAATACAGGAACGCCTACGTGACCGCAACTGCATATCCAGGCAGTGGAGCAGCGGGCAAGGGCAACATCAGATATAGCAACGAGGCAGTTTCCGGTTACTTCCCAGACAGATGGGTGACCAAGAACGCCAACAATGCAAATGGCTCTGGAACTTTTGGCAGGAAAGCTGTTAGAAAAGTCATAGTACAGCAATTGAAATCCGAGATCGACACAAACCAGGCTGTGAGAGAGGATCAGAGAGGATTCAACATCATAGCGTGTCCGGGATACCCCGAGATAATCGCTAATCTTGTAAATCTCAACACGGATAAAAACAACACCGCATTTGTTATCGGTGACACTCCGATGAGACTAGCTGGCAGTTCAACAACACTGACCAACTGGGCCAACAACAACGCCAACGCAGCAGACAACGGCGACGAGGGATTGGTAACTTCAAGTGATTATTTGGGAGTGTTCTATCCATCGGGCAGGACCACCAGCAACACAGGAAACGTTATAGTGGTGCCACCAAGCCACATGATGCTGAGGGTATTGGCCAACAACGACAACGTGGCATTCCCATGGTTTGCTCCGGCCGGCACTAGAAGAGGCATCGTGGACAACGCCACTTCAGTGGGCTACATTGACAGCACCACAGGTGAGTTCCAACAAATTGCACTTACGGAATCGGTCAGAGACAGCATGCACACTGCGAAGATAAATCCAATCACATTCTTCTCAGGCACAGGCATATTAAACTTTGGTAACCTTACAAAAACAACTTCGAGTTCAGCTTTGGACAGAATAAACGTTTCAAGATTGACTGTCTATCTGAGAACTCAATTAGACAAAATAGCAAAACCGTTTATATTTGAACCAAATGATTCTTTGACCAGAAACGAGATCAAGGCAGCTATCGAATCATTCTTGTTAGAACTAGTGGGACAACGAGCATTGTATGACTTCTTAGTGGTGTGCGACGAGACAAACAACACCGCCACAAGGATCGACAGGAATGAACTGTATGTGGACATAGCAATTGAGCCTGTGAAATCAGTTGAGTTTATCTACATACCTTTAAGGATCAAAAACACAGGAGAAATAGCTAACTTGGGAGTTTAATACCCGGTAAATAAAAAGGAACAAAAATATGGCAATCTCAACATTAAGTAAATTTACAGTACCATTAGCAAACGATCAGAGTTCAGCATCACAAGGTTTATTGATGCCAAAACTTCAGTATCGTTTCAGGGTAGTGCTTGAGAACTTTGGTGTATCAACTCCAAGATCAGAATTGACCAAACAGGTTATATCTGTGACCAGGCCCAACTTGACTTTTGATGATGTTACATTGGATGTATACAACTCAAGGATTTACATGGCCGGCAAACACACCTGGGAAGCTATCACATTAGAGTTGAGAGATGATGTGAACAACTCAGTGTCTAAATTGGTTGGCGAGCAGGTACAGAAACAATTTGATTTCTTTGAACAGGCTTCCGCTGCTTCAGGCATCGACTATAAATTCACTTCTAGAATTGAAATGCTGGATGGTGGCAATGGCGCCACAGCACCGGGCATATTGGAGACTTGGGAACTTTACGGTTCATACGTACAATCAGTAAACTACAACACATTGGCCTATGCCACATCTGATCCGGTCACAATCACTTTATCAATCAGATATGACAACGCAGTACAAACTCCACAAGGCACAGGAATCGGCACGCAATTGACCAGGACCATAGGCTCATTGGCCACAGGTGGCGGTATATAATTCAACATTTCGTTTATAGCAAAAGAAGCGCCTTTAACGGCGCTTTTTTTGTGACTATAAATATAGGGTATGCCAAGCATTAACAATTTCTTAAAAGGATTCTCAGACGGTCTTCCAGGGCTCAAGGATTTCCAGCACGCCAGCAGGTTATATGTTGATGACAACTTCAAATTAGCACCCAAGCAGAAATTCCTCTTCCACGTGGTGTTCGACATAGACAACGACACCATTACTAGGCCATTCGCATCTCACGAGAAATTAGAATTAAACATGTTGGTCAAGACATGCCAGTTGCCAAAATACAACATGAACTACGAGGAGAAGATACAGTACAACAAGAAGACGTTCGTGGCCACTAGGATACAGTATCAACCTATAACTATAGCGTTCCACGATGACCAGGCCGACACTGTGAACGCTTTCTGGAAGTCTTATTACGAATACAATATTGCAGATTCGGTCACACTGGGTGGTGCTAATTCTACCATCAAAAATTTTGCCAAGGACACCATGTACGATTCTGGGGACGGGGTTCCCAGGCAGTTCGGCATGGACAATGCCAAATCTAGGAAGAAGCCATTATTGCGTAGCATACAGATATTTGTGCTGCACAAGAAGAAATTCACGGCGTTCCAACTGATCAATCCCGTGATCACATCATTCAGCCACGACGATCTGGACCAGGCGGATGGTACCGGAGTGCTCAGCAACACCATGCAGGTCATGTATGAGAGCGTGCTGTACAGCGTGGGCAATATAAGCAAGACCGAGCCGTCGGGATTTGCCACACTGCACTATGACCTAGAACCATCGCCACTCAGCGTGCTGGGCAGGGGAAGTAATTCTATATTTGGTCCAGGTGGCATTGTGGACGGCGTGGGCTCAGTTTTGGAATCGGCAAGCAACGGAAACTATGTGGGAGCGGTATTGGGAGCCATAAACACATACACCAGAGCTAGAAAGGTCAAGTCCAAGGACATAAAGGAAGAGCTCAAGGGCATAGCCAAGACCGGGGTCCGCGAGATAGGAAAGAATTCAGGCACGATAACAAATCCAGTTGGCAGTTTCTCAGTTGGAGGTGCAGCTCTGTTCGTGGCAGCAGGAGTTACCCTGGCAGGAGCCAAAGGCAATGTCGACGACAGGAACAAGACCAGCGCAGTGATAAACAATGCCGTCATTGACACCAGGAATTACCTCAGCCCGTCAGAATCATTTAATTTGTTACAAACCAATTCCGCCGCCAGGGATCAAGTGGCATCGGCGATATATTATAGACTAGTGGGCTCCAGGAAGGGGCTGTCAATAGCTAGAAGTGACGTGGAGTTCTCAGCGTCATCTGAAGCAAACAAAAATATTTACAGGAACAGAGCGCTGTCAGACATCACCAAGTTAGTCAACGAGGGCTATGTTAAGATCAATAGGACCACCAATGAAGTATCGGTGGTGGCAGAGAAAGCAAGATTGTAATGGCTGAATTCTATTCAAATCTTCCAAAGAAAGAGCAAGATGGTTTGAAAAAGACCATTGATTCATTGATCACCACCAATTACGTTGAGCCGTTTGAGTTCAACGCCAATGATTATGATGCCACTGTGGGATTTTTCGTGAAGAAAGGATTTGACAGGAAACCTGCCGAAGAGACCGCTTACATCATATTGCAACAGGCCAAGATAGATTCCGTGCCTGTGATGGAAATATTGGACACGCTGGGCAAGGCGGAGCCGGCTAGGCTGAGCGAATTGATCGCAATAATATTGAACAGCAATAGATTTAAGTCCAGCAGGCTTGGTATACGCAGAGACAAGGAAAATAAGGACGTGGTATCAAGAAACATCAAGGCATAATGAGATTCGCCCAAGGAAAATTCACCATGAAGAACCCCGCCAAGTACGTGGGATTGAAATCGCCCACCTACAGGAGTGGCTGGGAACATTCATTCATGCGCTTGTGTGATGAGCATCCAAACGTATACCAGTGGGCCAGCGAATCAATCAAGATACCATATCGCCATCCACTGACCGGCAAATACACCATATACGTCCCTGATTTCTTTATAGTGTACGTGGATAAGAACGGTGGCAAGCACGCCGAAATGATAGAGGTCAAACCCATGAACCAGGCCTCCATGGAAAGTGCAGGAAAAAGCCAAGGAAGACAGCGTCAAGTCATAATTAACCGGGCCAAATGGGAGGCTGCTTCAGCATACGCCAGACAAAATAAAATCACCTTCAGGGTATTGAGCGAGGAACAATTATTCCATCAAGGCAAGCGTAAGTAAATATCAATATGACCCGCAAACTAGAAGACATACTCAATTTACCAAACGTCAAGGAAGCGTTCGCCAAAGTGGACGCCAAGGAGAAATTCCGAGAAGACAAGGACAAACCCACCATACCCAAGAATGTGGATCCACAAACAGCCAAGGCCTTGGAGAAGACCTATCAGGAATTTGACAAGATAGCAGCATCTCTGCCTCAGGTCAAGGGACTGGGCGAGCTCAGTGACCTGGAACTGGACAAACTGGCCATGGAAGCGGAAGACAGCTACAAGAACCTCATGGACCTGGGCATGAACGTGGACAGCAGATATTCTGGGCGTATTTTTGAGGTGGCCAGCTCCATGTTGCGCAATGCCATAGACGCAAAATCACAAAAAATTGATAAAAAATTGAAAATAGTAGAACTACAACTTAAAAAGTTAAAAATAGATAAAGATGGGTCAGACAACGGCAGCGAACCGGTCGAAAGCGAAGGCATGATCATTAGCGACCGCAACGAGTTAATGAAGAAACTGCTGAAGAAAGACTAAATACTGCATTATGACAAACTTTACACAATATCTTGCCGAATCAACAAAAGAATACAACTACAAAATCAAGGTGGTTGGCGATCTAAGCGAAGATTTTGGAACAAAGTTACAATCAGCATTGGCCAAGTACGAAGTGAAAAGCCTGTCAAAAGGTAAAAAAACTCCCATACAAAATACTCCGTTGGACTTTCCAGGAATCAAGAATGAAGCAGTGACCATATTTGAATTGGTCACCATGTATCCAGCATCGGTGTTTGAGATGAAGGCATTGATTGCGGACAGCATGAGATTGCACGCCAACCAAGTGGTGGTGAGGACTCCCAATGATCCCACCGAGCAATATCAAGTAGACATGAATTTCAAGGTCGTGTCTGAATTCAAGAGCGTGCTGCAGGACGTGGAGTATAAGGATCTTCCAAAGATCAAAGCTGACGAAGTGTATGGAGACAAGGCCAACCAAAGCCTGTTGAAAGAATTATTGAAAGCAAGAAAAGAAATAGAATTCGCTGCCAAGCCAAAAGTGGAGCAGGAAGTGATGAAGAACGAAGGTGACAAGAAAAATTCCGGATCACCGCTGACAAAACCAACTAATCCACATCCAGATCCAAAGAGAAAATAATTTTATGGAAATGATCGACATACTATCTAAACTGAGACAAATTCAAGAGAATAATCCAAACGCCGAAGTTGGTGACGCAATCAAGAGCGTTGCAGCAGCCAACGGTGAGGCGAATCAAGTTGCCGCGGTGGACGAAAGCATGACACGCCAGCATTTCCAATATGTGGCTGACACTTTAAAGAACATCGAAGACGTGACCAAAAGAGCAGAGTACGCTCAACATCATTCAGCAATATTCCAACATTTCAATCCTCGTTTCGATCATGATAAATTCATGCAGGCAGCAGGAGTGTACACAGTGACCAAAGGTGAGAACACAGAAGCACCGGTAGGAAACGAAGATGCAACTAACACAAAAGAACTAGAAGCTCAATTGGAAAAACTAAAACTGAAATACAACGCCCAAATGGCCAACGCCTACGCAGGCAATCCTGATGAGACCGAGGAAGAGATGGCCAAGATAGAAAAGCAACTGGGCATTACACACGAGGGAAAGAAAATGAAAAAAGACAAGATGAACGAGTCAATCGTGATCGCAACAGATTCACCAGAAGAAGCATCCATGATGATGCAAAT